>Ga0272444_10003005_pt1 | contig 15408 bp, 12 predicted proteins | sample SSMForm13_FD_201033 | JGI IMG/M metagenome (GOLD analysis project Ga0272444, IMG submission 201033) | Marine sediment archaeal communities from Little Sippewissett salt marsh, Falmouth, MA, United States - SSM-Form-13 | ecosystem: Environmental > Aquatic > Marine > Wetlands > Sediment ...
GCACAATGTAGACGGGATGAAAGGGCTGGAACGCTTCCTGAAGGCTGTGACGTAGGGCCGGTGGAGGGTCTTTGTTGACCGTGTCATCAAGAAGTCCCGCTTGGGTGGGTTGATGAGCGCTTTTTGTTGGAGACTCTATTCATGAATGCAAAAAGGCCGGGAGATCCTTATAAAGACTTTTTGGAAGATATCACTGGTTTTTCTTCCGAAAAGACAGAAGAGGGGCAGCCTTCGGCAGTGGTGGCAGAACAAAAAGGGGAGCCGGCTTCTGTTGGTCACCGGGTAAAAATGGTGCGCCAAGAAAAGGGGCTGACCACAGAAGATGTGGGTCAGCGGACTGGGATCAGTCCAGCATACTTGGATCAAATCGAGGCAGACGAGCTTTCCCCTCCCTTGGGTGTGCTGATCAGAATAGCCAAGGCCCTTGACATGAGGCTGGGCCGCTTCATCTCGACTGGCGAGGTGAAGCCCTTTACGGTGGTCCGGAAGCACGAGAGGCGCATCGTCTCGAGGTACACGTCTGCCCAGGGAGATCGGTACGGCTACACTTATGAGTCGCTGGCGCCGGACAAGAAAGACCGGCACATGGAGCCCTTCATGATCACCCTGGTGCCGTCTGGGGCAAAGAAGGAGCTTTCCACTCATGCAGGACAGGAGTTCATCTATGTGCTGGAAGGGGCCATGGAGGTCATCTTAAAGGACCATAAGGACGTGCTTTATCCTGGTGACAGCATCTACTACGACTCCTCAGTTCCCCACCTGGTGCGGTGCCACGGTGACAAGGAGACCGTGATCCTGGCCGTACTCTATATAACGGACGAATAGCGCAGACAGCAAAGCTATCAAACCTATCCCTCTTTCTCCAATAAGATCTCAATCTCCTTAAAGTGCTCCACTGCAAAGGCGGCCGAAAGCCGGCTATTCTTATAGGCCACCAAAGGAATGCCTGCTGCCTTTGCAGCCAACTCGTCGATCTCGGAGTCGCCAATGTAGATCGCCTCGTGGGGGAAAAGATCAAAGTGGCCCAGAATCTTGAGAAGAGACTCAGGATCCGGCTTTGGTCGCTTCACGTCCAGGCTTGACACCACCAGATCAAAATACCCTTCCAGCCCATGGTCCACCAGAACGCGATGCATGGTATCAGAGCGGTTTGTGGAGATGGCCGTCTTATGGCCGGGACGCAAATACTCCAGAAAGGCCTTCAGGTAGGGCTCCATGCGCATGTTGGGAATGAAGGGCAGATAGCTGATTTGATGACGGTAGGCAAGGGCTTGTTCCACCCGCGGATCATCGCGGAAAAGATAGGCAACCGACTGGTCTGCCGTGTGCATATGGACGTAGTCGGCCTCTTCACCCTTCATTCGAGACTTTCCGAAGTGGATCAATATGTGATTGTAGTAGGCCTCATTGGCTCCCCTTGAGTCGAACATCACCCCGTCGCAATCAAAGATGACAAGTTTTACCTCTGCCATGGCCTGACCTGTGTCTCCCACTGCTCGCCCCCCAACGCCGGTCTCCCTGCCAAAACACGGCATGTTTCAACAGAACCCCTTGGCCTATTATGTTTCTTCTGATATATAGCTTACATCCTTGTACACATGATTGACAGACTCGTAAAAAGTCTTTTCGCGAGCGAGATTGAGCATTCTTGGGAAAAGAGTCATAATGAGCGAAGCGGCAAAATCGTCCCGACAAGTCGGGATTTGAGGGCATTCGCCCGAGTTTTCGCGATTTAGCGGAGCGAAGAATGAATCCCAAGAAGGCTCACGGAGTGAGCGAATTGGACTTTTTACGAATCCATCAATGATTGACTGCGAAAAATAGTGGCAGTCATGCTTTCCTGTCAAGGCCCAAATGTGTGCGCTGGGCCGTTCATTGCAGGGCCAATGGTGTCAAGGGTCTTACCCAACGAGTGGACTATAAACAGGAGCCGAACAGGAGGTTGTCATGAAGATCCGAACAAAGGTATGGATCGACGATGATCAAGACAGGGTCGTCTTTGGAAGTGGCAGGGCACGCATGCTTGAGGCGATCGACCGCTTAGGGTCCATGAACAAGGCTGCCAAAGAAATGAAGATGTCCTATCGTGCGGTCTGGGGGAGGATCAAATCCACGGAAGAACGGTTGGGGGCCAAGATCCTGGCTACAAGCCCTGGAGGAGGTAAGCGGCGCGGTTCCATTCTCACACCCACAGGGAAGAAATTCCTTGAAAGATATCGACTCCTAAAAAAGAAGGTGGTCATACAAGCCGATCAGGCATTTGAAGAGATCTTCGGAATGATGGGCAGTGATGGGAAGTAAGAGAAACATATACCTCAAAATGAAACCCATTGAAGAGGCCTTGGCCGTCTTCTTTTCCCGTTTTGATTTGGAAAGATGCCTGAAACCTGAGACCATTTCCGTGCAACTGGCGGCTGGTCGGGTCACAGCCGAACCGGTTTTCGCCAGGTTGTCCAGCCCAAGTTATCACGCGGCGGCCATGGATGGCATCGCCGTTCGTGCAGAAACAACCTTTGGAACCACGGTGGATCGGCCCAAGAAGCTGTGTATCGGTGACGATGCCCACTTTGTCAACACAGGACAGATGATGCCGGAAGGCACAGACGCGGTCATTATGATCGAATACGTCACGGAGCTGGACAAGGAGTCCGTCCAGATTGAATCAGGTGCCTATCCTTGGCAGCACGTCCGCAGAGTGGGCGAAGACATTGTGGCCACGGAACTCATTATTCCCCAAAACCACCTCATCACGCCCTATGAAATCGGTGCCCTGCTGAACGGTGGCGTTTTCCACGTGGCCGTCAAGGAAAGACCCAGGGTGCTTATCATCCCCACAGGCTCGGAACTGTTGGACCCTCAGGATGTCCAGGGTGACAGACTTCCCCGAGGAAGGGTCATTGAGAGCAATTCCGCCATCCTGGGGGCCTTGATCCAGACCAGTGGTGGCGAGTACCTACCCCACCCTATCGTCTCCGACGTCTTTGAAGAAATCTTGGATGCCGTCCGCAGGGCTGCACACGGCGATGCCCATATCGTGATTGTCAGTGCAGGATCTTCAGCAGGCTCTGAGGATTACACCGCTGGCGTCATGAGCCAGCTGGGAGAAGTCCTCGTACATGGAGTCACCATGATGCCTGGGAAACCAACGGTGCTGGGTGCCATTAATAATAGACCGGTCATCGGGAACCCGGGGTACACGGTTTCGGCCATTATGGCCTATGAAAAGTTTGTCCAGCCCGTCATGTGTCGCATGCTCGGCCTTGAGGCGCCGGTAAAGCGGATGGCCCGGGTACGGGTGGCCCGGAAGATGGCCTCAAAACTCGGTCTTGACGAATTTGTCCGGGTGAAACTGGGCCGGGTTGGAGACACCCTTGTGGCCTCCTCCCTTCCAAGGGGTGCCGGCTCTGTCACGACACTGACCGAGGCTGATGGGATCATTCAGATCCCCAGCCACGTGGAAGGGATCCAGGCAGGCGAGATGGTGGAAGCAGAGCTTCTCAGGGAACGGGCTCATATCGAAAATACGGTCGTCGTCGTGGGAAGCCATGACAACACCCTCGATGTCCTGGCCAATCAGATGAGGGTGAGGGATTGTCGTTTCGGCCTCTCTTCAAGTAATGTGGGAAGCCTTGGAGGGCTCATGGCCTTGCGGAACGGGTATTGTCATACAGCGGGCTGCCACCTCCTGGACACGGAGACCGGTGTGTATAATGTCTCTTATATCAACCGATACCTTCCTTCCCTCGGGGTTAAGCTGATCAACCTGGTATATCGTGAGCAGGGGCTCATGGTGTTGCCGGGCAACCCTAAAGGGATCACAGGGATAGAGGACCTGGCCAGAGAGGAGATAACCTTTGTAAATCGGCAGGCAGGATCAGGGACCCGGATTCTCCTGGACTATCGGTTGTCAGAGCTCAAAATCAGGCCAGAGACGATCAAAGGCTATGATCAGGAGGAGTTTACCCATATGTCCGTTGCTGTGAATGTCCTAAGCGGCGCAGCCGATGCCGGATTGGGCATTTATGCGGCAGCCAAGGCCTTGGGGCTGGACTTTGTTCCCATGGTCACAGAAGAATACGACCTGGTGATTCCAGAGGAATTCTTTGAAGACGAAAAGATCCAGTTGATGCTCGAAGTCATACGCTCCAGTGCCTTTAAAGGATACGTCCAAGAGATGGGCGGATATGATACCTCAAAGACGGGCACCCTCCTTGCCACCCTTTAAGGACGGCAACGCCTACCCCCTATTGTCCTCAATAGCCACCTGTCCGCGGCATTTTTTGGGGCATTTACTTGATGACATCGTAAAAAGTCCTGAACCTTCTCACTCCGGCGAACGCCGGAGTCCAGAACATATTGAAAATACTGGATACCGGCTTTCGCCGGTATGACGGAAAAGCCGATTTTTAGAGAACATTTTAACTGGCTAAAATGACTGGATAGCGCTAACGGTTGCGCGTGGCCGCTTGAAAAGAGGCACTACGTGCCCGGCGTCCGCCGGTGTGACAACAAACCCACAATTCTGACTTTTTGCGATTTCATCGTGCTTGCCAAGGGAACCATTCAAAGAGACACCCGCTCGTAGGTCCGGCTTAAGGTGTCCACAAAGTAGAAGCCGGGAAAGCCGTCTTTGCCCATCACCTCCCCGGGATTAAGTAGGACCGTCTCCCCCTTTTTGTCCAGGAACGCCTCGTGTGAGTGGCCAAAACAGACCAGATCGAATCGGCCGGTGGCGACCAAACCGTCTGCCACCGGCCGGTAGTGCGTAAAGGCAACCCTGAAGCCGTCAAGCTCCAGCTCCCCCAAAAGACCGTAGAGCGTAATTGAAGAAAGTTCCGTCATGGAGAGTTTGGTCAGAAGGTACTGGTCCCCGTCATTGTTACCAAAAACCCCGTGGACTGGAATGGCCGCCTGTTCAAGTTCTTTGAGCATGAATGGAGCGACAAAGTCCCCGCAGTGAATGATCGCCTCCGCCCCACGCTCCTTAATTAATTCAAGGGCCTTGCGGAGGTTCCAGATATGGTCGTGCGTGTCACTCATGACAGAAAGTATCATTGCCTATCCTCCCTTGGAAAAATGATTTGGCCAAGCCCTTCTCGCCCACGGGAGCCAGTGCGGGCATAGAGACTACCGTCGCTCTTTAGCAGAACGCAGCCCGGGGAGAAAGACCTTTTCATGTGCCCCGCGATCGGACATTCGTGGCCAGGGAGAAGCACCGGGGATCAGCTTACAGGTCTTATTCTCTTGACTTGAAGCTGCTTATTCCCTATTGCCATGTTATCCGTTGCTCTACCTGGGAGGAAAACGATGAAAAGCCCTGTCTATTTTTCAGATCTACGTGCAACACACAATCAGAATCTTATGACAAAGGTTAGGGGTCTCTTGGACGCCGTCGGCTTAGCCGACAAGTTCAAGAAGGATGCCCTGGTGGCTGTAAAACTCCACTTTGGAGAGGCGGGAAATACGGCCTACATCCGGCCAAACTTTATTCGAGAGATTTGTGACAGAATTAAGGAGTTGGAAGGGCGGCCCTTTCTGACTGACGCCAACACCCTGTACGTGGGAAGCCGAAGTGACTCCGTTGACCATCTCACCACGGCGATCCAAAACGGTTTTGACTATGCCGTGGTGGGCGTTCCCCTGATCATTGCCGATGGCTTAAGGGGCGGCAACGAGGTAGCCGTCACCGTTGACTTGAAGCGATTCAAGCGCGTCTATCTCGGATCTGAGATCGTGCGGGCCGATGCCATCGTGAGTGCCGCCCATTTCAAGGGTCATGAGTTGTCGGGATTCGGGGGAACGATTAAGAACCTCGGCATGGGATGCGCTTCCAGAAAGGGAAAATTGGCCCAGCATTCTACAGTCTCCCCCAAGGTAAAGAGAAAGAAGTGCGAAGGGTGCGGCGAGTGTGTGGAGTACTGCGCCCAGAAGGCGATTTCCCTGGTGGATGAAAAGGCCAAAATCGACCGCAAAAAATGTGTGGGGTGCGGCGAATGTATCATTGTCTGCCCGAATCAGGCCATCCAGATCCAATGGAATCAGCAAATCCCGGTCTTTCTGGAAAACATGGTGGAGTACACAAAGGGGGTCCTGAAAGGGAAAGAGGGCTCAGCCTGCTTTATCAACTTTATCACCCAGGTGTCGCCTGCCTGCGACTGCTATTCCCACAACGATCTCCCTATTGTGGCAGACATCGGCATGGTTGCCTCAAACGATCCTGTTGCCATAGATCAGGCCTCGGCAGACCTGGTCAACCAGGCACAGGGGCGGAAAGATTCTTGCCTTACCAAGCACTTCAAGCCAGGAGAGGACAAATTCCGGGCCCTCTATCCTGAGGTCGACTGGGAGGTTCAGCTTGAATATGCAGAGAAGATTGGACTGGGAACCCGGGCCTACGATCTTATCAAGATATAGCCCCCCTGCCGACCCAACCTCCACTATGATAGATCCCTTTAATGTTCCCCTGTCAATCTGACAGAGGGCATTCATCTCTCAGCTTCATATAGCCCCCTATTTTTACGAAATACATATAGTTATATTGGTTACGAGGCCTTTGGCACGCTTCTAGCTTCTAAGCGTCATTCAGGAAAACGAGGATATAAGACAAAAAACGAAAAAGGCGCAGGAGAGAAACAACCATGGGAATCGTGCAATGGATGGCTAGCCACATCGAGATCGTTCAGTGGGCGTTACATTCGACTCTAATTATTGCCGTGGGGGTGATAGGTCACTACGCCATAAAAGACCTCTGAGAAGACACAAGCCTCTTTTCACGGGACCTTGCCAGTTGATCAGAGGGGATCTCAATCAGGGAGCTTGGTCATTCGCGTGGAACCGAAGTATTCTTCGGTCTGGGAAGAGCTGATCCTGGCCAGTTTCTGGGTAACGGACTGAATACGTCTAGCCTCCCTTTGAATGATTTTAATCGTTTCTTCAACCTGCTTCTGATCGCCCCCTTCCAACAGTTCGGCAAGTCCAATAATAGACATCAGTGGGTTGTTGATTTCATGATTTACTGTAACGACAACCTCACCGATTGCTGCCAGGCGTTCTTTTTCAATCAGTTTCTTCTGAGCATCTCTTAGTTCTTCCAGCGTTTCCTCAAGGAGTCTATTCTTCTCATGCAATTGCTTTTGAAGAAGCATCTTTTCCAGGACGATAGAAATCTGAGAGGAGACAACGGCATAATCCTCATTTTCAACGTCTTTGTAAACGTCCGGCCTCTGATGGCCCAGATTCAAAACGCCCAGCAGCGTCTCGCTTCCCCAAAGCGGCATTGAGACAAAGGAGCTGAATCTACGCTCCTTCCCCGGCCGAGCTGTAGCCAGGGATTGAAAGATAACAGGCTTTTTCTGCTTGGATACCCAGCTAGATATACCCCTGCCCCTGTCAAAGGAGATTTCACCAGCCAGTTCCACAATGTCTTCGCCCTTTTGATGGATAACCTCCAGTCTGTTGTTCTCGTGACTAAACAGGTATAAGGTAGCGCTATCAAAGGGCACGGTTTTTTCGAGCAGATCAAACACGGTATCAAAGGTATCCTCAGTACCCAAGCCTTTTCGTACTATGTCGGCAACTTCGCGTAGAAACTCAGTCCTGATCATGATGAACCCTGATAGCCCCTTTCTTAACCCGGGCTGTGAACTTCAATCAGAATCATTAAGACAATGTTCACTATTCTTCTGGCGCAAGAAGTATAGGCTAAAGGTCCTATGTGTCAATTACATGGAACACCCCAAATCCGCCTATGAGCAACGGTGACTGGGCAGTTCTGATTGGACTTTAGGCACTAAAGATCATGGAAAAATTGGACCACAAATTCCAAGCCTCCGTTAAATGCTCTTCCATGGTAAATAGGTATCAACCATCCAATTCCAATTGAGACAAGGCGGATCTGAACCTCTCGAATTCGCGCTCCAGTTCCCCTGTGAGGGGAAGGGCCTTGTGAAGCTGGCCGTCCCTTCCTGCCATCTCTATCTCATGGGCGAGCTTTCCTATGCTTTGGGCTTCCATGTTGGCCGATGCGCCCTTGATCTTGTGGCCCAAGGATTCTACTGCCGAGGCGTCGTCATCGCTGAGGCCTTGCTTCAGCTGCTTCAACTGGGCTGAAACCTCTCGTATGAACAGGCCAACAATCTCATCTAGGTGTTCCTCGTCACCCCCCAGACGTTTGCTGTCGAAAGCTTGTTTTTCATCAGACTGCGCCTCAACGGTGGCGGAAGGCTCGGCAGCCCCGATAGAACCCGTGAGCTGCCTTTCTATCACTTGAATCAGGTCTTGGGGTTTAACCGGCTTGGACACAAAGTCATTCATCCCCACGTCAAGACATTGCTGCCGGTGCTCCTTCATTGCATGGGCGGTCAGGGCCACGATTGGAATGCGCTCCAATCGAGCTGAATGCTGAAAGCTTAAGGCTGAAGGGTCAGAAGAGATTCCATTTTCTTCTTTGAGCTTTGAGCCTTGTGCCTGAAGCTTCCTTTCTCGATCTCGAATTATTCTCGTTGCCTCCAAGCCGTCCATCTCGGGCATCTGTACGTCCATAAGCACTAGATCATAAGGAATCATCTCAAGTGCCGTGATGGCCTCCTTGCCGTTGGCCACGGTATCAGCATGGTAGCCGATCTTTTTGAGCATGTTCACAGCCACCTTCTGGTTGATCACATTATCTTCGGCAAGGAGTATTCGGCTCCTCCGTTTCCGATCCTCAGCAATACAGTATCTTGTTATGATGGATCTGGTCTCCCCTCCCTCTTCCCGCTTTTCTATGCCACAGACTGTTTTGAGACATTCATAAAGGTGCAAGTATTTAACCGGCTTCGTGAGATAACCAGCAAAACCGATCTCCTTTGCGCTGGCGGCATCGCCCCGTTGACCCATGGAGGTCAGCATGACTAAAATGGTGCCCTTCAAGCAAGGCTCTTCCTTTATCTTCCGTCCAAGGGTCTCTCCGTCCATTTCCGGCATCTGCATGTCCACAATGGCGATGTGAAACGGCCGTCCATCAGCTGCACCCTGGCGCAGCTTGTCCAAGGCATCTGCCCCGCTTGAGGCCTCGTCGAAACGGCAGTCCATCAGTCTTAGTTGCTCTCTCAGGGCATGGCGGTTGGTGGCATTGTCATCTACCACTAGGACGTATTTGCCCTCGATGTCTTCGGGGACCACGACCTTGATTTCTCGGCCTTCGGGCTGCTTTTCCAGGACTGCCGTAAACCAAAATGTTGAGCCCTTGCCTTCTTGACTTTCCACGCCAATACGGCCCCCCATCATCTCGCTAAGCCGCTTTGAGATGGCCAGTCCCAGCCCCGTGCCGCCGTACTTGCGGGTCGTGGAAGCGTCCCCCTGGGAGAATGACTGAAACAGGCGGTTCATTCGGTCTTGAGCAATACCAACACCGGTATCTTTTACTGCAAAGCGCACTGTGGCGCCGGAGTCGTCTTCCTCCTCCACCGTGACATGGATCGTTACCTCACCTTCTTCTGTAAATTTTATCGCATTGCCCGCCAGATTGACCAGGACTTGGCGCAACCGGCCGGGATCTCCCTGCACCAGCGCGGGGACGCCATGGTCGATCACGCAGGCCAATTCGCTACCCTTCTGGTTGGCCGATACTGCCAGCGTATCCGTGACATCTTCGAGAGTCGTCCTGAGGTCAAAGTCCAGCATTTCCAGGTCCAGTTTGCCGGCCTCGATTTTAGAAAAATCAAGGATCTCGTTTATGACCGCCATGAGGGCATCGCCGCTGTTGCGGACAACCTCCGCATACTCGCGTTGTTCGGTGGTCAACTCGGTGTCCAACAATAGCCCTGTCATGCCGATCACACCGTTCATGGGCGTGCGGATCTCGTGGCTCATGTTGGCCAAAAACTGACTCTTGGCCCTGTTGGCCCCTTCAGCCTCTTCTTTGGCCTTCTGTAGGGCCTCTTCCGCCTCGTTGCGGCGGGCTGTTTCCTGCTGGACTTGCCCTACCATCTTGTTGAACCCCCTTGCCAGGTCCCCCATTTCATCCCTACTGCCTGCTTTGAGGCGTACGGAGAGGTCACCCTCTTCGACGCCCCTTAAGCCCTGCAGGATGCGGCTGACAGAAGCGGTAATGCTTTTTGTCATGTAAAAGGCGATCAGCACACTCAAGGCAATGGCACATCCGCTGAGCAGGTACGTGACTGTCTTGACTCTGTTTGTCGAAGCGATGATGGTTCCCACGCTTGCTTTTACTTTCCTTATCTTATGTTCCCGCAATTCCATCATCTTGGCGGTCAATGTCTCGGCTGCGTCATCAAAGTTCCCCACCAGTTTGTTGCCTTCCTCTATTCCTTCGGTGAAGTAAACAAAGGCCATCTCCTTTCCCTGTTCGTAGTATTCGTCAAATGCCGCCTCCAACTGATCAAGCCCTTCAAGTGACACCCTGTCGCCCCTGCGCCTATACAGCTCCTTGAACTTCGCGATATTTTGCCTGAAGCTATGGACAACCTCCTCTGCTCGTGTGAATCCTTCCGGCTTGTGTGTCTTTGCGGTGTACAACAGGAGTTCCAGGACCTTTAAGGTTTCAAAGGCCATTTCGTCGGCGAGAATGGCATGAGGCAGGCTCTCATGCTCAACCAGCAGCAAATTGTCCTGCACTCTGTTAAGGGACAACCTGGTGATGAGGAGTATGGTCACCATGATCAAAAGGATGACCCCAAAAGACAATGCCAATCTTACCCCAATTTTCATATTACCTAAGAACATAGCGCTCCCCGGACCCTTGGCCTGTCAGCGAAGACCAAGAGCCATCAGATGCTTACCTGGTACAAATCGCTCTTACTTGTCCATGGGACGCAGTCCTGTGCCTGCGGTGCAGTGATCGCAAAAACCATGCCTACACAGCGCCAAGACGTAACTTCTTGTAATTAAAAGTGATTTGTGGCCTGGCTCCGAATCCTTTCCTATGGCAAAGCCAGCGAAGTGCCAAATAAATGACACTTGCTCGTCCAAACCCGTAGGTCTTATTTTTCAGGCATACTGGTGGGACCCAAACGGCTGGCCGGCAAATGGCAGGCCCCAAGGTGGACTCATGAGAAGGCCAAGTTGCAGTGCTGAAGATGGGAACCGGCTGAAGTACAATATTGAAGATGTGCGTTGCTGCGGGCAAACCAAGCGGTAAGGCTGTGAGAACAAACTTCGATCGAAACGAGGGCCGGGACCGTTGCCTCCGTCCGCCCCTGAGCCTGGTTATGGCATCCACTAGGTCCCAAAATCAGGAAATACCTTCAGGCACTCCTGTTCGACTTGTTCCATGAGCTTGGTGAGCCTGCCCATGAGTTTCACATCAACCTTTTTCCCATTGCCATGGGTAAAAGGAGAACTCGCCTTGGTGGGCACCATGTAGATGGCCCATTCAAAGAGCTCTTTCAGACGCCTATCCGCCTGGGAGTTCATGGCCTTGACCTTTGGAGAAAGCATAGAATAATCCAAAACCGCGGTTTTCAACAAGGCCCGCACTTCGTCTGGCGACAACGTGGTGCCCCTTTCCGTGATAGCGGCAAAAATATTCCTCATGTCGTAGAAAACCAGCTTGCGCAATGCGGAAAGGACTTTGTCTTTGTCTTTTCCGTCCACGGCCCCACTTATCTCCGACACCATATCTACCCCAAACCGGCTTTTTATCACGGCGGGCAAGTCACCAAGGGATACCACTGATTCCCGAACCTTCGCGTAGTCTCCTGCAATTGCAGCGCGTAACATAGCAGGATAGACTTTGCTGGCAGGCTTGTCAGACGGCAATCTGCCTGCCTGCCCCTGAGCCACTCCGGGCCGGCAAAGAAGACAAACACTCACGATGTAAAATAGGAACACCTTTTTATTCATCATATCTCTCTTCCTCCCTGTCTATGGCTTCTTCAGTGCGGCTGGCAGGGGACCCGAAAGTATCATGCCCGGAAAACATGACTCATTAACAAGCTTGCCCACATGGCACAGCTCTAACTCAGAAAACGGCCTCAGGCGATTTTTTCCTACAAGGATAGGCCGCCCTCCTAGAAGGCAGCAACGACCTGGGCAAACACAGCGTCGTTATCAATCTCCGGGTCATCCTCTTCAGTAAACTGGTATTCCGCCTTGATGAAAAAATGGTCCATAAGTTGAGCCCTGAGTCCGACACTTATCTTCTCCACTTTCTGGTCTGCGTGAATAAAGAATCTGTCTTTGATGTCCTGGCCGGGGTCGATGTAATCATAGGCCACCACCCCTTCCACAAAATCAATACCCCACCTGTCCTTAAAGACTTTGTAGCCCAGGTTGGCATAGCCACCCCGGGTTTCCACGTCGCCGGCTGCAGTTTCAGCCGTACTCTTGACCCACTCCGCTCGAATCGCGAGGTCTGCATAAGTAAACGCAAGGTCTGCTCCCACAAACTCAAGGCGATATTCGGCATCATCATCATATTTTCCGGTGTTATAGGACCCGCCAATCTCTAGGCCCCTAAAGGGCACAAGACCTATTCTTCCACCTATGGTCTTGTTGCTGTTGTTGTCCCTGTTCTGTCTTGCACTGCGCACCTTGTCGCTGCTGTTTTGCGTGTATTCCTCATTCAGGCCATTGACCACAGCCAGTTCAAATTTGATTTTTATGTCATCGTTTATAAACCCTTGTTCGCCGTACAACTTGACGCCCACCTCCTCCCATGGCGACACATTGATCATTCTCATGGAAAAAGGATAGCTGACGAGGTTTCTCAAAGAGGCGTAGTAGGCATCGCGAAAGATGCCTATGGGCATATAAAACTTCCCGAATCGAGCAGTCAGCGGTTCAAGAATCTTCCAGTCTATGTATCCTTGACGCAATTCGATGTTTTCTCCGGAATGCTCATATCTGGGCTCAAAATAGACGGACAGATGTCTGCCAAGATCAGTATAGGCAGCCAGGTAAAGCTCATAGACATCCAGCGTGGAAGTGCCGCTCGATTGGCCTTCCGATTCCCAGTCTATATAGGTTAAGTCTAAGGCCCCGTGAAACTCCACACCCTTTACTATTTTTTCAAATGGTGTCCAATCCTCCTCCGCCTCAACAGGAGCCGCCCCTTGTTGTTCCAGGGCCGTGAGTCTTTTCTCCGTTTCTTCAAGTTGTCTCTTCAGGTCGGAGATTTCATCCGCCTGCGGTGCTCGCGGCATAAAGAAGCACAAGGCCGTCACCAAAACCAAACAAATCGAGCATCTCTTCATGTCCCGTTTTCTCCTTTCTTGTCCCCTCTGAAAACAAATTGATTGAAACCGGCTCCAGCTCCTCCCTACACGATAGCTGCGCCACTGCAACCATGGGACCCCCCTACTGGGGGTCTGAAAGGAACCCCGGCCGGCACTGCACAAAAAAGGCCCCACACACAGGCCGTTTGAACATTGTGTGCCGAGCCTTTACCGGCCCCATAGGGCATCCTCCTTGCCAGTCCCTGAAGATGTTTCTATCCGATTTTACAGTCTTTTCATCTAATTTGCCGCGATTAAATGACCCTATATGCCAGCGTCAGCTAATTGTCAAGAAAACACGGCACAGGAAAGCACTGCATGGAGTCTGAAAGCTCCTGCGCGAGGTACTACCCCTGAAAGCGCGGCTATCCTTTCTGCCACCCCCATGACACTCTTCTTTGATTGACTCGTAAAAAGTCTTTTGTGAACGACATTGAGTCCGCCGTGGCGGAGGAGAAAAGCACTTGGGATGTTCAGCGTTAAGAGAACCTGACTGTTTGAGGGCCTTAGCTGGAGTATAGCGCTGAGGTTGCGCCTGACGGCTTGAACAGAGCCACTTCGTGCAGCATTTTAGCTGAACGTCTCAAGTGCGCCAAAAATGTTCAGGAAGTGAGCAAAGTCGACTTCTTGCGAGCCCATCAAGTTTGATGGAGTTGTAAAAAGCCGTCACCCCGCTGAAAATCGGGGGCCAGGCGTATTTTAACTATCTGCAAATACCGGATTCCGGCTTTCGCCGGAATGACAGAAAAAGATATTTTGGGACTTGTTACGAGTCTATCTTCTTTGGCGCTTTCGTAAAGAGCCTTTTGGGAACGACATTGATCATTTTGGGAGAAAAGCACTTTTTACGAATCCTTCTTCTTTGTCTGCCCCCGGGTGTTACTCCACAAGCACATCTGGAAGTCGCTCCACAAATGCTTTGATTTCATCGCGGACACGCCGGTAGTGCGCCATGGCCTCTTCTTCGTCCCGGGCACCTTCTGAGAGCCTCGGCGGGTCATCAAAGCCCACATGGGAGACCTTTGTCTGAGCAGGGAAGACCGGGCAGGTCTGGTGTGCGTGATCACACACGGTGATCACATAATCAAAGTCCATGTCTCCCAGTTCTTCCACAGACTTGGACTCTTGGCCCGAGATATCCATGTCCACTTCGGCCATGGCCTTAACGGCCCTTGGGTCCAATGGGTGGGGATCGACTCCTGCTGAATGGGGTTCAATGACATCGCCCTTAAGATGCCTTGTCCAGGCTTCTCCCATTTGACTCCGACAGGAGTTCCCCGTGCATAGAAACAATATCTTAAGCTTTGGTTTGTTCATGGCCTGTTCCCTTCATCACCGCTTTGATTACTCGAACCTTCAATCTTTTTCCTTTCCCAGGTGCTTGGTCCCACGGCACGGCTTTTTCTGATTGACCAAAACCGCAACCGACACAGAGCAAGACGAGTATTGCCACCCAGAGAAGCCATGGCATGACTCCATGTTTTCAGGTCAGAAAGAATGGATTAACGATGAAATAGATACCCAGAAACCCTATGACTATGCCGGCCCCCTTGCGGAACCATCTTCCCGCACCTTGCCAAGAGCTGTTTTCAAGCAACCCTCTCACAGCGGCACCGGAGCTGCCGGCCACAACAATGGGCAGACAATGCCCTATGGCAAATAGCAGAATAAGAAGAAAACCCCAGGCCAGTTTTTGCTGAATGGTGATGATGGCAAGTACGGGAGCAATGAAACCAAAGGTGCATGAACCGGAAAGGACCCCGTAGCCGAGGCCCAAAACAAAGGCCCCCAATAGCCCTTTCACACGAAGGCCCTGCAAGAGGCTCCCTGACATGGAGCACTTTTCCACCCCAAGCATGCCCAGGGCCACCCAAAAAAGAACGAGCCCCACCAGGATCTGCCAGTAGTTGCCCACGTCGCCCAGCATACGGCCCAGCAAGGTGCAGATGATGCCGATGAGGGCAATGGTCATGAAAAGTCCAAGACTGAAAGCCACGGCATAGTGAACTGCCTCCCTTGGATGCAAGGCCCGCTGCTGTCCCCCCACATAAGCCACAATAAGAGGGATGCTGGCCAGATGGCACGGGCTGAAGACCACACTGATCATGCCCCAGAGGAAACAACCAAGGGCTGCAATCAGGGTTCCTCCGGCGATCCACTCATTGACGGTCAGGAAGAAAGTTTCTAACAT
>Ga0272444_10003006_pt1 | contig 15408 bp, 3 predicted proteins | sample SSMForm13_FD_201033 | JGI IMG/M metagenome (GOLD analysis project Ga0272444, IMG submission 201033) | Marine sediment archaeal communities from Little Sippewissett salt marsh, Falmouth, MA, United States - SSM-Form-13 | ecosystem: Environmental > Aquatic > Marine > Wetlands > Sediment ...
GATATGGCCGATGTGGTGGCGGCGGGGGAGGGCTTCTGGATCAAGGTGGCGGCGGACCCATCGGTGACGGTGAAGGTCCTGATTCCCCCGGACAACAATGGTGGGTATTTTGACGTGGGTTCCAAGTCTGAAGTCGCTCTGCCCCCTATAACCACTTATGAGCCGCCCCCGTCCGTCAGCATCGCCCTGAACCCCGGGAACTACGCCGGGCAGAATGCCGACTGGTGGGTGGGGCCGATACGCCCTTTGGGTGGCATACGTATGTGTATCCCACGGGCTGGCAGCCCGGGATCCATGTGGCGGCTCAGATCCCCCTGTTCGAACTGACGCCGCCTCTCGAGGTGTTGAACATGGGCCTCCCTGCCGGGAATTACACCCTTTACTTTGCAGTGGACAACAATGCCGACGCAAGGCTCGACGCCACCTGGCTCGATTCCGTGGAGGTGGATGTACAGTAGGCCCACAGATTCGTTTATCATGAGATTCAATCCGGTGGGATCGGACCAGAACACACCCGTGCCCCCGAGATGTGAGGATGCACGTTTAATGGCAAGCGACCGCCCTAACAAACGGACAGGCCTGCATCTCCCGGGTCTTTGACAATGCCCGTCTCTGCTGGGCGGCCAATGTGGAATATGGAGATCATCATGGAGGGGGTAATGTGTCATGAGTTATTTTAGGATCGTTTGTCCACTCTTGATTGGATGTTTTTGGGTTCTTCTGATGGGTGGGGCCCCGAACAGAACGGAAGCCATGACAAACCACTTCGGCGCACCGTCCGTGTCTCCCGCCTACTGTGATTATCTCGGCACCAATTTCAGGATTAAAGGCGCGGATGCCCAACCTGGTGACGAGGTGGCCTTTTTTGATCCGGACGGGATCCTCTGCGGGGTCCACGTGGTGGTCCACCCCGGTATTTATGGAATCGTTCACATTTACGGCGACGATCCCACCACCTCCGATATTGACGAAGGCGCCCAGGCTGGCGATACCCTCACTGTCCGGGTATGGGACCAGAGCGAAGGCATGGAGCTGAGCGGAAGCAACATTGAACTTCTGCCGGCGGATCCCCCGACCGGGTCGTCTTTTGTCCCAGCCTTGATTCCGATCACATGGGAGGATCGCAAGGGCTTTGTGTTGAATATCCGTGCCGTGCCAGGGGCAGCGGAGCCCCAGCCTGGCATCAGGGCCAATTATATCACCGACACCGTGAACATTGACGGGTGCAGCCCGGTCTCCATTTCCATCAGCCTGGCCCCCGGCGACAAGGCGGGTCAGCCTGCTGACTGGTGGGTTGCCGCGCGTACGCCCTTTGCGTCCCCCATGGATTGGTACAGTTATGTGCATCCCACAGGCTGGCAGCCAGGTATCCTTTTGGGGGCACAGATCCCGCTGTTTGAAATCATCTCCCCTTTCGAGGTGTTGAATATGCCCCTGCCGACCGGGACCTATACGTTCTATTTTGCCATTGACGATAATGCGGACGGCCTGCTGGACGCCACGTGGTATGATTCGGTTCAGGTGGACGTCCGATGACAGAACCCGTGTTTAAAACGAGAGATGCTGGGAGGATCACCCGATGAAAAGACTTATTCGTTATGTCACCGGCGCTATCTTTTTGTGTTTCATCTCCTGCGCCCCAAACCTCCTTTTGTGTCAGGGCGCATCCGGGGCCGAACCGTATTTCGCCGACGATATGGAAGGCCCGGCCATGTGGACCCCGGACGTCCCATGGGCCATAAACACTGCTGAATTCCACAGCACTACCACGGCATGGACAGACAGTCCGGGGACCTATTATGCACCCCTTTCCGACATCTCCCTCACGCTGACCGATCCTGTGGATCTCTCCTTGGCCGTACAGCCCCAGCTGGTTTTCTGGCACAAGTATCAGATTGAGACCGGTTTTGATGTGGGTACCGTGGAAATCTCCGCAGACGGGGGCGTCATCTGGCTCCCCTTGCTCGTGGTGTCGGGTGTCTCCGGCTGGAAACGAGAGCAAATCGATCTCACGGCATACGCGGGTCAGGCAAGTCTGTTGGTCCGTTTCAGGCTGGTCACGGACAAGACCGTGGCCTGGGATGGGTGGTACATCGATGACGTGACCCTCTCGGAGCCCCCCAATGCCGTAGCCGTGTTCACCGTCAGCAACCCCACCGCCACCTCTCTCGATCTAACCTGGACCCAAAACCTGGAAGCGGGTTTTGCCAGTTACAAGATCTATCGTTCCACTTCCCCGGGTGTGGACACCAGCAGCACCCTGGTAGCCGTCATTACCGATCAAAATAGTGAGGCCTATATTGATACGGGCCTGGACCCGGAAACCACCTATTATTACCGACTCTACGTCTTTGACACCTACGACCTCGCCACAGGGAGCAAAGAGACCTCAGAGACAACCGATATCGCGGAATTCGCTTATCCCTTCTTTGACGATCTCGAGGGCTCTACGGCTGGATGGGCCCCTGAGCCTCCATGGGCATTGACCACGGCCCACGCCCATTCGGCTACCCATTCCTGGACCGACTCCCCTGGGGGCGCCTACGCGGCCAATGAGGACACGTCTCTTCAGATCACCCTGGATCTCGGGACGGCCAATATGCCGGTCCTCAGTTTCTGGCACCGATACACCTTTGAGAACGCCAGCACGGACTACGGCTATATAGAGGTTCGGGAGGTGGGCGCCACCACATGGAAACGGCTCTTTTTTGCAACCGGCACCCTGGCCGCCTGGACCGAAGAACAGGTGGACCTGTCCGATTACGCGGGAAAGGAAATCGAGATCCGGTTCAGGGTGGTGTCGGACGGCGATATCCAGTCTGACGGATGGTATATTGACGACATTCGGGTAGGTGAAACACAGAGCAGTATCATTTCTTATCCCTTTTCAGATGATATGGAGGCCCCGGCCACAGCCGGCAACTGGCATTCCTCCTCCTGGGCGCTTGTTTCCGACGCCCATAGCGGGGTGATGGCCTGGACCGACAGCCCTTACGGGAATTACGGTCTGTTTACGAGTTCAGAACTGGTCATGGCCAACAGCATTGACCTGAGTGCCGCGGTTTATCCCCAACTGAGCTTTTGGCACAAGTATGATACACGTAACTGTCCCGGGAACTACTATAGCAGTAACAACGGCTGTGCATCCTATATACAGGACTATGATTACGCAACGGTCTATCTGTCCACTTATAATGGACAGCCGGGCACCTGGAATGAACTGGCCGCTTTCAAGGGGGACAGCAGTGGCTGGTCCCGTGAGGTGATCGACCTGAGCCCATGGGCCGGATTGCCCAATGTGCGCATCAAGTTCGTGATGACCGATACCCAAGAGGGGTCCACCAATTATGTAAAGCCTGGATGGTGGATCGACGATGTGGTGGTGGAGGAGGCCCCGGCCGGGGTGGTCCTGTCCATTACCGGGTCCACCATGAACCAGGTGGACCTGTCCTGGACCGAGAATAATGATGCGGATTTTGACCGGTACGAGTTGTACCGCGCCTCAGGTCCGGCCGTTTCCCGTGATGATACCCTAGTGGCAATGATCACCTCTGCGGCGACCACCACATTTACGGATGCGGTTGCCATGGTCCAGCCCGGGGTCTACTACTACCGTCTGTGGGTTTTTGACAGCGTAGGCAATGTCTCTCTCGCCAGCAATGAGGTGCAGGCGAGCTATACCATACCGGAAAACGGCTTTCCATTTGTGGAAGATGGGGAAAATGGGACCGGCCAATGGTCCTGGGGAAGTCCCTGGGGCCTGACCAATGCGAACCCCCGCTCAGGCAGCTTTTCCTGGACCGACTCTCCGGGGGCCAATTATGCAGCCGATGCCGATACCAGCCTGACGACCTTCATCGACCTGAGCAGCACCAACAACCCGATCTTGACGTTCTGGCACCGCTATTCTCTGGAACAGGGGAAGGACTTTGTCAGACTCGAGGTTTCCACGGACGGCGGACAGACTTGGAGTGTGTACCGAAGCTATAGCGGCGTCGAGACCCTGTGGAACCAGGAACGGGTGGATCTCACGCCCGCAAGCGGCAATGCCAGAGTCGGTCTCCGTTTTCGACTCACTTCAGACGGGTCTGGTCAACAGGACGGATGGTATCTTGATGATCTCACCATCGATGAAGGTCCCATAGAAGGGGGCTACCCCTTCTTTGACGATGCCGAAAGCGGCATCGTGCCATGGATCAATAACACCCCCTGGGGCCAGGTTTCCCTGAGCGTGGCTCAAGCCCATTCCGGTGTGGCCACGACGGTATGGACCGATTCCCCGGAGGGCGCCTATGCACCCAATGAAGACACGTATCTGAGCCTCTACATCGATCTGGGCTCTGCGTCCATGCCTCTCCTCTCCTTCTGGCAGAAGTATGCCTTTGATGCGAATTCGGATTTTGGATATGTCGAAGTCTGTCCTGCTGGGTCGGGAAACTGGACCCGCATCTATTGTGTGACCGGCACATCCCCCTGGTTTAAAGAACAAATCGATCTGACCGGTTACGCCGGGACTCAGGTGGAGATCCGTTTCCGCCTGATGGCCGATGCCAACGGGATTCAATCCGATGGATGGTATATCGACGACATCCGGATCGATGAGACAGAGGCCGCCCCCCTCTCCTACCCCTTTTTCGACAACATGGACGGCGCGGCCACCGCCACCCACTGGTGGTCCTCCTCCTGGGCCCTGTCCACCGATGCCCACAGCGGAACCTATTCCTTCACAGACAGCCCTGCCGGGGACTACGGGCAGTTGGTGGGTTCGGAATTGATCCTTTCTAACGGTATCAACCTAAGCGCAGCCACTCATCCGCAACTCACCTTCTGGCACCGATATGACACGCGCAACTGTCCCGGGAACTACTATAGCAGTAACAACGGGTGCGCCTCCTACGTGGTGGATTATGACTATGCCAGCGTGTGGCTCTCCACCCAGAACGGCCAGCCCGGGACCTGGACAACCCTTGCCTCTTACAAGGGAGACTCCCTGGGGTGGACATATGAACAGCTGGACCTCACTCCCTGGGCCGGCCTTCCCGATATCCGCATCAAGTTCGTCATGACCGATACACAGGAGGGGTCCCCCAATTATACAAAACCCGGATGGTGGATCGATGACGTGGCCCTGGAAGAGGCCCCTGTTGACATATCCCTGGCGATTACAGCCTCCACCATGGACAGCGTCTCTCTTTCCTGGAGCCAGAACAACGAGGCAGACTTCGACCACTATGAGATTTACCGCGCCACCACCCCTGGCGTGACCCGCGGTAATACCCTGATTGCCACGATCTTTGTGCAGAGCGAGACCGCCTATGTGGACATCGTATCCCTGGTTCAGCCGGAACGCTACTATTACCGGATGTGGGTGGTGGATGCGGATGGAAACGTCTCCCTTGGAAGCAATGAGGTGGAGGCGATCTATGCGGTGCCTGCCAACCCCTATCCGTTTGCAGAAGACGGCGAAACCGGAACGGATCAATGGTCCTGGGGGGCCCCATGGGGACTGACCGATGTGGATCCGCACGGGGGGACCTACTGCTGGACCGATTCCCCTGGCGCCAATTATGCGGCGGACGCCAACACGGGCCTCACCACCTTCGTGGATTTGAGCGGCACCCGTACCCCGGTCCTGACCTTCTGGCACCGCTATTCCCTCGAGGAGGGCGGGGACTTTCTCATGGTTGAGGTCTCCACGGACGACGGCCAGACCTGGTCCGCCATCCGGTCCATCACAGGAACCGAAACCACGTGGAATCAGGAAAGGATCAATCTGACCCCCTATTCCGGGAACGCCCAGTTTGGCATTCGATTCCGCCTGGTGGCCGATGGGGACAGTAACCGGGGGGACGGCTGGTATGTGGATGACCTCCAAATCCAGGAGGAGGCGGTCTCGGCCGCGTATCCCTTCTTCGACGACGGCGAGTCCGGCATCATCCCCTGGTTTTATGATTCGCCCTGGGGTCAGATGACCCTTGAAACCGAGGACGCGCAGGGAACGGGAATCGTATGGAGCGATTCACCCGGCGGTTCCTACCGGGCAAACGAAGATTCCTCCCTCATGATCACCATCGACCTGGGGTCTGCCAGCATGCCGGTCCTGACGTTCCAGCAGAAATATGCCTTTGAGGCCTATTCGGACTATGGATACGTAGAGGTCCGGGAGGTGGGCTCCGGTTCCTGGATCCGGCTCTATTTTGTGACCGGAACGTCCGCGGCGTGGCTGGAGGAAACCATCGACCTTTCTCCCTATGCCGGCAAATTGGTGGACATCCGTTTCCGCGTCATCTCAGACGGAAATGGCGTTCAGTCCGACGGGTGGTATCTGGATGACATCTCCATCGCTGAGACCGAGGTCCCGGTCCTCCCCTATCCCTTTGCAGACACCTTTGACGGAACCGATACCGCTCGGCATTGGCACAGTTCCTCCTGGGAATGCGTCTCGGATTCCCACAGCGGGGCCTATTCATTTACGGACAGTCCCCTCGGCAACTATGGTTGGCTCACAAAGTCCGAGCTTGTGCTGGCAGGCACCGTGAGCCTGAGCGGGGCCGTCCACCCTCAGCTCACCTTCTGGCACAAGTATGATACCCGTAACTGCCCGGGGAACTACTATAGCAGCAACAACGGGTGCGCCTCCTATATACAGGACTACGACTATGCCAAGGTCTATTTATCTACGTACAACGGCCAGGCCGGCACGTGGACCCTGCTCAGGGAGTTCAAAGGAGAGCTCGGGGTCTGGACAGAGGAGGTCATCGACCTGGACAACTGGGCAGGCCTTCCCAATGTCCGCATCAAATTTGTCATGCACGACACCCAGGAGGGCTCCACCAACTATGTGAAGCCCGGCTGGTGGATTGACGATGTCCGAGTTGGAGAGGACGAGAGCATCCCGAGTCAGATTCACAAGCTCTCGGGCGACGGCCAGGAAGGGGTAACCGGAACCGCCCTTCCCGCCCCCTTTGTGGCCCGGATTACCGATCCCAATGGATATCTAAAGGCAGGCATCCTGGTCCAGTTTGCTGTGGAAGGGGGCGACGGGAGCCTCTCGGCTGCGAGTGGTGTCAGCACCAGCAGCGGCGAGGTGTCTACGACCCTCACCCTGGGTGGGACGGCCGGCCTTAATACGGTATCCGCCACCATCGACGGCAGCGTCGAGACCGTGACCTTTTCCGCCACCGGCTATTCGGCAGGACAGCCGCGGCGACTCATCAAGGTCTCGGGGGACAGCCAGGTGAACACCATCAACCTGGCCCTGGCCAACCCCCTGGTGGTAAAGGTGGAAGACATCTTCAACGCACCCGTGACCGGATGCAATGTCACCTATACCGTTGTCTCAGGGGCCGGAACCCTGGTGACAACAGACCCCGTTTCCACCGACAGCACAGGTCTTGCATCCAACCAGCTGGTCCTTGGGGCAACCACCGGGTCCACCCTTGTGTCGGTCAGTTCCCCGGGTCTCACGCCCGTGATATTCACGGCCCACGCCGTACTCCCCGGCGGATCGCTCGGCGATACGGATGGCGACGGTATGCCGGACGAGTGGGAAACCGCCCATGGTCTGGACCCCCTCGATCCCTCTGACGCGGGTGTGGACACAGACGGCGATACCCTCACCAACCTGGCGGAGTATACCTACGGGACCGATCCCAACAGCCCGGACACGGATGCCGACGGCATGCCCGATGACTGGGAAATCCTGTACGGTCTGGACCCCAATGATCCTTCGGATGCCGACGATGACAATGACAATGATGGCGTGACCAACCTGCAGGAATACCTGAACGGCACAGTGCCCGTGTTCTTGAGACACTTCGCCGTTGCCGGTGTCACCGGCGAGTCCATGGACATTTACGGTAATCTGACCATTGACGGGCTGCCTGCTGCTCCCGGGGACGAAATCGCAGCCATGGATCCCGATGGGGTGATCTGCGGGCAGTTTACGGTCACGGAGGCGGGGCAGTATGGCTTCATGCACGTGTACAGAGATGATCCGCTCACCCCGGTGGATGAGGGCGCGGATATGGGCGACCTATTGACCTTCCGGGTGTGGGACAGCAGCGTTGGCGTGGAACTGGACGCCACCCCCAACGTGATGAGCGGCCCCAATCCGCCCGCATGGACCTTTGACGGCGATGTGGCCTGGGTGGACTTTGACGGGGGCGGGACGCAGATCATTCCTCTGAGGCAGGGCTGGAACCTCTTCAGCTTTTCCATCAAGAACTGCTACTACGTGGACACGGTACCCCTGGAGCCGATGCTCCCGGGGATCGTCTATCAGAAGGTGAACCATATCGGCGAGGTCTTCGCCTCCATCGACGGTCTCTATGATGTGGTTCGGGGATTTGACAGCCAAGGGGCCCACACCTTTGATCCCGATCTTCCCGCCTTCAGCGATCTGACGTACATCGCAGCAGGGTACGGATACTGGATACGGATGAACGCACCCGGCAACCTGGAGCTGAAAGGAATCCGTATTCTGCCTTCGGACACGCTCGATCTGCATACCGGGTGGAATCTCGCGGGATACTGGCGCCCGGATGTGCAATATATTGGAACCGTGCCGTTTGTGGACTTTCCGCCCGATGTGACGACCTATACCGAGGTGGACAGCATTGATGACATCCTGGGCGCCATCAGCGGCGACTACAGCATTGTCAGGTCCTATGACATGGACGGGGCACACACCTTTGATCCGCTGATTCCGCCCGGATTCAACGACCTCGACTATCTTGGGCCGGGATACGGCATGTGGCTCAAAATGAAAACCCCGGCCGAGCTCTCTTATTGAAGAGAAACAGACAAAGCAATCCCGGACATGTTTTTTCCATGCCGGGTGCACACGTGTTGCAGATGATGAATAACAGAATCCAGATCAGCGCCATCGTCCTGTTGCCACTGATCCTTTTCGTGGGGGCGGTTCTTATGCCGGGGGCGGCCCTGTCGTCCCATTTTCCCGCCCCGGCGCCATCGCCGGTCCATTGTGATTTCATGGGCGCCCGCTTCCTCATTGACGGTCTGCCTGCACCACCCGGTGACGAGGTGGCCTTTTTTGATCCGGATGGCGTCCTCTGCGGGCACTATGTGGTGGATCAAGAGGGCATCTATGGAATCCTTCATGTCTATGGAGATGACCCCGATACACCGGGCATTGATGAAGGCGCCAGCGAGGGAGACATCCTCACGGTCACAATATGGGACGCCGCTCAATCGCGTGAACTCACAGGCCCTCAATTGGTCTTGACGCCCGGGATTCCGCCCGGGGGCTCCTCATTTCTTCCTTCCCTGATTCCGCCCGTGTGGGAAACCCATGCCGGGTTTGTCCTCAACATTGATACGCCCACCCATTTTCCGGCTTCCACCCCCAGCCCCTTTGTCTGCAATTATTTGGGCACCCTTGATCTGTTCGGGACGCCGGCTGAACCCGGCGACGAGTTGGCCGTATTTGATCCGGACGGCGTCCTCTGCGGTCTGGTCCGGGTCATCTCTCAGGGACAATACGGCATCATACAAATCTATGGAGACGATCCGGACACACCCGCGGACGAAGGCCCTGTGGAGGGGGATGAACTAACGTTCAGGGTCTGGGACCGGAGCCATGGCATCGAATACCAGGGCCTTTTCTTGGAATACGCCTCCGGGACGCCTACCGGGGTTTTCGTAGCGTCCGCGATTCCGCCCATCTGGTCTCAGGACATGGGGTATGTCCTTGATCTGGCTGTCGCCGATATTCCCACAACCACCACAACCACGACGTCGACCACATCCACAACGACCAGTACGACAACCACCACCACAACCACGACGTCGACCACCACACTGCCATTGCCCCCCACCGCAACGACCGGTGGGGCCAGTGGCGTGGGCGCAACGTCGGCCACCCTGAACGGGACCGTTGGCCCCAATGGATCCAGCGCCACTTACTACTTCGAATATGGCAGGACCCCATCCTACGGATCCACCACACCGAATACGGGTGCAGGGTCAGGAACAAGCCCGCTGCCGGTCAGTGCATCCGTTACAGGGCTGGATGTGGGCGCGGAATACCACTTCAGGTTGGTTGCCTCGGGCACCGGAGGGACAAGTTTCGGCAACGACGCGTCGTTCGTGACAACGTCCATCATCCCCTCTCACTACTGGGTGGACATCTATGGTGGAAACGACGGCAACAACGGCAGGGAGGAAACCCCCTGGAAGACCCTGCACCATGCCTTTTCCCAGATCAATGGCGGCACGCCGGGCGATTATGTCATACACGTGGTTTCGGGGACCTACAGTATCGCTACCGGAGAGCCTGATGAAGGACTGAACCTTTCCCAGAGTCATGTGGTCGTCACCGGTGACACTATGAGTCGGCCGGTTGTCGATGGGAGCAGGACCGATGCTCGGGCCGTTGATGGCAATGGGACCGAAACCTGGGACACGGGGATCCGGGTCACCGGCGCCAACGTCACCCTGAACAATCTTTCCGTCACCGGGTTCACGGACGGCATTGAGATACAGGAAACGGCCTCTAATTGCACGGTTGCCAATTGCGTGCTCCGGGGCAATTCATACCACGGGATATTTCTTCTTTGGAGCCAGGGGGCTGCCATCGTGGAAAACACCATCTACGGAAACGGCGCTCCCTATCCCAATTACGGCATCTACCTGATCGGATGCAGCCCCGAGATCAAACGGAACCGGATTTATGATGTGGATGACGGCATCCGCGTGGTTGCCAATACAAGCGGAGCCTCTCCTCAAATCTGGAACAACCTGCTGTATGAGACCGCTTCAGGGGCCATGACCAACGGCATCGTGGTCAAATCAGAGGACACCTACGGTGCCAGCCCCGACATCTACCACAACACCCTGGATGGCGGGACATTCAAAGGGATCAAGATCGGGTATGAAGGTTCCGCCGGCTCTGGCGCCCTGAGCCCGGACATTCGGTACAACATCATCACCAACTTCGGCCAATACGGCATTTACCGAGAAGCTGATTCTGGCGCCCCCTCGCTGGATTACAACGATGTCTGGAACAATGCCGCCGGGAATTATGCTGGATGCTCGGCCGGACCCGCCAGCATCTCCCTGGACCCGGAGTATGGGAGCTATGCACTCCGGAGCACCTCCCCTTGCATCGACAGGATTCCCCCAGGAGAGGATCCTGTGGACATCGATTGCCCGGGCTACGCCAGGCCCAAGGGACCCGCCAAAGACATGGGGGCCTATGAATTCGTGGGATCTGTGGAATACCCCTATATCCTCCCGGGAGGCATTGGCCTGGTGACGGATTACCGCATCTTCACCGTCCCTCTCGACATGGGCACCGGCGCCGCCCTGCAGGATGCCATGGAAGCGGGCCTGGGGCCCTACAATCCCTGCCTCTGGCGCGTCTTCGCCTACACCGGCGGTGTGTATCATGAGTTGGGTACGCCGCTCTTCAACGTACTTCCAGTGGCCCCGGGAACGGCCTTCTGGATCATCAGCCTGTATGCCGATCCTGTCCAGTTTGACGCCGGCACCTGCCCGGACAAAACCCCCTATGCACTCGATTTGCAGCCTAGCTGGAACCTGATGGCCCTGCCCTGGATCCGGACCGACATTGCCCTGGGAAACATCCAGGTGACAGACGGTATCCAGACGTATGCCATTACAGACCCTGCCAATCCCCTCACGCAGGGATGTGTATGGGACTACACCGGAATCGGTCCCTATTCCGGCTACGAAAAGCGAAACGAGAGTTCATATCTGCTTCGGTGCGGGACCGGCTATTTCATCAAGGTGCTCAGTGCGTCCACGGTTAGACTGATTATCCCGCCGGATAATCCGGAGACGATCGGCTTTACCGACACTGCCAAAGGCATCCGACCGACCGAGACGGAGGATGAAGAACCGCCCCTTCCACCGGGGGGTGCCTATGAGCCGGTCCCGGATATTAAGGCCAGTGGAGAAGACGGTCCCGTAGATGTCCCCAGCGGGAATCTGTTATGCCTCACTGTGGCGCTCGACCCGGGGGATCGGGCCGGGCAGAATGCCGACTGGTGGGTGGGGGCCGACACGCCCTTTGGGTGGTATACGTATGTGTATCCCACGGGCTGGCAGCCCGGGATCCATGTGGCGGCTCAGATCCCCCTGTTCGAACTGACGCCGCCTCTCGAGGTGTTGAACATGCAGCTCCCCGCCGGGGATTACACCTTTTATTTCGCCGTTGACAACAATGCCGACGGCCAGCTGGATGCCACATATCTCGACGCCGTGAACGCGACGGTCCAGAGATCGGAGTAACCACAGGTCGAATCCATATACCATCTTCACCCAACGGCGGTCTGTTTCTGAACCCCCGAACACAACAAATTTCTTTCCCATCGTGAGGTTATCTGCTATTCTTTCAATGATGTGCCTCTCTTCGTAGCCATTTTTTTATTTCACGCCTTCTGGACAGGAGCCTTCATATGTCACCCAAAATTACAAAAAACGCTTCTGGAATATTTCTTGGGGTTCTGCTTTCGTTATTTCTGGCCGCTCCGGCCCTGCCACACATCTTATGGTCCCATGATGTGGGCGGGCCCCACAGCCGAACCGTGATTGATGACATCAACGGGGACGCATACGATGATGTGGTCATCCTGGACAACAATGAACAGGTGCGTGTCCTGAGCGGGCAGGACGGGTCCACACAGCTTTGGTCGCATCAGATATCCACCGCAGCCCGCTACCGCAGGGGTCTGACCACCATCAACGACCTCGATGGCGACGGCGTCAAGGACATCATCCTGGTACTGGGGACGTCCGGAAACGGTTACGGTGAAAACCACGGTGACGACGACCTTTACGCCGTGAGCGGGGCCGCGATCCCGCCCGGGAATCGTCTCCTGTGGGGCGGAGCTGTCCGTATCGGCTGCGGGCTGAACAGCCCCATCATCCTGCCCGATGTCAACGGGGACGGCAAAGAGGATATCTTCGCCAAAACCAGCACCCCCACCTGTTACGGGTCAGGGGATGCGGGATTTCATGTCAGCGGGGACGACGGCGCGTTGTTCTGGCATTTTGAGATCTATGCGGAAGGGGCCATCTGGGATATCTACGGCCGCACGGCCTCCCCCGATCTTAACGGAGACGGACGGGCGGATATTGTTGTGACCGGGGCCGGCGGAAGCGGTGGCGTTGAGACCTGGAAAGGGGGGCCAGTCAAGGGGCAGATATGGCGATCGCTCACCGGGAAGTGGGTCTTGAACCCCACGGTTGTCCCGGATGTCACCGGCGACGGCATCCCTGAAATAGCGGTCTCTTTAGGACCGTCACCCATTGAATTGAAATTGCTGAACGGTTCCAGCGGGGGCGTAATCTGGTATCAGCAATTCGGCAATACGTCCTATATCGCGGGGGATCTGGGCGATGTGGACACCGATGGATACGCAGACCTGGCCGTGGGGCTCTATTATTTTAACGGCAGCGGGTGGCCGTCGGGCACGGAATATCAGGTTCACGCGGTGAGTGGAAATCCGGGGGCCAGCCCTCGTATCCTCTGGTCGTACGACCTGATCGACAAAAACAGCTATGTCCGAGCCGTGGACGATCTCGATGGAGACGGCAGGAAAGATGTCATGGTCTGGGGCGCCATGAACAAGGTCATGGCCCTCAGCGGTTTGAATGGAACCGTCATCTATGAAGAGTCTTTTTCCACAGGCACCGGCGGTATTCAGATAGGCGAATTCAGCGGAACCATGGATCAGGATTTTCTCACCAGTTCCGGTACCGAGATATTTGCCCTGTCCGCCACCGTTCCTCCGCCCACCATTGGGGCCTTCTCCCCGGCGGTCGGGACCAGCGGCACCACCGTGACGATTCATGGAACGAATTTTATTGGCACGGAAGTGAAATTCGGGGGTACGGATGCAGCGAGTTTTACAGTGGACTCCCCGACACAGATTACCGCTGAGGTGGGAACCGGATCGAGCGGAAAGGTGACCGTTACCACAGACGGAGGGACCGCCACCAGCGATCACGACTTCACATTTATTGCCTCGGCAGCAACCATTTCAGGGCGGGTCACCGATTCGGACGAACAGCCTCTGGCCAGCATCCATGTGGACGCCTTTGACAACCCGTGCCATGGGAACTGGTTTGGGTCAGTCACAGACCAGAACGGCGATTACGCCATCCTGGTCCCCCCAGGCACCTATTATGTCCGGGCAGACGCGTCTCTGTCCTATCAAAATTATATTATGGAATGGTGGAACGACGATACCGGGACCCCCGACTGTAGCCTGGCCTTGGGCGTCATCGCCCTTGCTGAGCAGACCACGTGGAACATCGACTTCGCCCTGGGGGCCGGGGGTTCCGTGTCCGGACGGGTGACCGACGCCCAGGGGAATCCCATCCCCAACCTTCACATGAATGCAGATTCTCAGGCCTGCGGCGGCAACTGGCTGGGAGGCATCCAAACCGACGCGAACGGCGACTACCGCATCACCGGTCTGCCCCAGGGAAGCGTTTTCATCAGGACGTGCGCCAACTGCACAGGACTGGCCTATGTGGATGAATGGTACGACAACGTTACCACCGACTGCAGCCAGGCCACCCCCGTGCCTGTGGTTGTGAGTCAGGACACCCCCAATATCAATTTTTCGCTGGACCCGGGGGCAATCATTTCAGGTCAGGTCGCCGATTCCTTTGAACAGCCTTTGGAGGGAATCCCCATCGATGTGGTTGACAATACGTGTAACGGTAACTGGTATGGCACGGCCACCCATGAAAACGGTGCGTACACCGTTGTTGTTCCGGAAGGGACCTATTATGTTCGGGCCTATCCCGGGCGCACCGATCAGAATTACGTCATGCAATGGTGGGATGCCCAGGGCGGGACCCTGGACTGCCAGCTTGCTGTAGCCGTGAACCCGTCAATGGGTCAACCTGCGGAGAACGTCAATTTCCTCCTTGAGCCGGGAGCGTCCATATCCGGCACGGTGACGGATGCAGAAGCGACCCCCATATCCGATCTGTCCATCGATGCGTTCACCGAGGCCTGCGGCGGGTATTACCTGGGCGACACCCTGACGGACGCAAACGGGACCTACCATATGACCGGTCTGCCCCAGGGCGATGTCTTTATTCGAGCCTGCGCCTCGTGTACCGGCCGGATGTATGTGGACGAATGGTACAACGACGCCAGGGACTGTAATCAGGCGGCCCCGGTCCCGTTAATTGCGGGCCAGGAGACCCCCAACATCGATTTCTCGCTGGCCCAGAGCGGTTCGATGGCCGGCCGTGTGATCAGCGACTTGGACGAACAGCCGATTGAGGGAGCCCAGATCTGTGCCTGGCCGTTCCCGGGTGGTGCGGGGCAATGTGCCATAACCGGATCGGACGGGCGATACAACCTGACCGGGGTGCCACAGGGATATCTTCGGGTCCAGG
>Ga0272444_10003007_pt1 | contig 15407 bp, 8 predicted proteins | sample SSMForm13_FD_201033 | JGI IMG/M metagenome (GOLD analysis project Ga0272444, IMG submission 201033) | Marine sediment archaeal communities from Little Sippewissett salt marsh, Falmouth, MA, United States - SSM-Form-13 | ecosystem: Environmental > Aquatic > Marine > Wetlands > Sediment ...
CAATTAGGCTTTCAAATTAACATAGAGCCCCTTAATGAACTTCAAGTTTCTTAGGAGTAGAATGTATCTCATGATGATGTGTCTCATTTGGATATTCAATGTAAATCGGGACCTGAGGGTTCATTTACAGTAGGGAGATGCCTTGGTGGTATTGAGGAAAGCATTGGAAATTATTTCTTTCTAACTTCATAAATACAATAGACATTTTAAAGATGCGGGTTCAAAATACTCTGCCTCTTTTTTCAAATACGTTTTTTAAGCAAACGCAGCACTGTTTGCTCCTTTGTTTCTAACTGACATATACTGTCATTCTGGCTCTTTGATTTCATCGAATGGCGGTTGAAACCTACAAGGAGCAGCAAAAAAATTTGTTATTATACTGCCCGATAAGTAGTTCAATCGCCAATCGTCAAAATGAAGTAACCCTCGACATGCTGGATGTCATCTTGTATTAAGTAATCATTATGGTTGCGATTTGATCAGCACCGGTAGATGCTTTTCAAAATATAGCATTTAAGAGGCTCCAAACCAAAACTACGCAAAAATGTATTCCGATGTGAGTATATATAATACGCTAAAGTCTCAGAACAAAAGGAGCAGACATACATCTAAAGAAGAGACGTGCTCATTTTTTTCTGATGCCTTCACCTCAACGCCATTGAGTCCTGCCTTTAGCTCCTCCCCCTCCATTGATGTGAAAGGAGCAATGATAACCTTTAGAGACAAATATCGGTTTCATCTCCTCCCCTTTTGTGCTAAAATCCCTGCTGGTCTCTACTACACCTTGCTTCTCGCCCACACATGTGAAAACAGAAACCAGAGACCGTCTGTCCTGTCATGATGAGAAACAAAAAAGGAGGACCAATGTCAACACATCCACCCGACAAAGAACAGAAACAACGCATTGGTAAAGGGGACAAAACCATCGATAAAAGAGGGGCACTGGAACGAGACCGGAGTGATCCTGTAACTCTCGAGCAGCTCCTTCATTATTCCCCCCATGGGGTTTACCTTATCGATCTGACCGGTACAATCGTTGCCGTCAATCACGCGGGGGCAGAACACCTGGGAACAACTGTTGAGCAAATGATCGGCACCGTGCTGAGGGACTATTTCCCCGATGATATATCGCAAAAAAGAGCGGACAAGGGCCGGGAGGCCATACAATCGGGGAAACCGGTAACCTTTGAGGATCAGATCGAAGGCAGGTGGTACCAAAGCACCATTATCCCGATCATCGACGCGGAGCACCGGATCACCCACCTTGCCATCTACGGCGTCAATACCACGGAATATCGCCATACATTGGAGACCCTCCGTAAGACAGAATCCCTCTACCGCCTCCATTTCGAGCACGTAAGCGATGTCATCTACTCCATCAATCGTGAATTCAAACTGATCAACATATCGCCCTCTGTAGAGCACGTTCTGGGTTACACGCCGGAAGAACTCCTCGGCAGGCCCTTTCAAGAGATGAATATACTGGCAACCGAGTACCTGGAGCAGGCTGCCTCTGATATCATGCGCGTACTGGGGGGCGAGCGGATTCCCTCCGTCGTCTACCAGTTCATCGCCCGGGATGGCACACGGAGGTGGGGTGAGGTCAGCGGGGCACCCCTCATCGAGGATGGTCAGGTGGTGGCCATGGTATCGGTGGCCAGAGACATCACCGAGCGCAAGCAGGCGGAAGAGGCCCTCAAGGAGAACGAGGAGAAATACCGAACACTGGTAGAGAATAGTTTCGATGGTATCTTTGTTCAAAAAGGACCCACCATCATCTTTGCCAACCAGCGTTTAAACGAGATGCTTGGGTATGACGAAGGTGAATTATTAGGCTTAGAGCACTGGCTGATCTACCACCCTGACTACCAAAAGATAACAAGAGAACGTGCACAGTCACGTTTGCGAGGGGAAAAGATAACACACCAGTATGAGGTAAAGTTGCAGCGCAAAGATGGGTCGTGGCTTTATGGGGAGGTAAATGCGAAGGTTATCAATCTTGAAGGAGAACCTGGAATACAGGTCTGGGTTCGGGACATCACCGAGCGCAAGCAATCGGAGGAGGCCTTGCTGGCTGAGAGGGAAAGATTTCGGTCTTTGTCGGAAAATGCTCCGTTTGGAATGGTGATGATCGCTAAAGACGGCACGTTTACACATATGAACCCAAAGTTTTATGAATTGTTTGGATACGATCTACGTGATATCCCCAACGGAAGAACGTGGTTTCGAAAGGCATATCCTGATCCAGAGTATAGACATAAGGTCATATCTTCCTGGATTGAAGATTTAGCATCTTCAGGGGTTGGAGAAAAGAGGCCCAGGGTGCTTGAAGTGCAATGCAAGGATGGATCGAAAAAAATCATCAACTTCATATCAGTCCAAGTAGAGACCGGGGAAAATCTGATAGCCTGTGAAGACATCACCGACATCAAACAGGCAGAAGAGGCCCTCAAGGAGAGCAAGGAAAAATATCGCCTTTTGGTGGAAAACGCCACTGATGCTATCTTTATTGCCCAGGACGAGCTAGTAAAATTCCACAACCCAAAAACAGAAGAGATGATTGGCTACACCAAGGAAGAACTGTTCACGATCAATTTTGTTGATTTCATTCATCCTGACGACAGAGCCATGGTTTTTGAAAGGCACAGGAGAAGACTTCAGGGAGAAGAACTTCCAAGCCCCTATTCTTTTCGAGTAATAAAGAAATCCGGGGATGAGATATGGGTGCACCTCAATACTGTTGTAACCATCTGGGAAGGACGTCCAGCTACCCTTAATTTCCTCAGAGACATTACAGAGCAAAGAAGGCTCGAGTCCCAGCTCCACTATGCCCAACGAATGGAGGCCTTAGGCACCCTTGCAGGAGGCATTGCCCATGATTTTAATAACCTCCTTATGGGTATCCAGGGAAATGCATCCCTCATGCTCTTAGATAAAGATACAACCCATCCAGACTATGAGGGGCTAAAAAACATAGAGCACTATGTACAAGACGGAGCAGACCTTACCAAACAACTCTTAGGATTTGCAAGAGGAGGAAGATACGATGTAAAACCCGCTGACCTCAATACGATAGTAAAAAAGAGCTCAGATATGTTTGGGAAAACAAAGAAGGAAATAACCATACACACAAAGTATCAACACGATATATGGGCATCAGAGGTAGACTACGCTCAGATTGAACAGGTACTCCTCAACCTCTATGTTAATGCCTGGCAGGCCATGCCAGCAGGAGGAGAAATATACCTTGAAACACAAAACGTCACCCTTGATGAAAACTATGTCAAGCCATTTAATATGAAACCGGGCAGGTTTGTAAAGATCGCTATTACAGACACTGGCGTTGGCATGGATGAAGAAACACAGCAAAGGATATTTGAGCCATTCTTTACCACTAAAGAAATGGGGAGAGGAACGGGGCTCGGGCTTGCCTCTGTCTATGGTATCATTAAAAACCATGCTGGTATCATCAATGTTTACAGTGAAAAGGGTGGGGGAACCACCTTTACTATATATCTCCCAGCCACAGAGAACAAACCCATAGAAGGGAAAGAAGTACCGGAAGAGATACAAAAAGGCACAGAGACGATCCTCCTTGTCGATGATGAGGAGATGATCCTTACTGTAGGCCAGAAGTTGTTACAATCCTTAGGTTATACAGTCATCACCGCACGCAGTGGAAAAGAGGCCATTGAAACACTCCAGACTACCCTTCCATCATCTCCCCCTGATCTGGTGATCCTTGATATGATTATGCCACAGATGGGAGGAGGAAAGACCTATGACAGAATGAAGGAGATACACCCTTCCATCAAAGTGCTTCTCTCCAGTGGCTACAGCATAAATGGACAGGCAGAAGAGATCCTCAAGCGAGGTTGTAATGGGTTTATACAGAAACCGTTTACTATGAGAGCATTATCTCAAAGCATACGGGAGATGATAGAGAAAGAATAAGCTTCAATCATGCTCTTTCACATACGGCGAATCCGTCAGCATAGTGTAGCGTAATCTGGAGTGGAAAAATGATAGCTGTTATTATAGAAGATCTCTTATACATCCAGTTTCTTATTTTATTATTATAGGTAACATGGAAAAAAGAGATTGCGTATATCTAACTGGATCAAGTAATTTCTCCCATTATCCGTTCATACAATGTTTGAAACGAAATTCATCACCCACTGTAACAGCTAAAATCATAAAATCCATTACAGCGTCAAGATATCAGTAGCACATAAAAAAAAGCAGAACGGGAAAGCTTTACAAGGGGTAGGGATTTTATCACTGTATGATGGACTCCCTTCTAAACTTAATCCCCACTCCCTGTGACTCAATCCTAACGATTTCACTATTGATCCTGGCATTCCTTTTATTGTCTGGATAGGTGATGACCAGTAAAACCTCCTAACCGATTGACAAGGATTTGACTTAATTGGGCTTAAGGAATACACCCCCTACGCTTATATCTTTTATAAACCCTTGCTTTCATTATCCTGAATAACATAACCTGCAGACATGAGATATGACATCCTGGGATGCCTCCGTTTGTTGTTAAGTTTCCATTCCTCTACCTTCTCTAAAAGCTGTATACATTCATTTTCAGACATATTGGCTATGAGTTCAAAGATACGGGTTCGAATCCTGCTAAAGCTGGATCTTCGACCGAACCCGATCCCGCCCCTTGGCTGGATTAATCCCGCTTAGAGCGGGACTCTACTAACTGAGCCTCCGAGAGATACCGTGAAATGCCACGTTTTTTGATCTGCTTTTCCAGGCTCATTGACTCACTGCGCGTTTCGCATTCGCGAGCCCAGCGCAGTGCCCAAGGTCCTTTGAAACGTTTAGTGGTTTTTGAAAGTCGGTACTCAGGGTCATTATGTTGGCGGAGGCGGCGATTTGGGTCGCTGCTGTGACCACAGTAGTACCTACCGGTATTTTCGCTTTGGATAATATAGACCCAGAACGGCATATCACCTAAAGAAAAGGCCCGCTCTTGGGAAGATGGGCCTTGTTTGTTTTGGCTCGGCTTTCTGGACAACTACAAGAACCTCTCGGATTCATTCCAATACAAATCTAAGTCCTTGAAAACAAGGACTTTTTTGAAGGTCAAAAAGAAATGCCTTCCTAGGAGCTACCTTCTTTATGTCGCAAATAAGTTCCAACTGCAATTGGATGTCGGGAGAGTTAACAAGGCTGAGTTGACCCGCAGGCATGGCATGAGCCGGGCGCGTGTCACACAGATTATGAACCTCCTCAAACTATCACCTGAAATAAGGGAGGGTATTTTAAATTTGCCCGACAAGGAGAAACGCTTTTTCACGTGAAGAAGACTTCGGAAAATAGCCGGGCTTTCATCTCCCAAAAAGCAGATACCGGCCTTTATAAATCTAAAATCAGGCATCTAGTAGAAATGGAACAATGTACCCTGAAATACAAAGTGCCGCATATAGGTTATCTTTTACGCATTTGTATGACACCGGGCAACAAAGGGAAATTAAATAAAATGAGAAAAGCCTTTTGGATTTTTAATTGACATGGCTACTTATGATGATAAAATTACCAACATTAATCAATTAGTATAGGTATTTATATCATGAGATCTCAAAACACACATGCTCTCGACTCCCGATTCGATAGGGCTGTAAAAATTTTTGAAAAGCATGGCGGTATGCTACGAACATCGCAAGCGCTTCAAGCAGGTATTCATCCAGGAACGCTTTACGCTATGAGAGACTCAGGGCAACTCGAAGTGATCACTCGCGGTGTGTTTCGTCTTTCAGGTATACCACCGCTGGGAAATCTGGACCTGGTAACTATTGCAACCCGGGTCTCGCATGGCATTATCTGCCTGATTTCTGCCCTATCTTTTTACGAACTGACCACCCAGATACCCCACGAAATTCACGTAGCACTGCAAAGAGGTGCGGAAGAACCCCGTCTGGATTATCCGCCTATCCGGACCTATCGCTTCACAGGTGAAGCCTTCACAGCAGGTGTGGATACTCATGAACTCGACGGTGTCAGTGTGCGTATTTATAGCCCAGAAAAGACCCTCGCCGACTGTTTCAAGTTCCGGAATAAGGTAGGCCTTGACACCGTAATAGAAGCGATCCGTTTTTACCGTGAAAGAAGAAAAATCAAAGTAGATGATCTCATGCGTTATGCCACTGTCTGCCGCGTGAATAAAATTATGCGCCCCTACCTTGAGGTAATGCTGTAATGGCTGGAAAAACAAAAAATATGGCCGCTTCAGTGCGTCAGCGTCTTCTGAACAAGGCCAAGGAATCTTCGCGCCCATTTAATGAAATTCTCCAACATTTTGCTATCGAAAGATTCATATATCGGCTTTCTAAAAGTCCACATGCAGATAAGTTTATCCTAAAAGGAGCCTTGATGTTTTTAGTATGGACTGGATCAATGTCGCGCCCAACCATGGATATTGATCTTCTCAGCAATACAGAGAACAGCACCGATTTAATCGTCGCTGTTTTCAAAGATGCTTGTGAGACGGAAGTCGAGAAGGATGGGGTTGTTTTCCATAAAGACACAGTAACCGCTACCAGAATTACTGAAGATGCTGATTATAAAGGTGTTCGTGTCTTATTCCGTGGCAATCTCAGCAGCATACGGCTCTTTCTCCAGATAGATATCGGATTTGGGGATGTGATTATCCCTAAACCCGAAAGAGTCAAGTATCCTGTGCTTCTCGATTTTCCACCGCCTGAACTGGACGGATATACCATGGAGAGCACCGTCGCGGAAAAATTTCAAGCTATGGTAAAACTTGGTTTGTTAAACAGCCGGATGAAGGATTTCTATGATATCTGGTTTTTGTCAAGCAGATTTGACTTCAAGGGTGAAACGCTTATCGAAGCGATTGAGAAAACGTTTGAGAAACGTAAAACACCGCTCATTAGTAAACTCTCAATATTCAATCCCAAATTCATGAAGGATTACACCAAGCAAGCTCAATGGCAGGGATTTATAAAGAAAATAAAGCTTATAGACGCACCAACATCCTTCGAGGATGTCGCAGTAGGTATTAAAATTTTTCTACAACCGATAATAGTCTCAATGATCAATCGGCATACATTCCGGTTATTTTGGACAGCACCAGGGCCCTGGCATATATAGGTTACATCTATTCATTATTTGTAAAAGCCATATTGGTATATAAGCTATGGATTATAGGAAATTACTCGAAAAATATAATACCCTGTTGGAACAGGTAGACCTATTAACAAAGGAGAACATCCAGTTGAGTGCCCAACTCGGACTGCCGGAATCTGAGCTTATCCCAAAAACTACCTCAGTAAAAAACACCGAAAGAAAAATACCTGACGATGAATCGAATGCCAGGAAATCCTTTTCAGATGTGGATAACCAATCGGATAGTTCTTCCAAGATCCGCTTGTTCATGTCTCTTTTCAAAGGCCGTGAAGACGTTTATGCAAAAAGGTGGGATAATAAAAATAAAGGGACGTCGGGCTACTCACCAGTCTGTCTGAATGAGTGGCAATCAGGGATATGCGCAAAACCGAAAATTTCCTGCTCCAAGTGCGAATACAAATTTTATGCTGCTATGGATGAAAATGTCATAGAAGACCATTTGAGAGGGGGTATCGTAGCAGGCATATATCCGATACTACCGGATGAAGCATGCTATTTTCTGGCAATGGATTTTGATGAAGCAGGCTGGCAAAACGATATCTCAATGGTAAGAGCGGTTTGCGCCGAATTTAATATCCCTGTCGCTGTGGAGCGCTCACAATCCGGTAATGGCGGACATGTATGGTTCTTCTTCGAAAATAGGATATCTGCTGCACTGGCCAGAAAGTTCGGCACCGCCCTGGTGACATTTTCCATGAACAGAAGACATGAAATCCGTTTCAAATCATACGATAGATTGTTTCCCAGTCAGGACACCATGCCCAAAGGCGGGTTTGGAAGTCTGATTGCATTACCTTTTCAAAAATCGGCGAGAAAAAACAACAATAGCGAATTTGTAGATGAAAACTTTGAATCCTACTGTGATCAATGGTCGTTTTTATCATCGATTCAAAAGATTTCTGAAGATCGTATTGAAAGTCTTATAGCAGAACTTTGTCATGGCCATGAACTGGGGGTTTTAAAAATCGATGAAGAAGAAATGCAAAAACCGTGGGAAACACATAAAGTCTGTCTGCAAAAAAGCGATTTTCCAAGGAAAATCAGCATCGTGAAAGCAAATATGCTGTTTATTCCAAAAGCTGCTATCTCCCAAAGGGCGTTGAATCGTCTAAAAAGATTGGCTTGTTTTAAAAATCCAGTGTTTTACAAGCGACAAGCCATGCGATTGTCAACCTATGGACAACCAAGGGTCATCTCCTGCGCGGATGAAACAATGGATTATCTGTGTTTGCCGAGAGGGTGTGAAATTGACCTATGCACTGAATTAGAACAACTTGGCATTAGTGTTTCTATTATCGATAAAACTAATGGGGGCAAAAAGATAGATGTCAACTTCAATGGCCATTTGAGAGATGAACAGCCCTTGGCCCTCGAACACTTTTTGCATCATGATACCGGAATACTGTCAGGGACAACAGCTTTTGGCAAAACCGTCGTGGCCATTAAGTTGATTGCCGAAAGAAAGGTCAATACACTTATCTTGGTTGACAAGGTCAGTTTACTGTCACAATGGAAAGAAAAATTATCGAAATTTTTGATTGTTAATCAAACCTTACCGAAAACGGCTGATACAACAGGTAAGAAAAGAGGGAGAAAGAAAAAAATTAGTGTCATCGGTCAACTGGGCGCGGGCAAAAATACCCTAAGTGGGATTGTGGATATTGCAATTATGCAATCAATAAGCCGACTGGGAGAGGTTAAAGGTTGTATTAAAAACTATGGGATGATCATTGCCGATGAGTGTCACCATGCCCCGGCTTTCAACTATGAGAATATTCTAAAAACCACAAATGCCAAATATGTTTATGGCCTGACAGCGACACCCACTCGAAAGGATGGCCATCATCCGATTCTGTTTATGCATTGCGGCCCAATACGGTATCGAGACAATGCAAAAAAACAAGCGGAGAATCGGCCTTTTGACCATTATATCATTCCACGATTTACGTCCCTAAGAGTTCCTTTGGATAGTGATGAAAAAGATGTTTCTATCCAGGCATTATATTCTGAAATCGTTGATAACGACTTTCGGAATCAGCAAATTGTTGAAGATGTGCTTAACAGTTACCAGCAAGGGAGAAACTGCATTGTTTTATCATTAAGAACCGCTCACATCGAATTGCTTGCGAAAAAATTAAGAGAAGAAGTTCCCGACGTTGTGATGCTAATGGGGGGTATGGGCACAAAGACGACCCGGGAGATCTTTAACCGCATCACCGATACGCCAGCTGATAAAAATCTCATATTAGTGGCCACAGGTTCTTTTATCGGTGAGGGATTTGACGAACCGCGTCTTGACACCTTATTTTTGGCCATGCCGATATCATGGAAAGGCACGCTGCAACAATATGCCGGGAGGCTTCATCGGCTGTTTAAAAATAAAAAAGAAGTGAGGATCTATGATTATGTAGATATCCATGTAAAGATGCTTGAAAGAATGTATCAAAAACGGCTAACAGGGTATTCCTCCATGGGATACAAAGCCAAAGGTGAGGATATAATGTCATCGCCTTTGGATATCATTTTTAATAAAGATAATTTCTCGCCAGTGTTCAGCCATGATATCGTCGGCGCGAAAAAAGAAATTTTGATCGTAAGTCCGTTTGTCAGAAAAAGGCGAACATTGCAAATGGTACAACACTTAAAAATTGCATTAGACAAAAAAATTCGAGTAATTGCTGTGACCAGGTCGATAGATGATTTTAAAGCAAAAGATCGAATTGCTTTGCAGGAAATGATAGACTTATTAAAAGGTAACGAAATAAGTGTTGTCTTTAAATCCAATATTCACCAAAAATTTGCCATCATTGATCAAAAAATAGTGTGGTATGGCAGTGTCAATCTTTTGAGTTACGGCAGCGCTCAAGAAAGCATCATGCGTATTGAAAGTCCTAATATCGCCAATGAGTTAATTAAAAGTATAGAAAACCCATAAAGTCCGGTTGAAGCAAGCGATTTTGACCATCTCATCGATCGTGCCGAAATTATGTGGTCGTACCCAACCGGTCTCTCCGACATGCCAATTTTCCATCGTGTTAATTATTATGCCACGTCCTCCCGGCTCAGGACGAGTTGCCGGCGGACTTCCATAAATATTGGATAATCTATGAGGATATTTTTTATTGAACCTCCCAATGGCCCCCTTTGGCAGGGCCGACCCGGAGGAGCCGGCTCTGTTCCTGCAACTTTTTGATGTTCCTCTCTATGGATCGTTCTGTTACACCGATTAATGAGGCCAGTTCAGGAATGGTCAAATTCCCATCTTGTTTCAATGCGGTCAGAATTTTCCCCGACGTTTTCCCCAAACTTATTTCGGCTTTTCGGTGAACAGTTGATGTGAACAGGCAACCGTCCCTGTCATCGATGAAATCGATCTCCGGCCAGACATACAATGCCCGTTTGATGCCGGAACCGAGTTCTCTGTAGGGGGGGGTAGCCATTTCGCTATTGGAAAAAGCCACCATTTCCGAGGCAAGGGCATCCACGTTACGAATATCCCTCTTGAATTGGAGACGGCTGTCCTCTCCTTTTAAAGTAATGGCTTTTAGTTCGGATTTTTTCATTATGCTAATAGATACGATCCTTTTTTACTCAAAGTGGGGTAATATTTACTTCGATTCTTTGGTCTGTCAGCTTCATCAAAGGATCGCCCCATAATTTTTACTTTCAAGATACCATTTCAACAAGTCAGCGCCGTTATCACTCATACTGTGCAGCAGTGCCTCGACCCGCTATATTAAAAAGGGCGACGGCTTGGCACGTCCGCTTTTTAATCAGTTGATGGTCGGGAAGGTGACAACGAGCTTGGCGGCAAATTTCTCTTGCGTACGACCCGTATATAGTCAAAGTTCACGAATTAACAGGGATATGTCTGTTTAAGTATTCAAAGCGCTTCTCCTTTCAGATATGGGAGAGTCCTTAATAAACAAGAATTCATAATACGCGACTCATCAAATGATATATCATACGCTAAAAATTCATTATGTCAAATTGTTCTCCGATCACAGAAGGGGCGCCCTTATGTAATGAGGCCGTTAAACAAGCCAGCGTGAAAATCGTTGATCGGGAGAATCCCGAGTCTGCTTCGGGGGCCAAAACCGAATTTCGGATACGAAAATTCAGTATGCGCATAAAAAAAGTGGGTTTTCCGGAGAATGGAGAAATCAGGCAGGCATGTAGAAGACATGGAATCCCTTTGAAAACATAATACTTGAAAAACGAAGCCTGCATCGATGATGTGGGGTTTTATTCGTTAAGGAATTGGTTGGAAAAGGGTTGCATCAGTGGTTGGATCTCCGGGAACCCGCTGAAATCGAACCCGATCCCGCCCCTTGGCGGGATTAATCCCGCTTACAGCGGGACTCTACTAACTGAGCCTCCGAGAGATACCGTGAAATGCCACGTTTTTTGATCTGCTTTTCCAGGCTCATTGACTCACTGCGCGTTTCGCATTCGCGAGCCCAGCGCAGTGCCCAAGGTCCTTTGAAACGTTTAGTGGTTTTTGAAAGTCGGTACTCCGAATCGTTGTGCTGTCTCAGTCGGCGTTCAACATCACTTGTAGACCCACAATAGTGCCGGCCTGTGGTCTCGCTTTGGAGGATATAAACCCAGAATGACATAGCACCTAAAGAAAAGGCCCACTCTTGATAAGATGGGCCTTGTTTATTTTGGCTCCCCGGGACGGACTCGAACCGCCGACCAAGTGGTTAACAGCCACCCGCTCTACCACTGAGCTACCGGGGAATAGTATTATTACTTATTACAAATAACCGGCTACTTCCAAAACCAAGTGGTTAATCCCGCCTCAGGCGGGACTCTACCAATCCCGCTATAACCGGGATTACCGGTAAGATTTTATCGAGATAATATCCGGATATCCAGTTCCAATTTTTTCTTATCCTTACCAGATTAAGAAATGCAATGCATCTTCCGTCTATCTACCAAAAAGAAATTTTAAGGTCAACAAATTTATTTAAACAAAGTTATTTTACATGAACTGTTTCTTGACAAGAGCTAAAAGTACCTTTAGGCTATCGTTTAAATAATCGAGAGTAAATAGGAGAAATTGTGAAACAGATTATTCTTGGCACGGCAGGTCATATAGATCATGGTAAGACAGCCCTTGTAAAGGCCCTTACTAATATAGATACAGATAGGCTAAAAGAGGAAAAAGAAAGGGGCATAACGATCGAGCTTGGTTTTGCCCATCTTAAGCTTCCAAGCGGGATTGTCCTCGGTATTGTAGATGTTCCCGGCCACGAGAAATTCGTCAAACACATGGTATCAGGGGCAACAGGCATAGATTTCGTAGCGCTTGTCATTGCAGCAGACGAGGGAGTAATGCCTCAAACAAGGGAACATATGGAGATTTGCTCTTTGCTGAAAATTAAGTATGGCCTTGTTATAATAACTAAGATAGATCTGGTTGATAAAGAATGGCTTGATCTTGTGAGGGATGATGTTTCTTCTTTTCTGTCGGAAAGTTTTCTTAAAGATGCCCCAATAGTTGAGGTGTCTTCGCAGACTGGAGAAGGAATTACCACACTAGTTGGAGTGCTGGATGAGCTTGCTAAAAAAGCCCCTTCAAGAGAACCGGGAAATTTCTTAAGACTCCCTGTAGACAGGGTTTTCACCATGAAGGGTTTTGGTACAGTTGTCACAGGGACGACGATATCAGGACAGATAATGGTGGGAGATGATGTAACTGTTTATCCTAAGGGTTACAGGAGCAAGGTTCGGGGGATACAGGTTCACAGTAAAGAGGTGTCGCTTGCTGGAGCAGGACTAAGAACGGCGGTAAACCTCCAGGGGGTAGAAAAAGAGATTATCAATAGGGGAGATGTAATCGCTGATAATGATTCTCTTAGGCCGACCTATATGGTAGACACTCTCTTAGAATATCTGGATAGTGTAACAAAAAAACTGAAGAACAGGGCAAAGGTGAGGTTCTACTATGGCACGTCTGAGGTAATTGCCGCCGTTATTTTACTGGATAGAGACAGTTTATCGAAAGGCGAAAAATGTTTTGCCCAATTTCGTTTACAGAAACCTCTTGTGTTAGTTGCAAAGGACAGATTTGTAATAAGGAGTTATTCGCCGATAAGGACAATTGGGGGAGGTTCTATCCTTAACCCGCTCCCCTCAAAGAAAAAACAGTTTTCAGAGGAAACATTAAAAGAGCTGTCCATTTTAAACCAGGGATCGGACAAGGAAATTGTAGAACAGCATATAAAAAACGCCAGATTAAAGGGAATAGATACAAAGCAACTCTGTATTTTGGCAAATTTTGGAAAAACCGATGTTACCAAAATAATTAAAGAGCTCTTATCGGATAAGGTTATTTTTAAATTTGATGCGGAGAAGGGTGTATTTATACACATTGAATATTACTATAAGGCAAAGGAAAAAATTGAGACTGCACTTGCTGATTATCACAGCCGTTTTCCTTTAAAACAAGGTATGATAAAGGAGGAATTAAAATCCCGTTTGTCTGTTATTATCAGGGAAAAACTTTTTAATCGGATCCTTGATGTCCTTGTAAAAGAGAATGTGATTTCAAGAGAAAAGGATATTATTAGATTGAAGGATCATAAGGTGGAGCTTTTTCACGATCAGCAACAGGTTCTTAGCCGTATAGAGGAAATTTATAAAAAGAATGGATTGGAACCACCTTACTTTAAAGATCTGGACCAGGATATAATCAAAAAGGGTGGTAGGGATTTATTAGAGGTTATGGTCAAGGACCATACCCTTGTAAAGGTAAAAGAAGATCTTTATTTCCATAACAAGCCGATAGAGGATCTTAAGAGAAGACTTGTCGATTACATAAAAGAGAAAGGTGAAATAACGACACCAGAATTAAAGAAATTGACAAAGGTTTCAAGGAAATACACCATCCCTCTTATAGAATATTTTGATAAGACCCAGCTAACAGTAAGGATTGGAGATAAAAGAATTCTCAGGAAGAGACAATAAAACAAAAAAGGTAACCTTTTCCCGTTTTTTTCTTGACCTACCTGACAGCAAATTATATCAATCCATTCACAATGAGAAAAAAGTAAAAGCATGGAATAATGGAATAAAGAATTTTTATACGTATCCCAGACAAATGGCACACTATAGTCTTCCCTAAGAAGATTGTGTAATTCGATCCGTTACGAAAATTCTAAGATAGCCTGCATATTGAGTGGCGAAGGGAGAATAGCGAACAATGGATTTTTTGTCCTTTATAGAGGGTCCCTTATTGTGGATTGTTTTTTTACTCTTTATTATCGGGATTATTATCAGGATTATTTTCTTTTTCTTTGAGATTATTAAAAGCAGTAGAGATAAAGACCATAGATTAAGGTATGATTTAGCTACATTTGGGCGTTCCCTCCTGCCTTTTCATAATGCGGCAAGGAAAAAACCTATTTATGCAATTGTGCGCTATGTATTCCACATATGCCTTATTGCTGTTCCTGTCTGGTTCTCAGGACATATCGCCTTATGGGAAGAATCCAGATTTGAGTGGACCTGGATTTCCCTGCCGGATACATGGGCAGATTGGATGACACTTCTTCTATTAGGCATCGCCGTCTATTTTTTAATCAGGCGTATTACAGCAAAAGACATTCGCTTTAACACTTCAGTAACAGACTACGTTATAATCCTTCTCACTGCCTTACCTTTTATAACCGGATACTTTTTAACCCATGGCAGTCTGGACTCTATCGCCTTTTTAGGGAATAACATGTGGACCATTCACATTGCAAGTGGCGAGGTAATGATAATAATGGCGGTTTTTCTCTTTTGTAGAACTCGTCTGAATACTCAAAAATGCACAGGCTGCTCAGCATGTGCATTACAATGCCCAACAGGAACACTTGAATCTACCGATGAAGGAAACCTAAGAATATTTACCTACTCCCATTACCAATGTATCTGTTGCGGGGCATGTGTCAATACCTGCCCTGAAGAGGCTGCGGAATTACGGCATGAAATAAGCTTCGCAAGATTTTTCCAAATAATGCCCAAACAAGAGATACGGTCAGTAGAACTTACGGCGTGTGAAAGATGTGGTTCCCTCTTCGCGCCTGTTCCCCAGTTGGATAAAATCGGGCAGACCTTTGCCCAAGAGTATCTGCGTTTCTGTCCCCGTTGCAGAATGGTCAACATTGGAGACCTGTTGCATCAGCTGTCTCCCTGGCACAGAAAAGAGCTTGAAAGAAATAATTGAATACCCTAATTCCTATTAAAAA
>Ga0272444_10003008_pt1 | contig 15403 bp, 15 predicted proteins | sample SSMForm13_FD_201033 | JGI IMG/M metagenome (GOLD analysis project Ga0272444, IMG submission 201033) | Marine sediment archaeal communities from Little Sippewissett salt marsh, Falmouth, MA, United States - SSM-Form-13 | ecosystem: Environmental > Aquatic > Marine > Wetlands > Sediment ...
GCTTTTTTGATTTTTCACGAGATACCAGACGCGAGTGAACAGCAGCACAAATATCGTTAGCAGAGTAATCAGTATCACTGGCCACGATAGGTTGAGAGAGCTCTTCAGAATAAATGCGAAAAAAAGGGTCTGCAGTAATCCGAACACCACCATTTTCAGCATGGAAACTCCTTTGCTGTCCTAGCAAACCTCTTACAGCAATGAAAAATGAAGTGATACAATAATATGTTTAAAACAAATCCTAATACTCTTTTATCAACTGTCCAATAGTAAGTTCTTTTGGCCGGCGACCTCAGGGTATTTTGGAGATATGTTCGTCAATTTAATGTGTGAAGGTCGACGGTTCGTCGGTCGGCAGCAGCCTCATTTAATTACGAGTTCTGAGACCCCAACAGGTAAAGGCTACGCCTCAGGCACCGCATGTTATTGAAGCAAATCAGTTCTCCTTAAATTTTTTCATGAAATGCTGTGTTGTCTCCATCATCTCCGGTGACCCCGTAAAGAACGGAACACGTTGATGTAACTCAGCCGGTTTCAGATCCAGAATTGGCTGGTAACCATCGGTCGCAAGTGCACCAGCTTGCTCTGCCAGGAAGGCAATTGGATTGCATTCATATAATAAGCGTAGTTTACCTGATGGTGCCTGTGCTGTTTGAGGGTAAATATAGATACCTCCTTTCAGTAAATTACGGTGAAAGTCAGCAATTAAGGAACCAATGTAGCGCGATGTATAAGGGCGGTTTGTTGCTTCATCTTCTTCCTGGCAATATTTCAGGTATTTTTTTACCCCTAAGGGGAATTTGCTGTAATTCCCTTCATTGATTGAATAAATCTTGCCGGTTTTCGGGATTGTGAGGGATTCATGGGAAAGGCAGAATACTCCAATCGATGGATCATAGGTGAAGCCATGAACACCATTGCCCGTCGTGTAAACAAGCATGGTTGAAGAGCCATAAATCACATAACCCGCCGCGACCTGCTTGCGGCCGACTTGTAAGAAATCCTCCAGTTCTACAGGGCCACCAGCCGGGGATACGCGGCGGTAGATCGAGAAGATTGTCCCAACAGATACATTCACATCAATATTCGAGGAACCGTCCAGCGGGTCCATAAGAACAACATAGTTGCCGTTGCGACTGTTTTTGTTGTCAAAGAATACAAAATTGTCTTCTTCTTCAGAAGCGATGCCACACACTTCTCCACGGGCGCTCAAGGCATTTTTAAATATCTCATTCGCATACATATCCAGCTTTTGCTGCTGCTCGCCTTGAATATTTTCAACACCACTGGCACCGGTAATATCAACTAAACCAGCCTTGTTGATTTCGCGGTTGACAATTTTCGAAGCAAGCTTGATCGCACTTAATAGTGCGCTTAATTCACCTTTTGCGTGGGGAAAGTCAGCTTGTTTTTCTATGATGAATTCACCCAGTGTTTTGTTTATCGACATCTGAATTCCTTATGAGTTTTTTTCCCAGGCTTGAGTTATTTTGTGCTTGTCGGTGTACTTCCGGTAGAGTGCTTTGAAGCGTCACGAATCGTCACTAGTATCTGGGACAGTCACGACTTTGTCAAACATAGCGAATATAGTAGAATGTCTTTCTCGAGATTATGGAGTTTTACACCCAGCCAGACCCTCGAACAAATCCCCTCCAATTGCCTGCTCATGGATTATATCAAGACCAGCCGCAAATGTCCTTAGGCGTTCCTGACAGGGAGGCTGGTTTCACACAATAATAGGTGACGTTTGTGATGGTAGAGCCTCTGGCAGTTGTCATAAGAACAAAAATATCTACGGTGTTTTGAGAAACTTGTCAATCCGTTTCCAGTACTCCGGGAAAGTGGAGATATCATTGTGTCCGGCAGCCGGGAGAATGTTTTTTTTTGCTATTCCGGGCTGGAAATAACCGAACAACTCCAGGGAATGTTTCACCGGGATGATCTCATCCTGCCCGGCGATCAGCAGCAGGGTGGGAGCGGTGATTCGCACGGCGTAACGGGTACTTTCGTATTTGTCTTTCAACAGCAGCGATACGGGGTAAAATGGGTAGGCGGTACGGGCGATGGCCAGGGCGCTGTCCGCTGGAGTGACGAGGATCAGCGTGTCAACCGGGCGATGACCGGCAAGATAAACGGCAATCCCGCTGCCCAGACTTCTGCCGATTACGGCAATCTGCTTATGCTGGTGACGGACCCGGTCGTAGATCGCCAGGGCATCTGCGAACAGGCCCCGTTCACTCGGTGTACCGCTGCTGCCACCGTAACCCCGGTAGTTAACCAGATAACTTGTGTGGTCCGGCAGAAAGCTGCTCAACTCCGGTATCGTTTGGAACACATCTTCGGCATTCCCTCCGAAGTAGATTACGGCCTTGCTTTGGCCAGGTACAACCTCCCAGACTTTGACTGATTCCCCGCCGCTTTGAACGCGGAAAAAGTTGTCGTGGCCGGGGTGCTCATCACGAACCGGAAGGTAGATGAAGGAACGCTGCGCCAGGTAGAGATAGACGCCGAAAGCGGCATAGATCAGCAGAGCAATGAACAGCAGGCGCAGCAGTAACATGGGGTCAGTCGGTCCTTGTCAATGAATTGGTTTCTATTGACTGGTTATCATAACAAAAGCCGCCCCTGCAAAGGAGCGGCTTTTGTATAAACCTGGCAGAACATTCTTTTCGCGTACTAAGCCACCTGATAGAGGCGTTCGACTTCAGCCCAGTTGATGATGTTGAAGAATGCGCTGACGTAGTCGGGACGCCGATTTTGATAGTGTAGGTAATAGGCGTGCTCCCAGACATCGAGGCCGAGGATCGGCCGGTTTCCGTGCATCAGCGGACTATCCTGATTCGGGGTGCTCTCGACCACCAGCCGGCCGGCTGGATTGAGGCTCAGCCAGGCCCAGCCGCTGCCGAACCGGGTGATCGCCGCCTGGCTGAAAGATTCTTTGAACTGATCGAATCCTCCCAATTCCCGGTCGATGGCCGCTGCCAGGTCGCCGCCCGGTTTGCCTCTGCCGGCGGGGTCCAGCAGGGTCCAGAACAGCTTGTGGTTGGCGTGTCCGCCGCCGTTGTTGCGTACGCTGGTGCGCACCGTTTCGGGCACCTCGTCCAGCCGGGTGATCAGGGTTTCCACCGGCAACTCGGCGAGCGGCGAATCCTTGAGTGCATCATTGACCTTGGTAATGTAGGCCTGATGATGCTTGGTATGGTGAATTTCCATAGTCCGGGCATCGATGTGAGGCTCCAGGGCGTCATAGCTGTAGGGAAGATCGGGTAGAGAATAGGACATAGTTGACTCCTTCTAAAGACATTTCAGAGTTGGCCGTTCTAAAACCGGTTTGGATAGACTGCCAACTCCGTGTTTGCGGTTAAGACGCTGTTCGGTACAAGTGACACCGAGCAACGATTTTTTTATGGCCTATGCCATATGAAAATTCTACTCGAACTCAGATTGCGGATGTAAGAGGGGGGAGTGGATTTTTGATAGTAATTATCGGGAAGGCCTGGGATGATATTGATTTAAGTGATAAAGAATTTTGTTGCATAATCAGGAACTTCTTCCGCAGGAAAACAACTTGTTCAAACGAAGCTGGTTTAACGCTGTCGCTTAGGTTATAAAAATAACTGAAGGAAATATTCTCAGCACGATACCAAGCGAAAAAAGGATACCTGATGCGGTTATTGCTGTCTGTGCTTCTTATTGTGCTTGTTTCAGCGTTATGCGGCTGCGCAACACTGAACAAAAATGAATGTCTGTATGCGAATTGGAAAGCCATTGGTCTGGAGGATGGTGCAAAGGGCCGGAATTTGTCTTATCTGTCCCGGCATCGCAAGGCCTGCGCCAAACACGGCGTCATCCCGGATGCGACTCTTTATATGAGCGGTTACGAAATTGGTCTCATGCAGTTCTGTACACCTGAAAGGGGTTTTACCCTGGGGCTTGGCGGTGCCGGCTACAGCGGGATCTGCCCCGATGAACTGGAGCGTGACTTTCTTTTCGCCTATCAGCAGGGCTATGAAATTTATCAGGCCGAGCGGCAGGTGAAAAAAATTGTCGACTGGCTCCTTGACCAGGAAAACTACCTGGCCGATCTTCACGCTGAAATCAAGGAGACCAGAGCACACATCATCAGCGACAAGACACCGAAGAAAGAACGCGCAAAGCTGCTCAAGGATCTCGATCTGCTGAAAAATGAGATCGCAGAGACCCGAGATGAAATCCACAGACTCAAACGGCATAAAAGAGCCGCTATCGATCATTTGAACCTGCTCAGATATCACGCCGGCTTGTAATCGCTCCTCATCCTGATTGGTATGCGAGGATGGAAGTTTATCTTGATCTGTATTGCCGGGATCAGAGCAGAGATCTTTTCCTGAGATAGAATTCCCCCGACTCCATTCTTCTTTGACTCTGCTTTCACGTTATGATGGGACCATGCCCTCAGTCAGGAGGTTATGCCTATGTCTCGTCCGTTCGTGCTCTTTCTCTGTTTAGTCACTTTTCTGGTGACCGATGCTGATGCTACGCCCTATCAATGTCAAAGTCCTGCAGAGGTTTTCGTAACCACGAAAGACGAAGAGATGAATGCCCATGTCTGTGCTGCGGCGGAAAGAGCCATGGTTTTTCTGGCCGAGTTTGCAATTACCCCGCGCCGTGCGATTCATCTTAATATCAGCGACGCGGAAATCGATGGACATGGTTACGCCGCTTTCGGCAGCTATGACAGTCGGAGCGATTCGATTGAACTGATGTTCTTTGATGCTATCCTGGAGAGAACAGAAAATCCGCAGATGTATGGTGAGTCTTTCGACCTGGAACATTATACCGGGGCGATCGCTCATGAAATAGCCCACGCGGTCGTACAGCATAATTTAAAAGCCGAACCGATCAGCACCGGGCCTCAAGAATACCTTGCCCATGCGACCCAGCTCGGTGTCATGCCGAAAGATCGCCGCAGAGCGATAATCAGGGCGATGAACGTTTCCTCCTGGGAGTCGGGAGATGCCATCAGTGATGTTTACATGGCGATCGAACCGGGAAAGTTTGCCGTCAAATCCTACCTGCATTTGACTTCAACAGAGAACCCCCTGGATTTTGTCGCCCTCCTGTTGAATGCTAAATGGTTTTACGTCTACGTTCCCTGAATAAGCAAGGCAGATGGGTTTATTGAGGAATCAGGCCGCTCTGCAGCAGGCCGTTGAACATGAACTGGACGGCCAGTGCGGTCAGTAACACCCCGAAGATCCGGCTGACAACCTGCATCCCGGTGACACCGAAAAAGCTCTGCACCTTGGTGGCGATCAGCAACAGAACGAGAGTCAGAACCAGCACCACCAGCAAAGCCAGAAGAACGGCTGTTTCCTGCAGAATCTCGCCTTTGACGTTCGCCATCAGCAGCACTGCCGCGCCCATGGCCCCCGGCCCGGCAATCAACGGGGTTGCCAGGGGAACGATGGAGATATCCTGCTTCCCGGCCGCCTCGTTGGTTTCGATAGCGGTGGTTGAGGTACTCCCTGAATGGCGGGCAAAGACCATGTCGATGCCGATCAACAGCAGCAGGATCCCGCCCGAAACCTTCAATGCGGCCAGGGAGATTCCCAGGCTGCGCAGGAGAAAATCTCCGGCAAAAGCGAAAACGCAGAGGATCATGCCCGACACCAGAGTACCCCGCACGGCCATGAGCCGACGGAATTCGGGCGCAGCTTTCGGGGTCATGGCGGCGAACATCACCGCCACATCGATCGGTCCGATGGTCGCGAAGAAAGTGGTAAAAGCGACTATGGCGGTTTCGTACATGGGTATCGGATTCTTTATTTAATAGTAAGAAGCTTCTGAAAGGATAATGGGGGATAATCGGACGAAAAGCAAATGTTCGATATGGAGCCCTGATTCTCCTGTGTCTGTAAAATAAAACCGTCGGTTCCCGAACCGACAACCGGCTTCATTTTCTTTTATCGAAAAGAAAACGCAGGCAAAAGAAACGACCCCAATGTCCCCGTCCGCCATCGTCTGTGACGACAGCTGATTTCTTCCGCTGCGCAGACCCTCGGCGCGCTCGCAAAACTTGACCTTCGGTCTGCGGACATTCCTCGCTTGTTTCGCCGAGGCTTAGCTCCACTCCAGCGGGAACAAAGGGGAAATAAGTCAAAAAATCAATTCACTACCTGCGCAGCAACGATTTTTAAGCTGTATTCCGTAGCGTTGTCCTGAATCAGCCTCTTGGTGATGCCGGGATCGAAAAGCCGTTTACTTTCGGCGGCCACGCTGCCCCGCAACAGGACGTTCAAACGCCGGGTTTGACCCTGGGCATTTTTATAGTCAACGGCCAGCTCGATTGCGGAGATAGTCCTGGGCGTCGGGTTGCTGATTTCCGCAACCAGGATACCCTGAGTGTTCTGCCGGGTGTTGACTTTGATGTAGTCGGCCGGATTGTCTTTAAGGTCGAGATCGACCAGGGCGCCGTAAGCCTGCTTCCCGATCTCGTTGCTGCTGCCCGCGACTTTGGCATAATAGTCCTTGGCGACGCTCAGTTGTCCGGCCTGACGGGACAGGTTGCCGAGGGAATAGTAGGCGTCCGCGGTTGGGAAGAGTTGCACGCTCTGTTTCAGATCGGCTTCGGCCCGTGCCGAGAAGTTCAGTTCCCGGTTGACGATTCCGCGTTGGAGATAGTGATAGAAAAAGCCCGGATTCAGGCTGATCGCTTTGCTGTATTGTTTCACCGCCTGTTGCAGCTGCCGGTTTTTCTGTTCCACGTCGCCGAGCAGACCGTAAAAAACCGCTTCATCCGGTTCCAGTGCAATGGCCTGTTGAGCCAGCTTTCGAGCCTTGTTGAAATCTTTTTCTTTCAGGGCCTCGCGGCCCTTGTCAAAGGCTTCGTAGGCGCTCTTGGTCCTGACCAGGCGCGCGATTCTGGTTTGATAGCGTTTTACCCCGGTTTCGCCGCCTTTCGGCAGGGTCGCCAGCATGGCTATGTTGTTCTGCAAGCGCTCCAGGGAGGGGGGGTGGCTGGCGAAGAGACCGCTGATCCAGTCCTGTCGTCCGCCGTCCTGAAGGGCCAGGAAGGTGCGCTGCAGATCGACCGCGCCCTGCGGGTCGTAACCGGCCCGCGACATGTACAGCATGCCGTAATAGTCGGCTTCGCGTTCGTCATCGCGTCCGTACTTCTGATTGATCAGCTGGGCGCCGATAGCGCCTCCGGTCTGCGCCCATTGCGCATAATCCTCATCCTTTGTCGCAATCGCCAGACCGGCTACGCCCGCCTGCAGAAATATTCCCCTGGTCATGCTCTGGGCCCCGTGTTTGGCTGCGGCATGGACGATCTCATGGCCGAGTACCGCGGCGAGCTCGGATTCGCTTTCCAGTTCGGTCAACAGGCCGCGATTAATAGTGATTTTTCCGCCCGGCATGGCCCAGGCATTGGGAACTGTGTTGTTCAGCACTTTGAACTCATACGGAAGCTTGCGGTCGCTCACTGCGGCCAGTCGTTGTCCCACCTGGCTGACATAAACGCTGAGTTCCGGGTCGACAACGTAATCCCCGCCCTGGGCCTGGCGGGCCGGGGCGTATTGCTTTGCACCGGTGTCGAGTTCCCATTGTTCGCCGACCAGGAGAAGTTCATTCTTGCCGGTCACCGGATTGACGGCACAACCGGAAAGAAGGGCGATTATGGCGAAGAGTAAAAACAGTCTGGAAAACATAAAAATCTCCCAAATAACTACTGATTTGATCCATGTTCAACAGGTGTTGTGTTCTTAAATTCTACACGAGAGTTCTAATGTCCATCAATATCAGCGCGATCAACAGTCCCGAAGCTGAAAATTTTCACCGGCAGCCCGCCAAAAGCTTTTGAAACCGCATCTTTTGCCGCATTGGAATTGCCCTCGCCCTGAAGGCTGACAACGAAATCGTCTCCTTTTACTTTGAGTACAAACTTTTCCAGGCCCATAAGTCATGACTCCTCTCAGATCGGTTTGATTTTTTTGACTGGGGAATAGTGAGATAATACCAGAACATTGGTTATCGGCATTGTTTTCCTAAAATTAGGTTGCGAGCAGGGTCGGGATAAAAGAGGGTGAGCGATTTTGATATGGGGAGAGGCTAGTGCTATGCAAATTGGTGGGATGTGCCCGGTTTTTTTATCAAGCTCTCCGGTAAATGCATACCTGAATGCTATACTGAAAAGCAAGTATCTGAATGGGCAGAAAGGCTATGTATGCTTCTCTTTGGTGGCAGGCTGCTTGCCATTACTATGATATTTGTTCTTTTTCCCGGTGCCGCCGTATATGTTGATGCCGCAGCTCTCAGCTGTGAGAAGTCTCCTGTCATTTTTTCATGTGATAACGACAGCGATTTTAAGTGTCTCTGTTCTACGGCCAACGCAGCCTTGGATTTTCTCAGTTCTATCGGGCTTGTCACACGAGATTGCATTTCTGTCAGACTGGTCGAGCATATTTCTTCAAACTCTGATCATACTTTAATTGGCCAATATGATCCTGTCTTGCGCGAAGTCCGCCTTCTGACATACGCAAAAGTGATTGAGCTCGTTGATCTCAACAAGCTGATGCCGGGCATTGCGATGAGTGATGAACTCTGGTGCAGCTATGCGGCTCATGAATTAGCTCATGTTATAAGTTGCAAATATCTTTCTTCCCACATAAAGGCCCACACCGCGGGCGAATATATTTCAGCTGTAACACAACTTTCAGTTCTTTCTCCCCGTGTCAGAAAAGAAATTCTCAATCGCTATGCAGATATAGAAGCCTATCACTCAAGGTCAGAGATGTCTGAACTCTATTTTCTTATGGACCCGAACAAATTTGCAGTTAAATGCTATAAACATTTCATCACGTTGGATAATCCAAAAGGTTTTATTGACATGCTTGTCAGGGAAGGCAATGGATACTGAAAGAATATAAATTCATGACATCGTTGTTCTTCCGTCACATACCTGGCCCCCCCCAATGGTATATCTCCCAAGAAAAAGAATTTATTCAAAATTGACAGTTTTGCTCTGATCGCGAAAGGATCAGAGCAATTTTTCAACCTGATCACAGATATGCCGGGCAATTGGCATGGCTGACGTAGCGGCAGGCGAGGGGGCATTGCCAACTATCAGGGCACGTTCACTTTCGACAAAAAGGAAATCATCCAATGTCGTCCCGTCCCGTTTGACAGCCTGGGCACGGACACCCGAGGGATAGGGGAGCAGGTCGCGCAGCTGAACCTTGGGGCAGTAGCGATTGACCAGTTTGAGATATCCGGGTCGGTAGAGCGAGTTCTTCAATTCGTTCAGTGTTGCTTTGGGATATTTCATGACCAATTTATAGAGGCCGGGGTAACTGAACATATCGACCATGTCGCGAGGGTTCATGGTGAAGCGGCTGTAACCTTCGCGGGCCAGGGCCAGGGTGGCGTTGGGACCGACAGTGAGAGAGCCGTCGATCATCGGCGTCAGGTGGATACCGAGGAAGGGCAGTTCCGGGTTGGGGATCGGGTAAATCGGGTGAGTGACAATGTCGCTTTTGGCACCCGGTAATTGGAAATATTCACCCCTGAACGGCAGAATCTTGAAATCAGGGACCTTCCCCAGCATACGGATGATGCGGTCGGAATGCAGCCCGGCGCAGCTGACCAGGAACTTGCCGTAAAAGCGGCCCTGAATGGTTTCGACTTCGATGCCGTCGGTTTCGCGCAATCCGGTAACCCGACAGTTCGTCTGAATTTTACCCCCTGCGTAAACGACCTGCTCTGCCATTTTTTTTGTGACTTCGGCAAAATCGACGATTCCGGTCGAGGGCACCCAGGTGGCGGCGACGCCGGTGACATTCGGTTCCATTTCACGCAGTTGCTGTTGATCGAGCTTTTCGGTTTCGATTTCGTTCAAACGGCAGCGTTCGAGCAGATCCTGCATGTTGCGGTTATCAGTTTCATCGGTCGCAACAAGCAGCTTGCCTGTCGTTTTGAACGGGATGCCGTGCTCCGTGCAGAATTCTTTGGTTTCGATATTTCCGGCGCGGCAGAACTGGGCTTTGAGGCTGCCGGGAGCATAATAAACCCCGGCATGGATAATGCCGCTGTTACGTCCGGTCTGGTGGTTGGCCAGGCGGAGTTCTTTTTCCAGTACCAGAACCCTGGCATTGCTGAACTGTTGTTGTATTTGCCGGGCTGTCGCCATGCCGACGATACCGCCGCCGATAACAATAAAATCGTAATGTTCCATATCAAGTCCTGTGTAGCGGCCAGCCTTTCAGCCAACCGAGTTCGAGAAGTCCAAAAAGGCCGACCAGAATCGCCTCTGCCGTGTCGTGGCGGAGATGGGTCGGTTTTTTTCCGCCGAGCGCGAGAATAACCTGTCGCGCCAGGGCATCGGCTTCTTTTTTTGCCTGATGTCCACTGGTCTGTTGTCGTGCATAGAGCAACTTTTCCCGCCAGAGTTCGGCCGGGATCTGCCTGATGGTGAGGGAGAGTTTCATCGCTTCGCGCAGCCAGAGTTCGGCCAGTGGACCACCACCCTCCAGATAAATATGCGTTGGATGGGGGGTGTCACGCAACAGCTTGGCAATCATTTTTTTTAATTTGTTGGGACTGGCCAGGTGGTGTGAACGGTACCACAGCAACCGGGACTGTTCGTCGAATAAGGCCAGACCCGTATGCAGCCCGACATCAACGGCGAGAAGATGACCAGAAACGGGCATCGACTACTCCTGAAAATCCTGCTTGGTTTTTTCCATCTGCTCAGCGTAATGGGCCAGCAGAGTCCGGCGTGACATCATGTACAGGACTTTTTGCGGGACGTCCGCATCCACGACCGGAATTTCATCGAGATTGCGCGCTGTCAGTTTTTTCATGACCTCGGTCAGGTGCTCTTCGGGTGTTGCGGTGATGACATTACGGGTGGCAATATCACCGGCGATGACCAGTGTTGGCGGGATGTCCTCATTAAGGATGCGACGGATATCGGTCATCGAGAATATTCCCGTCATCAGTTCTTCATCATTGACGACCGGGTAGTAGGTCGTTTTTGCCGGAGCGATTTTGTCGAGAATTTGCGGTAGCGGCATGCTTTCAGGGATCAGGGTTGGTTTACGTCCTTTGCGGGCCAGGCTTTTGACCTGAATCCCTTCCAGAATATCGATGACAAAGTCCCCCAGATGCGCCGGGGAATCAAAGCGGCAGGCAACCTGTTTTTCATAGATACTGTTTTTGCGCATGACGACCATGGCGATCACGCAGACCAGCATCAGTGGCGCTAACAGGCCGTAGTTTCCTGTCAATTCGCTGACCATGATCAGGGTTGCGACAGGAGCGTTAGCCACACCGGCAAAAAAACCGGCCATACCGACCAGAACATAAGCACGTGGATCAGTGGTCAGCAGGGGGAAAAGAATTTCCGCGGTTGCTCCGAAGGTTCCACCGAGCATGGCGCCGATGACCAGGCTGGGAGCAAAAACCCCGCCGGAGCCTCCGGATGAGATCGTCAGGCCGGTGGCAATGACTTTGGCGACCGCGACCACAAGCATCACCCATAGAGCCATCTTGCCGTACAGCGCCGCCTGAACCCAGCCGTAACCCGAGCCTAAGACTTGGGGAATGAACATGGCCAGGATACCCAGGGCCAGTCCGCCAAGCGCCGGCTTTTGCCAGTTGGGTAGAGGGATTTTACGAAACAGGTCGCGTAGCCCATAGAAGGTTTTGACATAAAAAACGCCGAACAGTGCGCAGATAATTCCCAGGACAAGGTAGAGCAATAATTCAGAGGGGTTATCAAAACGGAACAGGGGGGTATCGAGCAGTGGTTCCCAACCGGTGACGGCGCCGAACAGCGAATAGGCAATGATGGATGAAATAATGCAGGGGATCAGCCCTTCATGTTCAAATTCAGGATCGCGGTAGAGGACTTCAACGGCAAACAGGGCTCCGCCCAGGGGGGAACGGAACGTAGCACCGATCCCACCGGCCATACCGGCGAGCAGAAGAATGCGTCGGTCCATGGCGGAGAGGCCTAATTTTGTTGCAACAAAAGACCCGAAACCAGCACCGATCTGGGCGATTGGCCCCTCGCGCCCGGCAGAACCTCCGGTCCCGATCGTAACGATTGAGGCAATTGTTTTGACAAACGGAACGCGCCCGCGGATGACGCCGCCTTTGCGATGGAAAGCTTCGATTGCACCATCGGTTCCATGGCCTTCGGCTTCAGGGGCAAAGGTGTAAACCAGCCACCCGGAAATCAGGCCGCCGATAGCCGGCAGGAGAAACAGGCACCAACGGTAAGGTGTGGAGAGGCTGTCTATGAACTGGGTGAATGAGCTTTCCGGTGTGCCTTCGAGAGGCGGATGGAAATTACCGATTGTCCCCAGGGTCAGGTGTTCGACGCTGTTGGTGGCAAAGTAGAAGAACAGTGCTCCACTGCCGGCGACGATGCCGACCAGAACAGAGAGAATCAGCAAGCGAAAACCGGTTCTTTCAAGCAGTTTGAGTATTCCAGGGACGATCGGCATGAAAATCTCTTGTTTCAGAGAATGAATAAACTAATGTTTCAATATCCAGGGTTCTAGTTGTTTATCAGGTTCGGACAACATGGACAAGTAGAGATTCCGCTAAAGGCTGCTTTTGTCTGTAATGAGGTTATTTTCTCAGGCGATTGGCAGCCGCTGCCAGCTCATAAAGCCTGGGCAGAGCCAGATGCCCGGCTTTCCATGGCAGGAGCATGTCAAGGCTTTTATCCTCAACCTGTCTCAGGGCCGTACGTAAAGTGACGATAAAACCCTCCTGTTGTCCCGGGTCATGGGTGTTGCACCAGGATAAAAGGCGACCGATTGCTTCCGTCTGACCGGCATCAAGTAGTTGTTCGACTTGAGACAGATCGATTCTGCGGCGGCCGTATTCGAGCAGGCGCTGCTCTCGAACCAGGATTTTAGCTTCGCGTTGGCGTGGCGGAGGGTCCAGCGGAAAAGATATTCTCCTCTGTGGGCCCAGACGAAATGGAACATAATGCTTTTTGCCCGCGGGGGGATCCCCGGCAACAGCAGCGGCTTTTTCAGTGACATCACCGGCGCGGTATTGATTCATCATGATGACTTGATCGGCAACGGCCAGGTAATCTCCTGAACCTCCGGTGACAATGATGGTGGAGACGCTTTCCCGTTCATAGAGTTCCCGAACTCTGTGCAGCAGGGGGGTGATCGGTTCCTGCACGTCAGGGACGAGTTGCTGCATGCGTTTATCACGGATCATGAAGTTTGTTGCCGAAGTATCCTCATCTATCAGCAAACAGCGGCTGCCGCACTCGAGAGCCTCGATGATGTTTGCTGCCTGAGACGTGCTGCCGCTCGCGTTTTCAGTGGTGAAACAACTGGTCTGCCGGTCTCCCGGAAGAGTTGAAATAAATGGGCTGATATCAACCTGATGAATCGACCGATGATCTTCCGCACGAATTTTTACGGCTGAACTATCTGTGGCGACCCGTTCACGCCCGTCTCCGGGAATATGATCATAAATACCCCTCTCCAGAGCCTGCAGAAGGGTCGACTTGCCATGGAAACCGCCACCGACGATGAGGGTGACTCCCTCAGGGATTGCCATACCGGAGACCTCGCCACTATTGGGGAGAGTGATCGTTTTTTTCAGGGTGGGCGGTGATTCAAACGGGATTCCGGAGAGGAGAGGACGATCATCAATACCACTCCGGCGGGGCAGCACCGATCCATCTGCGACAAAAGCAACGGCATGAAAATGCCCGAGCTGCGAACGCAGTGCCTGTTGATCTTCAATCGATTCAACATGGCGCTGCATGGTTTTCAGGGATTTATCATTCCAGTTCAGACTCTGTTCAACAACTTGCGGAAGTTCACCAAAGAACATGTCTGCTGCTTCTTCGGCAAGAACGGAGCGACCGGAACCCGGAAGGGCAAATAACAGCCGTGCTTCGACGATGCCGTTGCCGTTGTTGATGACAACGGCGTTGCGTTTTAATACCTGTTGCCTGTTGACGGAGATCTCGATGTCACCACTGCGTCCTGTGCCGCGACAGCCTTTGACATTCTGACGGATCGCTACACTGATCATCCTGGCGAGAAAATCCTCCAGGGCTGCCAGGCGTACTGGTGTTTTACAGAGAGTGTCAGGGATGCCGTGTTCTCTTCGGTTGAGTCTCAAGCTGATACGTGACGGCAGGGCAAAGGGGTCGCCCTGCACATGATCAACGCTCAACTTGAACTTCGGAAATGTATACTTCCCCTGCAGTTGTTTGTAAGCTTTATAGCCACGCCCATCAATCGTGTTGAGTGCTGATCTGAGCTGTTCCATATTATTCAGCTAAACGTGGGACGAGATACTGGTGATAAAGCTTCTCCGCGACCTCATCGGTTGCTGACCCTGATAATTCGGCAAAGGTCAGCAGTGGATCGGCAAGGGTCAAACCTTCCGGCTGCCAGCCGGTCCAACTGCATTGTCGTCCGAATGGCTGAAGCAGGGTGACCTGGCCTTCAGGGTCTGGTGTGAGGTGGAGTTGCAGCAGGGTTTTTAACTGCCTCTGCGGATCAAGGTAAAGGACCGCGCTCTGAGGATGAAACCCACTGGTTAAGAGAGCAGCGCCTAATTCCCCACCCACAAGAACCTGTCTGCCGTCCGCAAGCTGCTTCAGTCGCTCCGGAATCTGGTTGATGGAGTATCCCGGGGCAAGGCGGCAACGTTGTAAAAAAAGCTTCGGCCGCAGTGTTTCCAGATAACCGAGCTGCCAGCGTTGGAGTAGTTCTTCTATGGCATGTAGTCGGCGTTCACCCGTTTCATCGGAAACCAGGCTGCCGCGCTTTTCCAGTTCAGTGAAAAGACTGCCGATGGCCCCCAATGCTATGCCTGAATCATCGGCGAGAGTGCGATAAGTGGCATTGACGGCGTTACGGTTGCGTAATAACTGATAGACCAGTTTCAGACCGGCCGGTCGGAACAGACGATCTGCCGTCGGGGCTTTCGGTGTATGCTTCTGACCGCCGATTTCGACATACAGTGGTAATCGGTTCAGATAGAGATTGCCGGCACAATCGGCGTATTCGATCTCCTTCTGTTTCAGCAGTGCCGCCATTTTGGGTGATATGTAATGACTCATCAAGAGCGGCTGCGCGTTTTGTGGCGCCGGGGATGTTCTGATCTGATGAATCACCAGGTCCGCGACCATGGGCGAGAGCTTTGGAACGACCTTGACATAGTAGTAATGATCACCCCAGGGGCCGCTGAGACGAAAGGTGCCGGAAAAAGGCCCGCCCACTTTCTGCACCAAGAATTCGATTTTAGCTTGGGGAATTCCCTTAATTGCTTTAACAGCGTCATGCATAATTTGTGTGTCATTGAATTGTGATTTTCTAGGCATCTCTTAATTCCGGTATTTGATGTTCAAGTAAATGTAGTATTCATG
>Ga0272444_10003009_pt1 | contig 15403 bp, 12 predicted proteins | sample SSMForm13_FD_201033 | JGI IMG/M metagenome (GOLD analysis project Ga0272444, IMG submission 201033) | Marine sediment archaeal communities from Little Sippewissett salt marsh, Falmouth, MA, United States - SSM-Form-13 | ecosystem: Environmental > Aquatic > Marine > Wetlands > Sediment ...
GAATCCACATATAACTATTACATACAAAAGGTCTTACCTGGTCAACCCAATGGTTTTCCACCGCTTTTGCACATTCTCACACCCACGCGGACTATGCGCCATATCGCAATAATCGCGACAGTTTGGGCCAACCTGTCGTCCTGGCATCGCTATTATTGAGAGAATCATTCCGAAACCATTTAATTCGTCGTCTCAGGCCGTCGATATCAAGTAGGAAGCCAATCTGGATTGCCACCCAGAACGCACCAATCAGACTTAGCAGATGTTGAGTATACACCCTGTGACTGATGATAAACTCGATAAACTGATCACTCGCTTGGCTGGAATGGACCGACGGGAACTCAAATCGATGCTCGATTCGCTGAAAACGCGTTTCCCGCTGGATTTCACCGATGAATTCCTGGCCAACGTCCCCACGGACAAGCTTCGCCACGTAACCCTCGCCGCTTGCCTGCACGCCGACAGTACCGTGACGCAATGCGCCTGAATCACGCCGGTTACCGCATGGTCTGGGAGGGAAAAAGGGTAGCCATATGCGTTCCGAGGCTCCCAGAGACTTCTCCCCTTGGCTGACCCACGACTTTCACTGGGCTCTACCGGGCTTCACCTCGCTTGCCCAGAACAGCGATGCCCAACTTATCGGCCAAGGCAAGCGTATCTGGTTTGTCCGCAATAACTGTCTTGCCTGCCTCGACCACCAGACAGGCACATCGGGCATCGCGAAGGTTGCGGATTGTGGCTGGACCTATTGTTGGCACATCGAACCGCATATCCTGGTTCGGCCTGGCCACCTTGATGAGCGTCCAACCACCGACGCGGCACAGTTCGCCGGCCCGGGCTATCATGGCGTCGGTGCCCTCGATGGCCTCGACGGCGATTATATCTCGTTCCTTGACGGCAATGGACTGGCCGATGTCCAGGTCCGCACTGGCCCGGGCTATACGCCAGCCAAACTCGACGTCCTGCTCGGCGCCTCGCGGCAAGGGAGTTTGGGTCATCAGGCCCTCGCCAGCGAGGTGCTCATCGCAATATTTGACGGATGACACGAGTTCGATGCCCTCCTTTTTCAGTTCGTCGGCGACGGCCAGGAGAACGGCATTGTCGCGCTTGTCCTTGCGAACCCGCACATACCACAGCCAGGCGGTGCGGATATCTGGAATGTACCTGAGCAATCGCAGCGGCGAGTAGATCTCGCCCTTCTTCACACCGCCGATCATGACAGCCTCGGCCGCCCCAGACCGTTGCAGCGCTTTGAGCCAACTACCCATGCGAGTCAGACCAACCCAGTGGAATTCGTCGGCAAGGCCCGCCAGTCGCGGCGATGCGAACCCCCGCAGGCCCAGGATAACGACCTTCATACCGGACGCCTTCATGCCGCGAGCAACCAGAAACGGAAGCCGACCGTTGCCGGCAATGAGTCCGACTCTCTGGCGGTTGTCGATCATATCCGGGCATCCCAAAAGTAGATATCTCGCGGAGAAGAAAGAGGAGAAGAAGGAACATCTTTGGATGGTGATTACATAGACCAGAGGATTACATGGATCAACAGTCTCTTTTTTTCTTATCCATGTAATCCTTTAATCCATGTAATCCCCGCTCATGCTTCTTCTGCCGTTTCTTCCACCCACATTTCCGCGTCTCCGCGGCTAATCACCTTTATCCCCACCGGCCTCCATCTCGGCCAGGCGAGCCTTAAGCTGCTCGACCTGCCGGCTGAGGTCACGAATGGTCAGCCTGATCTCCGGCAACTTGGATGCTACAACCGCTTGCCGCCTCGCCTCAGCCAGCGGAATCGCGGGACTGCCCAGAACCTGCAAGCCGGCAGGAATATCATTGATCACGCCCGACTGGGCACCGACCTGCACACCGTCACCAACGCGAATGTGACCGACCATCCCGGACTGGGCGGCAAAGACGCAGTAGTCCCCCACCGTCGTCGATCCCGCGATACCGGACTGCGAAACCATAAGGCAGCCCTTGCCCAATCGCGTACCATGCCCAATGCCGATCAGATCGGCAAACTTCGTGCCCGCGCCGATTGCCGTCGCGCCAAGCGTCGCCCGCTCGATGGCACAGCACGAACCAATCTCCACGTCATCGCCCAGTTCGACCCAGCCTGCCTCGGGAATCTTCTCGTGAACGCCCTTGTGAGTCGAGTAGCCGAAACCGTCCTGACCTATCGCCGTGCCCGAGTGAATCCGTACACGGTCGCCAAGAATGCAACCGTCGTATATCGTCACCGACGGAAAAATCTCGCAGTCGCACCCCATCCGTACATCGGACCCTATGTAAGCGCCGGGATATATCGTCGTGCTATCGCCGATCTTCGCACGCGGGCCAATAAAAACGAACGGCCCGACGTTCACGCCCTCGCCAAGTTCAGCCGAAGCGTCGATGCTCGCTCGCGGATCGATCCCCGCAAACGGAGCGCGGCGAAAGCCGTACATCAGCACCATCGCCTGGCGGAATGCGAAATACGAATCCTCGCAGCGGATGAGCGACTCGCCCGCCCCCGCGTAGTCGGCAGGAACGATAACGGCGGCAGCGTCGGTCTCGCCAACGTGCCGCTCGTACTTGACGTTACTGAGAAACGTTACCTCGTCGGGTTTGGCAACCTCAATCCCCGCAATGCCGCGAACAACCAGATCCGCGGGTCCTTGGAGCTTACCGCCAATGGCCTCGGCGAGTTTTCCGAGCGTAATTTCTTTCATGATCTTTACTTTGTCAGCTTTCCATCGCGAAGGTGCAGAACCCGGTCTGCCTCGGCGGCCAAGGCTACGTCGTGGGTAACCATTATGACGGTCTGACCAATATCCTGGCTGGCGGTTCTGAGCACTTGTAGTATCTGTTTTCCGGTCCGGCTGTCGAGATTACCCGTCGGTTCGTCAGCCAGCAGGAACTTCGGACGGTTCATCAACGCCCGCGCGATAGCAACCCGCTGTCGCTCGCCGCCGGAGAGTTCCTTGGGCTTGTGTTTCATCCGTTCGCTAAGGCCGACGCGTTCGAGCATCTCGATGGCTGCGGCACGGTGCTCGCCGCGATGGCGGATCCATCCCAGCACCGACTCGTCCACCTTTGCCGGCAGGAGCGCGTTTTCCAGTACGGTGAGTTCCGGCAGCAGGTGATAGAACTGGAATACGAAGCCCACATCGCGGCATCTTGTTCGGTTGCGCTTGCTGCGCGAAAGGCTGGCCACATCCACGCCATCGAGTTTCACCGTTCCCTTGTCCATCCTGTCCAGCAGGCCAACCAGGTGCAGCAGCGTGCTCTTGCCGCTGCCAGATGCCCCCACCACCGCAACGAACTCGTTGGACTCAATAGAGAAACTCACGCCCCGCAGCACATGCAGGTGGGTTCGGCCAAGCTTGTAGCTCTTGTGCAGACCGTGGACCTCGATTCCTGGCGCGGGGTTACTCATATCGCAGCGCCTCCACGGGTTGTCGCCTCGCAGCCAGAATGCCCGGCAGGAGCGAACCGAAGATGCCCGCAATTATCGCCAGCGCGACAATCCACGCTACGGTATTGACCTCGACGGTGTTGGGAATCATCTCGAACATGAACGTCTCGCGATTCCAGACCTCAAAGCCGAAATTCCGCGCCATCCCGTCGTGGATAGGGTTGATATTCCACACAACGTAGCACCCGCCGACGGCACCGACTATCGAGCCGATCAGCCCGATGGCCCCGCCGTAAGCCAGGAAGATTCCCGCCACGCCGAAATTGGATGCCCCAACGGCCTTGAGAACACCAATGTCGCGGGTCTTCTGTACGACGATCACGTAGAGGATCACGAAAATCAACACGACCGCGACGGCTGAGATGATACTCAGGATGAGGATCATCAGCGTTCTCTGGGACTCGATTGCATTTACAAGCCGTCCCTGACGCTCGCGCCAGGTCTCGACGACTACCGGCGAATGGGAGGCATTGGGGTGCTCTTTCAGGAACGTCGCCACGGAGGCATCGATCTGGCGGGCGACGTCCTTGAGCGCCAGGCCGCGCGACAACTCCGGTTTGACCTTGATATGGATCTGCGAGCATCGCGCCGGTTGGGAGATATCAGGGTCGTCGGCGACCACTTCGGCGTCCATGTTATTGAGTCGCTGGAGCGTTTCAAGCGGGACGTAGATGATCTCGCTGTCGATGCTGGCGACATCCGTCGAGCAGTCGTCGATTACGGTGAAGCTCCGCGTAACGGGCGTGATATCGGCGTAGCTGAAGTTCCTTCCGAGCGGGATAAGCGACAGGACGATCTGCTGTCCTGGAGCGATAACTCGGACGACCTCCCCCTTGGGTGTCCGGAAGCTCAAACCTGGGATGCCCAGGCCCAGAATGGCCCGGCGCTGAGGCGGAAGGATCATTTGCCGTTCGATGATCGCCTGATCACGTTCGAGCAATTGGAGCTTCGCATCATCGCCGGCCTCGTCGGCGGCTTTGATCTGCGCCTGGATATCCTCGAATCGTTTTCGCTTGGCGTCGGCGTTGCGAAAAGCGGCGTAGGCTTGGTCCTGGTAGTAAAGGGCGTTGCGGAGCCGGTCGGCCAGGTTCTCCTGGTCAGGCGAAAGCTGGGTGTCGGGGGCGACCGGGGCGATCGCCTTCAGGATGCCGCCCGTGCGGAGTATATCCTCCCGAAGCCGCTGCATGACCAGCGGCTGACACGGGTCAAATGTCGGCTTGTCCAGCCCCGCCTGGACGAACAGGCCCTTTTCGAAATCGCTTACCGCCGCCCGCTCGGGCAGGCGAATGCCGGCCACCTGAACGGTACGTCGGAAGTCCGTGCCCGGCACGCGGAGGATGCCAAACGTCAGGATGAATGGACTGGCGCCCTCGACGGCGGGAACGTCCTTCTCGATACGGCGAATGAGCTTATCGTATTCACCCACGCCACCCAGCGACGCCGACGAGATGACCACATCGCCGAACAGGCCCTTGGCGGCCAACTCGATCTTGTCGACGAAGCTGGTCAGAACGCTGATGCAGATGACCATCAGGAACACGCACACCGCCACGCCAAACATGGCGAAATACGCCAAGCCTCTCTTCACAAGATATTTCAGACAAAGTGTGAGCTTGTACATTTCAATTCCTAAGGTCCTAGCTCTCAGGTCCTGGCTCTTAGGGCGGCAGTGCCATTATGGCCACCTGGGCGTTTTCGCAGTGTCCGTCTGGCCCGACTGGCTCGACAGAATGCCCCAAGAAATAAAAACAACACCTAAGACCTTCCTACTTTGTTGCATGCGGCCGCAGCAGCGGGAACAGGATTACGTCGCGAATGGTCTGTGTGTTCGTAAGGAGCATCACAATCCGGTCGATGCCGATTCCCAGCCCGCCCGCCGGGGGCATGCCGTGGCGAAGCGACGTTACGAAGTCCTCGTCCATAACTCGCATCGTCTCGCCCTCGGCCTCGCCGAGAAGCTGCCCGGCGAAGTTCTCTTCCTGCACGGCGGGGTCGTTCAGTTCCGTGTAGGCGTTGGCGATTTCCATATTGGCCACGAACGCCTCGAATCGCAGCGCGATGGTCGGATCGTCGGGGTCGCGGCGGGTCAGCGGGCATATCTCTGCCGGGTAGTCCTTCACGAACGTAGGCTGGATCAAGTGCGGCTCAACGGTCTCCTCAAAGACCTCATTGATGACCACAGCGTCGTCCTTGTTGGACTCTTCGATGCCCAGTTGCCTGGCCTTTTCCCGCACGGCGGGCATGTCCCGCATGGCGACGCCGGCATGCTCTGCCAGCAGGTCCGCGTACTTCGCACGTCGCCAGGGTGCGGTGAAGTCGATTAAGGTGTCTCCATACGGTAACACGCATCGCCCCTGCTGATGGGCCGCTTTCACTGCCAACAGTTGTTCGTAGGTTTCTTCACGAGAGCTACGCAATTTCCATCGGTCACTTAGAGCTTGTAACGTCTCCTTTTCAACCGGGTTGCGTGCAACTTCCTCGCCGGCCGACTCCCGTGACAACCTGCGATTCTCCTCCTCACCGGCTATCAGTCGCTCGCAAGCCTCGAGCAGGGGAGGCAGAACGATCTTATCCGCCGCCGTCGAGACGAGCGTCTCGGTGATTTCCATCATCACCTCGTAGTCGGCATAGGCCTGGTAGAGTTCCATCATGGTGAACTCTGGATTGTGTCGCGTGCTGAGGCCTTCGTTGCGGAAGTTGCGGTTGATCTCGAAGACTCGCTCCATCCCGCCGACGAGCAGTCGCTTGAGGTAGAGCTCCGGGCTGATCCGCATGAACAGGTCGCAGTCCAGCGCGTTATGGTGCGTAACAAACGGCCTGGCCGCGGCGCCGCCGTAGACGGCCTGGAGCATCGGCGTCTCTACCTCGACGAACCTCCTGGCCTTGAGCGTCGTGCGGAAGTGCTCGATGATATCGATGCGATTCTTGAACGTCGCCATCGAATCCGGATTGGTCATCAGGTCAAGGTATCGCTGGCGGTAGCGGATCTCGGTGTCCTGCAGGCCGTGAAACTTCTCCGGCATGGGGTTCAGGGCCTTGCTCAGCAGTGTCAGCTTGTCGGCCCAGATGGTGAGTTCGCCGGTGCGGCTCTTCTGGAGCAGGCCGGATACGCCCACGATATCGCCCAGGTCCAGCAGGCGGGCAAGCTCCCAGCCGGTCTCGTCGAGCGCGTTCTTGCGGAAAGCCACCTGCAACTGACCGGTCTCGTCACGGACGTGGGCGAACATCATCTTGCCCATGTCGCGAAGAAGCACCAGTCGCCCCGCGATGTCGGCCGTCTGGCCTTCGGTATCTTCCTCGTAACGATCGCGAATGCTCACGATGGATTCGTTGGTGTCATACCGGCCGCCGTAGGGGTCTATACCCAGCGCCTTGATCTGCTCAAGCTTGGCCAGTCTGTCCGATTGTACTTTTTCCAGCATTTGTAAAGCCTCTATGAAGATATAGGGCCATGTATCTTCGGTGTCTGGTGCGCTAAAGTCAAGCGTCTGGGCCGATTGGCAGGCGCAAGGTGAGCAACCCAAGTATCTGGCATGTGCGAATATCAGTCATCCCCGGGAGCTGCAACGCTCCCCGCGCCACCCGTTGTCCGAGGTTTGGCCAGGCTTGAGCGGGGGCAAAATGGGTTTGTTTCGCAGGTTTTTTTTGGGCCGAGCCATTCCCAACGCCAACTCATGTAAACCATTATTGAGAAGCCGTTTATAAACACATACCCCGCGGCGCGTAATCTGGATGGGGGCCATCCAATTAACTCCCGGTAGGGTAATAATGGTATCCGCGTTGAGAGGATATACTTTATGTACCACCCGGCAGAAATATCAGTCACGGCGCAAGTGACTGGGTAATTTCGCAGGGCTACGAATGCCAGAGGCGTCAGAACACCTCTGCCACTGTCGCGTGATGACGGTCGCCGGAGGCGGTTTCGATGGCGAACATGGAACCGACGCCCAGCAGGCCGGTCTTTGCGCTGGCCTGGCCCAGCCAGATTCCAGCCGAATGGCTGAATGCGGCGCTGGTTACGGTGCCGATGGCCGTCCCAGCCGTGTCGAGGAGCCCGTCGCCCTGGGCGATGCCCGCGTTGCGACTGCCCTGGCCAGCGGGCTCCATCGACCACGCCACGCGCCGATGGCTGACGCCGGCCTGCCTGGCAGTCTTGACGGCATCGGCGCCGAGGAAATCTTTCTCGAAGCAGACCAGCCCGCCAAGCCCGGCTGAGATTGGGTCGGCGTCTTCGTTGATCTCCTTGCCCCATCGCGGCAGGCGGGCCTCAATCCGCAGGACCTCGCGGGCATCCATCCCCGCGGGCGAAATGGCATTCTCGCCGGCCTTGGTGGTGACAAACTTCCACGCCTGTCCAACAAGCATGTTCGGCAGGGTGACTTCCAGCGACCACAAACCGGTGGCGCCGGTCCTGGCGGCAATGTAGCGGGCGATCATCATCGAGCCTACCTTGACCTCGCCTGGCGCGATACGGGAGGGCTTGTCCGGCAGGAATCCATCGAGAATCTCCGCCGCCAGCGGACCGATGACCGCGACGGTGGTTGTCTTGAGGGTCTGGTCATCCACCTTGGCATCGAATTGCCCGGTGTGGGACTTAAGGTGTTCCAGCACGGTTTGGCGACGCGCGGGGCTGCACGTCAGAACCCACCAGCCGTCGAGTCGCAGCACCGTCACCATGTCGATAACGCTACCGGCCTGATTGAGCAGCAGAGACCGAATGGCTGAGTCATCTTCCTGTCTGGCGACATCGGCAGTGCACAGGTATTCGAGCATTCCCAGCGCCCCGTCGCCACGGACACGAATTCGCCCGTCGCAGGCGAGATCCATCACGGCGGCACGATTGTAGAGTTGATCGCACTCCTCCTCGGGCGAACCATAATCGGCTGGCATCTCCCAGCCATCGCGTAAAGCCAGGCGCGCACCGGCCTTTACATGGTGATTGTGCAGCGGACTGCGGTTGGGCGTCGCGTCGAACGGCTGGGCCATGGAATGCTCCTTATTCATGCCGACGCGACGATAGGCGGAGTTGGAGCATAAGTCAACCGCCGACAGGATGCTCCCCGGCAGGATGTTCCTGTGGATGGTGGGCGTGTTCGGTTGTCTGGATCATGTGTTCGACCAGTTCTATGTGGTGGCGAACACGCTCTTTGTAATTGGCGTCCCAGGTGTGCCGAAGTTCGGCCCGGCTGTCGGTTAATTCCCGGCTGAGGATGCTGTCCAGTTCTTCCAGTTCCTCTTCGTCGAAGTCTATGTTGATAATCATGGCAGTGTCTCCTGCGTGGGAAAGTACCACACAATTATAGACACGCCATGTAAGACAGGCCGGTCGGTCAGTCATCAATGCGAGTGAGAATCGCTCGGCGCATGGTTGCGCGGAAACACCTTGGGGCAAGGCAGAGTAGTTTCAGCGCGACGCGATGTTTGTCGAGTTCCGTAGCGGCAGGGTCCATCAGGCGCTTGGCCAGGTCGAGTTGTTGGCGAGCCGAGGCCAGTTTCGCAAGGAGTTTGGATGCGTAGGTCGGGGCATTGTCTTCATCAAGGGCTTCGACGTTGATGCTATGGGTAATCTGCCCGGCCTGGAGAAGCAGGTCCGAAACAAAGCCCATGAATACGGCCTCCCACAGGTCGCCATAGCCTGCGACGTATGCATCGCAGACGAACGACCGACAGATCAGGGGCCTGCCCGCTTTCAGAAGGCATCCGTTTCCGGTAAGGGCGAAGGGGTCTTTGCGTTTCTGCCAATCGTCAGGCCACCACTTCCCGTGAACGTGCTGACTTACCTGAAGCAGGAACCAGCACTCGATCGCCTGTGCGCACACATCGGCCCGGCAGCAAGGTTTCTGGCAGACCGCACAGACATGGTTCATTCGCCCATCGACCAGCCGGGCGACTTCGAGTTCGATATCCGCATACTCGACAATTGCCCTGTCGAGTTCCGTTTGGTTGGTTTCCATGAGTTTCGTAAACACTTTCACTACCGTCTGCGGCCTTTGCCCTTGGCTTTGCCTTTGCTCTTGGCTTTGCCTTTGCCCTTGGCTTTGCCTTTGCTCTTAGCTTTGCTTTTGCTCTTAGCTTTGCCCTTGCCCTTATTGGCACCGCTCGGCTTCTTAGCCCCAGAGTCTTTTTTTGGCTTGGGCTTTCTTCTGGTTCGTCCGCTGCCGGCGACCTCTTCCAGATCTCGGGCCAGCGCCAGATTCAGTCGGCGTCGGGCGATGTCCACGTAGGCGATTCGCACCATCATCGCGTCGCCGATACGGTATCGCCGGCCCGTATGCTCGCCACGGACCTCGCCGCGTTTGGCATCGACCTCCCACCAGTCGTCGCCGAGGTCCTGCAAGCTGACAAGGCCCTCGACGAGGTACTTCGGGCTCTGCACAAACATGCCGAAGTTGGCCACGCCGGTGATGACACCCTCGAAATCCTCGCCGATTTTCTTCTCCAGCATCTGGAGGACCAGCACGTCGCGTACCTCGCGCTCGGCTGCTTCGGCCCGTCGGCTCGCGGCGCTGCAATCGCTGCCCAGGCGGGTGAGTTCGGAGATATCCTCCGGCGGGCGGTTGGCCAACGTGCCCCGGCAGAGCTCAGCCACCAGGCGATGGACCGTTAAATCCGCATAGCGGCGGATGGGGCTGGTGAAATGGCAGTAGCATTCGCTGGCAAGGGCGTAATGGCCCACCGTGCGAGGCGAGTACTCCGCCTCCTGGAACGTGCGGAGTATGGCCAGGTTGACGGCGTATTCTTCCGGCTTGCCCTTGACGGATTCCAGCAGCGTCTGGACATCGTCCCGATTGAGATCGGCGGGAATCTTGTATCCGAGGGCGTGAATAAACGTCGAAGCCCGCGCCCCGCCGGCACGGTCGGGGGCTGGGTGAATGCGACGCAGGAACGCCCGATTTCGCCCATCCAGTACGCGTGCGACGGCCTCGTTGGCCTCGACCATGAACATCTCGATGACCGTGTGGGTGTAGGACTGGTCCTCGGGGACGGCATCGATGACGCGGTCATCCTTGTCGAAGACCAGATCGACCTGCGGCAGGGCAAGGTGGAGCATGCCCGCCTTGCGACGCCTTGCCTCGATGCGGCGGGCCAGGGCGTCCATGTCGCGGACGAGAGCGACCACCTTGCCGTCACAGCCGCCATCCGAGCCGTCGCTGATAGCCTGGGCCTGGGCGTACGTCAGTCGCTTGGCTGAATTGATTACCGTCTCGGCCAGGCGTGTTCGGATGGGTTTGGCGTCGGCATCGTAGGTAATGAACGCACTCTTGCAAAGCCGACGGACGCCTTCCTGGAGCGAACAGACGCCGTTGCTGAGTACCTCCGGCAGCATGGGCAGGACCTTGCGGGGGAAGTACACGCTTGTGGCACGCTTGACGGCATCGAGATCCAGCGCCGAGCCCTCGACGACAAAACTCGACACGTCGGCGATGTGCACACCGAGAGTGACCGTGCCGTCGCCGCCTGCCTGGAGACTGATGGCGTCGTCGAAATCGCGCGCATCCGGCGGGTCGATGGTGATAACGGTCAAGCCGGACAGATCTTCGCGATCGGCAAAGGCGCCGCCGTTGTCGTCGGAGTCGAACCTGGCCAGGGCGGCGCGGGCTTCTTCAAGCGCCTCCGGGGAGAACTCATCTGCCAGACCGTGGGCGCGGATCACCGCGAGCGTTTCGATTTCGGTCGAACCGGAAACGCCCAAACGTTCGACGATAACGCCGACAGGCAGCTTGCCGGCGCTTGGATACTTGACGATCTCGACGACGACCTTGTCGCCAGCCTTGGGGCCGGCATCGCCAATGTCGCGCACGACGATGGGCGTAACCAGGGCCTTACCGTCGGGCATGACGAACCACGCGCCGTCGGACTGCGTAAGCGTGCCGACGAACCGGCTCTCGCCCCGGCGGAGGATCTTGACGATCTCACCCCGGTAGACCATTTCCCCGCCGCGCCGGCCTGCCGCGGCTGCGCGGGCGACGACCGTGTCGCCGTTCATGGCGCCGCCCGTGCCCTCCGGCGGGATGAACAAATCGCCGTGGCTGTTAGGCTCGTCGGGCACGACGAAGCCAAAGCCCTTGGGATTCGACCGGTACTTGCCGACGACACTGGAACCCATCGGCGGAAGCGTAAGCGAGTTCTTTGCCCCGATGACGACCCGCCCGGCGTCTCGCAGGCGTTTAACGGCCTCGCGGAACTCACCGAATTGCTGGTCCTTAACACCCATCTGGCGGGCCAACTGCCCTTCCTTGAGCGGCTGATACTCGCGTCCGGCGAGGAACTTCATGATGGCGTCAATGTATTGTTCAGGCATTGAATATCCCCTTAAAGAGGAGCAATCGAAAAGACGAGAATAACTACGTTACAGCTTGCACTTTCGGTCTACCCGCAAGCATAACGAGACAATGCGTCTACTCATAGGGACCCGCCAACCGTCAGGCAGGTTGCCGTCTCCGGGCTTTGACTGTTTCTTTTCCTACAGCCTTTTCAACCTTTGAATCTCAGCGTCCCCTATGTTCATCGGGATGGTCAGTTTTTACCTGCGCCGTAGGCGGGAACGAGTTTTCGTCCGGCAGCGATGGCTTGTCGCATTTTTTCCATCTCGACTGCAAGGGCATCGTACTTGGCTTGGCGCTGAGCTTCTATTCCTATTAGCTTGAAGCCCGGCATCTCTGCCCGGGGGCGTTGGGCAAGCATTTCCTTGCCCGCGCGGATTATCTCGAGGGCTCGAGCGTACTTTGGGTCGGTCTCATCGAGCTTGGCCAGGCACGGGCTCATCTCCGGACGGGTGAAGCTGACGGCAGTGGCATGGTTCTGGCGATTAAGCGACAAGCCCACAAGCTTGCTGAGCTCGAAGAGTTGCTGATTGCTCAGCGGGCTTCGTCCGTACTGGTTGGCTGGGTGGGCGCTTGCATAGCTCGGATAGTAGGGAGCGTTAATGTCTATCCACGTCACGAGGCGGGCGAAGTCCTCATCGCTGAGCTTCACGTTTTTATGACCTTTCCTCAATACCTGGACGATCTTGCTGGCGTGGCTACCCCAGGAATAAGGATTGAGAATCGGCGCAGGGCCCGCGCCAGGGACGGTTACCAGTTTCTTGGAACGTAAGTCGAAATAGGAGGCGTTGAAGATCAGGCCAAGATCGCCGCAGAGCGTAACCTTGCTGGCGCCGGGCTTTCCATAATCATGGCACTTCAAGCAGTTGCGATCAAAAACAGGCTGGACCTCGGCGAGATAGTTGTAAAGACGCGGCTGACCGTAAAACGGTTTAAGCTTGCTCGGCGCCCGTTGCATCGCGGCCATGTCATGATGGCCCGCGGCGGTCTGGCGGTCTTCGTGACATCCGACACAACCGATGTTCTCGCCCGGACGGACGATCGTGCCGCTTCGCATGGACTGGACCATCATTCCGTTGGCATCGAGAAGTTGGAAATACACAAACTTGTCAGCCGGGACCGAGAAGTAGGCCGACCCGTCCGGTTCGACAGGCGCCGTGCCGATAATTCGCTTGTTGTTGAAATCGTCCCAGGCCATGCCCGGCGCTTGGGTACCACTGCCACTCCACGCGGTCCGCGTCCAGAAGCGTTTCTCCGGCGACTCCACGACACGAACAGACTTGACAGTGCCGCGTTTGACCTTCTCCATGCCAGTACCGATGTAGACATCGTAGATGTAGAATCGCCCATCAGGATCGGCAAGATTTCGGCGGTCGGGCATAACGGCAGGCTTCACTCGCGAGCATAGCGGCATGGGGTCGTAGCATCCCAGCGCGGTGTTCTCTTCGGCGTGAAGAAGGATTTCATTACCGAAGACATCGATGAGGTAAACGCCCATTTGCTCGCCGTTGCCGGTCTGGCGCGAGCAAAGAAAATACCGCCCAGCCCCCAGCAAATCCTCGCGACCAGCCAGAGGATACGGGTCTTCATATTTGGGATAGACTCGCTTGTATGTATCGTAGTTGCCCTTGCCCAGCAGCGTCATCGCCGAGGCAGGCCAGGTGCGCAGCTCACCGGCAGGCGAGTCCAGACCGCGCGTGCGGTCGACCAGCGCGATGGCTCCCCAGGGCCTGTCGTGGCAGGACGAGTACGTCGAAATGAACATGCTCCCCCCGCTTCCGGGCACGATGCGATTGTCAAGCATGGCTCCCGGTGAGTTCGTATTGTTGCCGTAAAACACCGCGTGGTTCGTCCCGTCTGGATTGCATATCCATACGCCCTGGGCATCGCCGAAGTTGCGGTCCACGTACTCCCAGCGGTCGTAAAGAATCCTCCCGTCGGGAGTGAGAGACCCGTGCCCCTCGAAGAGCGTGCTCTTGCCGATCTGCTCGATATTCGTCCCGTCGGCGTTCATCCTGAACAGGTTGGCCATGATGTGCCGGTTGCACATGCAATACTTCGGCTCGCGGGTCGAACTGAAGGCGATCCGCCCATCCGGCATGTACAACGGATCGATGTCCGAGACGCCCGCACCAGCGGTTAGCTGACGCGGCCTGCCCGCAGGCGATCCCGAGCCAGGCACCGTCAACTCGTACAGGTGTGATAGTCATCCGCTTTGTCGTTGCGCATCGAAAACAGCACGCGCCGGCCATCGAAACTCACCTCCTGGTCGCGAACGCTTCCCCCGGGCACATCCAACAGCGTGCGAACCTTGCCGGTCCCGGAGTCGAAGGTCTTGACGGCTGAGCCGCCTCGGAAGCTGCCCGCGTTGATCTCACCGGTCTGGAAAATCGTGGCCGTGTTGTGATGATCCCCTCGGTACTGCGGGCGCGATATAAACAGAATCGGCTGGTCTGCAATCAGCGGGTTGGCAAGCAAGGCCCGGCGCTGAAGGGCCAGAAACTCATCATGTGTCGCCTTCCCGGCCGGGGTGTCCGGGGTCGAGGCCTTCATCCGTTCTTCGATGGCGTCGAGTTTGCGCAGTAGTTCGTCGGCCTTTGGATAGCGCTGGCCGAACGTGGCGGAAAGGTCCGTAATGGCCGCCCGCAAGCTTTCCGGGCTGCCCGGTGAGGGCAGCGATCTCGGCGGACGCGCCTTGCGAGCAGTGCGCCTTGGGTTGGGCTTGGGCTTGGGGGCACCCGCGGGTTTATTGCCCAGTATCCGCTTGCGCGTCTCAAAGTGCTTCTTCGTAGCCTTGGAATCAATCCGGCCTTGGGCCTCGAAAGCATCGATCGTGATGTGACCCCATCCGCCGACACGACCATCCACAAGGCGAACGAAAACCGCCTTGCCTACAAGATCCGGGCGGTGCCACGTAATCTGCGACATCTTCTCAGTGTTTCCGCCGCGAGCCTGCTCCAACTCCTTGCCGTCAGCATTGCACAGGGCGACATAGACCTCCTGGTGCGAGCCCCCGCCGACGAGAAGGCGCATCTCAGGACCGGTCAGCACAAACACGGGGCTTTCCGCCACGCCAACGAAACCATCGTCAGGTAGTCCATCACGCCGCTCCAGCGACGAAAGGAAGAACTTGCCTTGCTTGTTGTAGGGCCTGCCGCCGTTGTGAAATTGCGAGCGATCACAGAGGAACTTATCGAACTTGCCCTCCACAACACGCCAGCCCTGCAAATCGCCGGACTCAAAGTCGAAACGCACGGCCTCGCCCGCACAAGCGACAGTCCCCCCGGCACCGAACGTAAGGGACAACAAACCAATCAATGATGCCCAAAAAACCATGCGTGCCATGTGCATCTCCCAAAAGAACCTAATCGTCGCCAAGACATGGCCCTGTCCCGACAGCACCTTTTGCATGTAAGGGTCAGTATAGCATGCCTGCCCGCCTGTCGCACTAACAAGCCATCGCGAGTCGCCATGAGCGTACGACAAAAGATGATGCTTGCGATCCTGCGAGGCGCTGTTGGTTCCAACAAACGAAGCCTCACCAGCGACCGCTGTCATCATGGCGTCCTCCCACGCATTTGCCTTCTTGACCATGGTAGCCCGTGGCACCATCACCCCATCG
>Ga0272444_10003010_pt1 | contig 15400 bp, 15 predicted proteins | sample SSMForm13_FD_201033 | JGI IMG/M metagenome (GOLD analysis project Ga0272444, IMG submission 201033) | Marine sediment archaeal communities from Little Sippewissett salt marsh, Falmouth, MA, United States - SSM-Form-13 | ecosystem: Environmental > Aquatic > Marine > Wetlands > Sediment ...
TGTGTGTGTGGTGTGTTACGTCTGGATCTGTTTTTTCGAGGTGCCATCCTTCTTTTGACAGTCTCGCAAAAAACTGCTCGACCGACTTTTTGCTGCACCGAAGTCATCGGAATCATTAGAGGCAAATCCCTAAGCCTCAGCTTTTTGCGACTCCGTCTTCTTTTGTCAGGCTCCGATCTCAAGGACGCCAAGGGCATGATCGGACACGCTGACCTGTCCATGAGGGACCGGTACTCGCATCTGGTCATCTCCAGGAACCTGGAGCGACAGGAGAAGCTGGCGGCGTTCTACGCCGGGCGGGATGCCGATTCAGGGCCGAGCTTGGAACACATATGGAACGCAGAAGAAGAAAAGAAGTGATTGGGACAAAAAAAGAGCAAGCCGGGTTTTTCGGCTAACTTGCTCTTTTCCTTTGGTTTATCTGGTCGGGGCGAGAGGATTTGAACCTCCGACACCCTGCTCCCAAAGCAGTCCAGACGCCATGTGCTAAGGTTCCGGCATCATTGCTTATTCCAGATATTCAGCCACTTAGCAGTAGGGGCAATGGAAGCAATAGAACCAGTAGAAACAATTTATGTCACATTATGTCACAAAATATGAGGGCGGACGTCCGGACACGCTTACCTTTTTTTTACTCCGCCTTGCTCAAAAGAACGGCCTCATCCACCAGCTGTTCGCCTGCAGCCCTTTCAAAAGCAGTGACCAGGTCGTTCACAGCGAGATTGGATTTTTCTCGGTGATCGATATCGATCACAATTTTTCCGCGATGCATCATGAGAAGTCGAGACCCGAAGCGGAGGGCCACTTCCATGTTGTGCGTGACCATCAATGCGGTCATTTTTTCGCGCTCGATGAGCATGTCCGTCAGCTCGAGAACGGCTTTTGCCGTTCGAGGATCCAGATTGGCCACGTGCTCATCAAGCAGCAGAATGGAAGGCCTGGTAAGGGTGCTCATGGTTAGGGCCACAGCCTGACGCTGCCCACTGGACAGAGTCCCCACCACTGCGGAAAGCCGATCCTCCAGACCCAGTCCAAGCGTGGCAAGGGCTTCCCGAAATCTTTCGCGCCGTTTGGGGGTAGTGGACTTTTTAAGGCCTCTTCTCTTTCCGCGCAGAAGGGCCAGCGCCATGTTCTCCTCTACGGTCAACCCGGTAGACGTTCCCACCCTGGGATCTGAAAACACCCTCCCCACGAAGGAGGCGTGCTTATACTCCCTCATCTGCGTCACGTCCACGCCGTCCACAATCACTTGGCTGCCTTTTTCTGGCGGAAAGGTCCCGGCGATGATGTTAAGCAATGTCGTTTTCCCGGCACCGTTACTGCCGATGATGGTGACGTAGTCGCCGCTGGACACGTTCAGGTTGACACAGTCCAAGGCAACGACCTCGTCCACGGTCCCCTTCAAAAAGACCTTGCTTACATCCACGAGTTCCAGGGTACTTTTTTTTCCCACGGACAAGGACCTCTCAGAATCGTGCGGCCGGCGGGATGTGCTCTCCCTTGATGCTTTTCTTGAGAAAGGGGACGGTCAAGGCAATGATGACCAGCAACGCAGTGATGAGCTTGAAGTTTCCGGGAGCCAGCCCCAGACGCAGGGCCACGATGAGAAACAGGCGGTAAATGATTGTACCCACAAAAACGGCCACCAACATGGCGCCAACGGAACGGGGATTGAAAATACCTTCCCCCAGAATGACACAAGCAAGACCCAAGACGATGACCCCGATACCCATATTCACATCGCAGAATCCTTGCCTCTGGGCCACAAGGGCTCCGGACAAAGCGACCATCCCGTTGGCGATGGAGGTACCCAGAATGATGTTGGAATCGGTATCCGAACCCAGTCCCCGCATGAGATGCTCGTTGTCCCCGGTAGCCCGGAGGGCCAGTCCGAGATCCGTCCGCAAAAACCAGTGCAGCGCCAGCATGACCGCGCCCGTGATCACCGCCAGTACACCTGCTACCAGCAGCGGGCCCTTGAACGTCCCGAACATAAGCGCCACACTCTCGAACACGGTCACGTCCCGGAGCAGGGGAATGTTCGGCCGGCCCATGATCATCAAGTTGATGGAATATAACGCCACCATCATGAGAATTCCGGACAAAAGCGCGGTAATCCGCAGCTTTGTGTTAAGGACGCCCGTAAGAGCTCCGCATGCGAAGCCGGAAAGCATCGCCAGGAAGGTGGCCAGGTAGGGATCATACTGCTTGGAGATCAAAAGAGCGGCAACCGAGCCCCCAGTCACGAAGCTGCCGTCCACAGTCAAGTCCGGGAAAATAAGGACCCGCAGGGTCAGGAACACGCCTAGGGCCACAAGCACATAGGACAGGGCGTCCGTGATGCAACTGTAGGCAATACCCGCAAGTACGTCCATGCTTGTATGCTCCAGGACGGGTTTTCTTCTTAGAGCGGAGGCATGTAACGGCGGAACCAGAGATCCCGTAAGCGTCGTCGGGGGCTTCACCTCGCCGGCACAGCACCTCTTACAGCAGAAACGCTATTCGGTGTGGTAGATCTTGGCGCCCTTCATCACCGACGCTGGAATGGTCATGCCCATTGCCTTTGCAGCATCCGGATTGACGGCGATGATCATCTCTTTGGCATCGTAGGTGGTCACCGGAATTCGGCACGGATCCTCGCCTTTCAAAATCCGAACGACCTTTTCGGCACACTGTTCGCCCAGCTCGTGATTGTCATAGTACACACAGGCCAAGGCCCCTCGCTTTACAGAGTTGATATCCGGTGCGAAGTAGGGAATGTCCTCTTCCTCGCATACCCCCAGGACACCCTCCAGACCGGAGACAGTGGTGTTGCACATGGGCGACCACATCACGTCGGCCCTTCCCACCAGGGACTTTGCAGCATTGTTGGTTTCAGCGGATGTGGTGACGCTGGCTTCCACCACTTTCAGTCCCTGCTCCTCTGCCAGCGCTTTCATTTCCTCCACCGTCTTTGTGTTGCTCTCGTCTCCGGCATTGTAGACCATTCCCAGGGACTTGGCTTCCGGGCAAACGGCCTGAATAAGCTCCAGTTGCGGCTTCACGGGGATGTAGTCACTGATGCCCGTGATCTGGAGCCCCGGCTCACACGGATTCTCCCATGAAGGGACGATACCCGCCATCACCGGATCGGTCACCGCCGTAAACACCACGGGGATCCCCTTGCCCCTGGCCTCCGATACGATCCCCTGTGTGGAGGGCGTGGTGATGGAGACAATGATGTCCTTCTTCGGGGCGGAGGTGAACTTTGAGGCGATGGTCTTGACCAGGCTCATATCGCCTTCCGGATTCTGATACTCGATCTCGAGGTTCTTTCCCTCCACATACCCTGCTTCCGCCAGGGCGTCTAAAACGCCTGCCCGGATCTCATCCAACGAAGGATGGGTGACGATTTGTGTAATGCCAATCTTGAGGGGATCCTCTCCTACCGCCGGCCCGGCTGCAAAGGTCAGTGAAAAGAGCACGACAACAAGCAAAGACATCCTGATGGTTTTCTTCATCTTCGCCCTCCTTGTTGGAATGTTTGTCATGTCGAGATTACTCGTGCCATTGGACCGTACGCGCGGGTTGGCTTTCCTGTCAATGAAAAAGCACTTCGCTCAAGGTTCCTTCCAGCGCTTCATGATGACCGAGCGGGTTCCCTCCCTCTGTGTTATTCGCAGCCCTTCATTGACTGCTGCGATCACCTCGGCATGCTTTCCTTTGCAGACCGCAACGCAGAGGTCGACTTCAAAAATCGTACGATCCGGAAGGTGAAAGGAGTCCGGAAACCTCTCCTGCACCAAGGTCCCGCCCACCTGGAGGTTCAGGGCGGCTGCAGACGCCTCGCCTAAAAGCACGGCCTCCAGAGCGGCCGCATAATCCGCCACGGTTTTCACGCGCACGTCAGGATACCGGCTTTTTATGAAGTTTGCCAGGGGCCCCCGGGCGGGTGTGCAAACGGTTCGGCCAGCATGGTCCTCAAGCCGGAATCGGGGGGGGTCGGCCTTTCGACAGAAAAGGCCCGCCGTGGTGGTGCAGAGAGGATCACTGAAATCAAATGAGCTCATGCGCTCCGGTATCCTCGCGAAGACGCCAATGGCATCGGCACGGCCCGCCTGAACAGCGTTTTGAACCTCTTCCAGGTTCATGCCAGTCCATTCCACCTCGAACCCCATGGGGCCAAGGGCCAGGTGTAAAAGTTCAGGGGCTATCCCGGTCGTCTCCCCTTCCTTCAGAAATGCATAGGGATAAAACGGTTCCACATAGGCGAACCGTATGGGGCGAAGTCCTTTTTCAACATGTGTTTTCATGGACGGCGCTCTCTTTGGACTGCGTAAGATGAGAACGAATCCGATAGTGCACGTTTTTTCTTGACAAGTCGAATGGATTCGATAAAATTTGGTCAAATGACCAAGTCAAATAACCCAAAATCGCGTTTCGTTTCCAAGCGATTCAGTGATCTCCTGGAAGGGAAAGAAGGACGGATCATGGAGGCTGCTTTTCACTGTATCTGCGAGCGCGGTATTGTAGCCACATCGACTCATGCCATTGCCGCCCGGGCTGGTTTGAATCAGGGGAGCATTCATTACTATTTCAAAAATAAGGATGATTTGCTCAAACGCCTAGTCGAGATCCTGTTCCAAACCTTCATCCTCAACATTGAAACGATTGCTGAAAGCAGGATGTCGCCGGCTGCCAAGCTGGAAAGCATTCTGGAGAGTGGGTTCAACCTGATCGTTCATCGCCGGGAAGAGTTCCTTGTCATGATCGCCTTCTGGGCCCATGCCCTGGCTGTGGGCGGAGACATGCTCCGGCTCTACGAGCGTCTTTTCAGTCACTTTCGATCAGCTGTGGTCAAGACCCTGGAGGAAGACGAGAGCATGATGCAGTTCGACTCCAATGTACGACGCAATGTCGCCTTGCTGGTGATCGGCGGCATTCAGGGGTTGGGGCTCCATTTGGCGCTGGAGCCGGAGGCCCTGAATGCGTCCCGTGTCGAGGAGTTTATGAAATCCCTTCTCCACCGCGCCCTGACGTCAGGAGGGATAGGTTTGAAAGAGGACACCATGGAGGCGGTTTAATCATGTTAAGACGATATGTGCAAAAGGAACTCCTCCTAAGCCTTGAAACCGGCGTTGATCTCGTGGTGGTGGAAAAAGCCCCCGAGACCGACCCTCTGGGAAAGGCTGTGCTCCTGATCCACGGTTCGGGCGTGGGTTGGATCTACTGGGATATCCCGTATGAGGACTACAGCGTCATGGACTACCTAGCTGCGCGAGGGCTGCATGTTTACGCTGTGGAGTGCCGGGGATACGGCCGAAGCACAAAGCCCAACGGCCTGGAGGTAACCGCCTCCACCATCGCACAGGACACCTGTGCCCTGCTGAACGTCCTGAAAGAACGCACGGAGCACTCGCGTTTCAGCGTGGTCGGTCACTCCTCAGGAGGAACCGTGGCTCTGGTTACGGCAGGCCTCTGCCCCAGGCTCATTGAACGCATGGTGCTGATCGGAACCCCTTACAGACAAATCAGCCATCAGTTTATGCCCTATGCCGAAACCCTAGCCGCGATGGTCCGGGAACCCGGCAAGGATTATGTGCCCAACCTTCATTATCAGGACGTGGAGCAGCGGCTGGACGATCACGATCCCGCTGTCGTGGCGTGGTACAAAACCGCAGTAGCCGAAGCCTATCCGCAAATTCCCGGAGGCATATTTCCCGACCTCCTGAACAACCCAGGCCTTGCCGTGGTGAAACGGCTGGAGGTTCCCACCCTGCTTTTAAACGGTTCGAATGAGTACGTGGTGGATGCAAGCGATGTGGAAGAGATGTTCAGTGACTTGAAAACCCCGGACAAAGCCAATGTAGTGTTGCCGGGGGGGTACCACCTGCTGTTCGTGGAAAAACGCGGCCACAGAGGCTTGCAGGAATCCCTTTATTGCTGGCTTACCAGGGTTTCATAGGAATGAGCAGGATCAATGCAGGCCATGCAGTTGAGGTGGGGCATCGCTTCATCGAAAGGAAGCGCCCCAAGTCACCCCATACCGCAAGGAGGTCCAAATGAGAAGCCATAGCAACAAATGGGTCCTTGGAATCGTCTTTGTCCTGACTTTGGCACTTCTTCCATCGCTCGCCGGAGCCGCACCGGCCTCTTATAAAGTCGGATTTATCACGTCGATTACAGGCTTCATGAGTCCCATGGGGACCGGCGCCCGGGATGCCGCCCAGCTCGTCGTCGAGCGGATCAACGCGCAGGGCGGCGTCAATGGCCACCCCTTGGAGCTGATTCTGTACGACGACGGGAGCGATCCAAGCAAGGGGGTGATGGCGTTGAAGAAGCTGATCGGTGAGGACGATGTTCTTATGGTCATCGGCCCTCTCTCCACCGGCATCGCCATGGCCTGTGCGCCCATCGCTGAAAGGGCGGAGGTCCCTCTGTTTGCGCAGAACTCCAGCAGTTGGTCGGTGGCTCTCAAGCCCTGGAACATCCCCAAACCACCGGAGAACATTCGAAAGTGGATCTTCAAGCCCGGGATCGATCCCATTTTTCAGGATGTCGCCGTTTTCCGAATGCTCAAGAAGCGGGGAGCCCGCAGGCTGGCACACATGAACGTGAACAACGCCATGGGAAAGGCCATGAAGGCTTCATTCGCTGCCAGCTGCGAGGCCGCAGGTTTGGAGGTGGTGATCTGGGAGGAATACGGACGAGAAGATACGGATCTCACCATTCCTTTGACCAAGATCAAAGCCACGGAGTTCGACGCCATCATCATCGCCGGTGCCGAAATGGCCGGTGCCATCGCCTACAAGCAGTCGCGTGAAATGGGGCTTACACAGCCAGTCATCGGCATGCCGCCCCTGGCCATGGGCCGGATCATGGCGGTCCTGGGTTCATCCCTGGACGGTTTGCTCATTCCGTCCTATGTGGTCAATCTCGGCTCGGATTTGCCTGCCGACGACCCGCAAAGGGAACCCGTGATGCAACTGACGGAGCTCGTGGTGAAGCACACCGACAGCAAGCGGGCGGACACCGGACACACTGCGGGCTGGGACGGCGTTTACCTCGCAGTGGATGCACTGGAGCGGGCAAAACCCGACCTCTCTGATTTGAAAAAGGCCCGTTCCCAAGTGCGGGAGGCACTTGAGACCACAAAGGGTTTTGTAGGCGTTCAATCCATTGGAGACATGACCAGGTGGCATGAAATCCCGGCGCCCATGATTCCTTGTGAAGTGCGCGACTCCAAGCTCCATGCCGTGGCAGAGAAGATCACACCTACGTGGGCGGACATGGAGTAGCGGACGACCTCAGCATAAGAAGCGAATCCGGAAAATTGAATCTCCCCGCGTTCCCGCTTTGGCGGGAGGAGGAATGCGCGGGCGAAGCATTTTGACATGTTGCTTTCATTATGAACCAGAGGGGGGCTGTTTGTGAACGTTGGAGACCAGATCATTCAATTCGCCCTGACCGGCATCTCCAATGGAAGCATATACGCCATCATCGGGCTCGGGTTCATGATCATCTACAGCGTGACCCGCGTGGTGAACTTTGCACAGGGTGAGTTCCTGATGCTCGGAGGCATGTTCTCCGCGACGTTCATTCTGTGCGGGCTCCCTTTGATTGGAGCCGTCCTTCTGGCGATCATCGCGACCATGGCCGTCGGGGGGGCGATGTACCTCCTGGTCGTCTACCCCATTCGCCGTGCTCCCTCCTTTGCGCTCATCCTGGTCACCTTCGGCGCTTCCATCATCATCAGCGGAATCTCCATGCTGGCCTGGGGAACGGAACCGCGGCGCATTCCCTATTTCACCCGCTCGGAACCCTTGCCGATCGGGAATGCGCTGCTCAATCCGCAGTCCGTTTGGATCATTGCCAGCACGATCGTCATCGCCCTCGGGCTCTATTTTTTCTTTCGATACACAGTCACCGGCAAGGCATTCATGGCCAGCGCCCTGGACGCCTACCTGGCAGACCTTATGGGGATTCAGACGGATCGCATGGGCCTGCTCGCTTTTATCCTCTCTTCCGGAATCGCCGCCTATGCAGGCGCGGTCATGGGACCGTTGACCTTTCCCCATGTGGGCATTGGGTTGCATCTCTCCGTAAAAGGATTCACTGCAGCCTTGATCGGAGGCCTGAACCGCATCGAAGGGGTCATGGTAGGCGGTCTGGCCCTAGGCATTCTGGAGGCTATGGCCGGAGGTCTTATCAGCTCCGGCAGCAGGGACGCAATTGCTCTGGCGATTTTGCTGTTCGTGCTCACCTTCCGTCACCACGGCCTTCTGGGCGGTGAGGAAGCCGGGCAGGTGTAAGTGGACCGAGAAGCAGAGGCCTGAAATCTCATGTCGGCAATGCGCCAAAAAAACCGCATCCTTCGCCGCATCTTCGCCGGTGGGTTTTTCCTTGCGGTTGCGCTCGTGCCGGTTGTTTCCAGCAGCCCGTATCAGATCACTGTGGGGAACTTTATCGGGCTGTATGCCATCGTGGCCATGGGGCTTGCCCTGCTTCTGGGATATGCCGGTCAGGTCTCCATGGCCCAGGCCACCTTCTTCGGGATCGGGGCCTACACCACCGCCGTACTCACCACTCGTTACGGCGTCAGCCCATGGATCGCCATGGGAATCGGTGTTGTGCTGACATCGATTCTCGCAGGGATCATCGGGGTACCCTTGTTGCGACTCGAGGGGCATGTGCTCGCGGTCGCCACCCTAGCCCTGTCCATCGTGGTGTATACGATATTTGTGGAATGGTCAGCGCTGACCGGAGGCTACGACGGCATCGGAGGTATTCCAGGGCTCTCTGTCTTCGGCTTTGATCTGTACCTGGACCGGCATTACTACTACCTAACGTGGCTGATGGTCGCAATGGTCTTCGCGTTTTCCTCAAACATCGTCCGCTCCAGGGTTGGCCGTGCCCTTCGCTCCATCCATCGCTTTTCCGGTGGCAGCGAAATAGCCGCCCAGTCCCTGGGGGTTTCACCGACAAAGTACAAGGTACAAGTCTTCATGCTCAGCGCGGCTTATGCCAGCGTAGCCGGAAGCCTGTATGCGCACTGGATTTCGTTCATCAACCCGGAACCTTTCGGCGTGTTTGTCAGCATCCTCATGCTGATCATGATCACCATCGGCGGTATGGGGAGCCTGTGGGGATCCATTATCGGGTCCACGGTCATCGTGCTGTCAGGGGAGTTTTTTCGAGAGTTTATTCCGAAGCTTATCCCCGGGGCCGCCGGCGAAATGGAGCACATCTCGTACGGTATGCTCCTGGTCCTTATACTGCTCTTCATGCCCCAGGGGCTGGTTTCCGCACCGAGCCTGATTGCTCGTGTGTGGCATCGCTGCCACTGAAGGACTTTGCGACCCGGAGACTGACGAGGATGAAGGACAACGGCTCCCCTTGACAGGGACGCCGTCTCGTTCTCTATGCCGATCGGAAGATAACGACCAACCGGCGTTAACATCGAAACAAACAGTGCCGCCTTCGATTCCGTTCTGTTGGAAGCCGTAGAGGGGATCAAACCGAAATTATGGACGACAAGCCGTCAGCCCTGTTGAGTGTCAAGGAAGTCTCCAAAAGCTTCGGCGGCCTGGTTGCCGTGAATCTATTGAGCTTTGACGTATTTCCGGGTGAGATCGTAGCTGTTATCGGACCCAACGGTGCGGGCAAGACAACCCTTTTCAATCTGATCACCGGTTTTCTCACTCCGGATCGAGGATACATCCTTTTCGATGGAAGGGATTTCACCGGCCAGCCGCCCCATCGGATTGCGGAAGCCGGCATGGCACGGACCTTCCAGAACCTGCAGCTCTTCACTAACATGTCCGTACTGGAAAACGCCATGATGGGCCGCTATCTGCAGAGCCGCGCCGGCCTGTTCAGCAACGCTTTGCGCCTGCCCCATGCGCGAAGGGAGGAAAAAGCCATTGAAGAAGCAGCCATGGCGAAGCTGGATATGATGGGACTGGCCGGGGATGCACACCTCTCCCCGGACAGCCTGCCTTACGGACGACAGAAATTACTGGAGATCGCCCGGGCGTTGGCCGTGGAGCCGAGACTACTTCTGGTTGACGAGCCGGCCGGCGGGCTATCCACCCAAGAAATCGAGGACCTTGCAAAGGTGATCCGGCGAATCCGGTCGGACGGCATCACCACGCTCCTTGTGGAGCACCGGATGGAGCTGGTCATGGGGATTGCGGACCGCATCGTCGTACTCAACTTCGGGTCGAAGATTGCTGAAGGCTCTCCCCATTATGTTCAGAAAAACGACAGAGTAATTACTGCCTATCTCGGAGAAGAATTTTAAGCGATGTCCTCCTCGCCTTCTGTGAATGCTCTCGAGCTCCACGACGTGCATGCTCATTACGGTCGGGTGCCGGCCCTTTCCGGTGTCTCGCTTTACCTGGAAGAGCATGAAATCGTGGCTCTTATGGGAAGCAACGGCGCAGGCAAGACCTCCACCCTCAACAGCATCTACGGGTTGCTCCCGATTTCCGCAGGTGAAATTCACTATCGTGGTGCAGACATCCTTCATCATTCCCCACAGCAACTGGTACACATGGGTCTCTGTCACGTGCCGGAAGGGGGTCGCGTATTCGTACCTATGAGCGTGATGGATAACCTTGTTTTGGGGGGGTATCCTTTGAGGGGCCGGGATCACAGATCGGAGTGGAAAAAGAACCTGGATCTGGTGTATACCCTTTTCCCGGTCCTTAAGAAGAGCCGGAAGAGACGTGCAGGTACGCTCTCCGGGGGGGAGCGACAAATGCTGGCCCTGGCAAGGGCCCTCATGGGCTCCCCGCGGGTATTGCTGTTAGACGAGCCTTCCCTTGGACTGGCACCTCTGATGATCACGGAGGTCATGAAGCAGATTCAGGAAATGCGGCGCAGAGGGCTTTCCGTGCTCCTGGTAGAGCAGAACGCCCGCGCCGCCCTGCGCATCGCGGATCGCGGCTATGTCATGGAAGGGGGCCGCATTTTCATGGAAGGTACCACCGAAAAGCTGTTGTCGGACAATCGCGTTGCTTCCGCCTACCTGGGTGCGCGATAATCCGCAAGATCAAGAGAAAGGGACGGGCCGTATGGAACCTGAAATACTTGAGACACTGGAAGAACAGACAGCGCCGGAACACACCGCTCTGCTGGTGATCGACCCACAAAACGACTTCCTGGCGCCGGACGGGGCCGTGGTTCGGCTCATGGGCTTTGATCCCGCCCGCGTTCAGGCGGCCGTGCCCCCGCTCAACCAGCTTATTGAAAAAGCACGGGACCGGGGGATCAGAATCGTGTGGACCCAGAGCTTCATTGATCCGGCACGGGCAACACCGAACTACAAAGCGCGCGGTTTCCTTCAGGACGCCCGTAAGCGGAATCTTGACCTCGTGGTCGAGGGCAGCAGAGGCTCAGACTGGTACTCCGGCATGATCAAGCCGTTGGCCGATGAGGTTATCATTCGGAAATACCACTACGATGCGTTTTCGGACACAAACCTGGACCTTCTGTTGCGTAGCTCTGGCATAAAAACCCTTCTCCTGACAGGGTTCATGGCGAACGTGTGTGTGGAGACCGCAGCGCGGCATGCATACATTCTGGGGTACTACGTGGTGGTGGTAGGCGATTGCACCGAGGCCGCTACTCGGGCCGAGTACGAATCAACGCTCTACAACATCGGGACGTATTTCGGAAAGACCGCGACATCAGAGGAGATCGTTTCTCTCTGGGAGAAGGGGTAGAGATCGAACAGGATTGCCCTCTATTTTCCTCTTCGGCTGAGCATGAGGAGCACTGTCACATGGATTCCGCATTCTTGATTCCTCCCGTCAACATAAAACATCCCGTCACCTCTTAACCGCCTTTCCTTCCGCGCTGGAAAACGCTGGGATCCGGGACTTCCGGTTCCGCGACTTACGCCACACGTTTGCGAGTCACCTCGTTACGGCAGGGGTGATCATGAAAAAGGCTCAGGAATTTTTCGGGCATAAATCGCGGTCCATGACGATGAGGTATGCAAGCCTGAGCCATGAGCAAAATAAAGAGGGCGATCAACCTGTTGAACAAGCTGATCGCCCCCAAAGCGCAGGCAGGTGCTCCCATGTCACAAAATGTCACAAATCCTGGTTCTGAGAAAAGGGGCCTCTGCTAAGTGCTTGAAATCATGGTCGGGGCGAGAGGATTTGAACCTCCGACACCCTGCTCCCAAAGCAGGTGCGCTACCAGGCTGCGCCACGCCCCGATATAGCCGTTTCATGCGCTCGAAGCGCTCTCAATCTACAATCATTCCTATGCAAAATCAAGGCGGAAAGGGATGGGAAACCACTCGCCGACGCCCGGAGCGAGAGCGGCGGATGGGGTTGACTTTGCTCTGGCAGGGGGAAATAATGAGCGATCCCATGGGATGATCGAGGGCGGCCATGGAAGACATTCAGAACCATCAGGACCACCGAAACATTGACATCGACCAGGTTGGCGTCAAAGGGATTCGCTACCCCATCACCGTGCTCGACAAGAACATGGGGGAGCAGCAGACCATCGCCAAGATCAACATGTACGTGAACCTTCCGCGGCATTACAAGGGCACGCACATGAGCCGGTTCGTGGAGATTCTCAACGAGCACAGCCGGCGTATCTCCCTTCAGAGCTTTCCCGAAATCATGGAGGAGATGAAGAAGCGCCTCAACGCCGAGAGTGCGCACATGGAGATCACGTTTCCCTACTTCATCAAAAAGGAGGCCCCCATTACTCGAAGCGAGGGCCTGATGGAGTACAAGTGCACGATCACGGGCGCAGTGAATACGGGGAGCGACCTGGCCTTGAGGATCCATGTGCCCGTCTCCACCCTCTGCCCCTGCTCCAAGGAAATCAGCGATTACGGGGCCCACAACCAGCGCGGAGAGGTGCGGCTCCAGGTGCGGTTCAAGAGGTTCGTCTGGATCGAGGACCTCATCCGACTCGTGGAGGAATCGGCCTCGAGCGAGGTGTTCAGCGTGCTCAAACGGGAGGACGAGAAGTACGTGACCGAGCACGCCTACCAGCACCCGATGTTCGTGGAGGACATCGTCCGCGACATCGCGCAGAAGCTCAATCAGGATTCGAACATCACCTGGTTTGCCGTGGAGTCGGAAAACTTCGAGTCCATCCACAACCACAATGCCTACGCCTACGTAGAGAAGCGCAAGGGCTGACCGGGCACGGCTTCCATTGCCCGAGACCCGCAGGGGACGAGCCGGCAGAGTCTTCGTGACCTGTGGACCGGCCCATCCGACTTCCGCTCGTTCCAGAAGAGCCAACCCACGCCCAAAACCCATTTTCCAACAGGAGCGCACAATGCCGGACGACCTGAAGAAGATGTACCGCACGGTCATGGACGATCATTTCCCTCCGGAAATCACCATTTCCTTCGGTGATCAGACCCTCGTTTATCGGAAGCGAACCTGGAAGATCCCGGATGCCGCGAGCGGGGAGGTCATTGAGAAGGGTCTTCGGTATGGAGAAAATCCGGGGCAGGAGGCAGCGCTCTATGAGCTGGTCAATGGAAACCTGGTCCTGGGCGACTGCGCATTTGTGGAGCCTGGCCGGGGCTTGGTCTCCGCCATTTGCGAGGAGGACATGCTCCAGGCCGGAAAGCATCCGGGCAAGACGAATCTGACCGATGTGGACAACGCCCTGAACGTCATGCGCTACCTGACCGAAGGACCGGCCGTGGTGATCGTCAAGCACAACAACCCGTGCGGGGTGGCGTACGGCCGGAGCCCGGCCGAGGCCTACGACAAGGCGAACCGCGCAGACCGGATCGCGGCGTTCGGCGGATGCGCGCTTTTCAACCGGCCCGTGGACCGGGAGACCGCTGAGGCCGTGGCCGGGAATTACCTGGAGGTGGTGGCGGCGCCGGATTACGAGGAAGGCGCGGTGGACATTCTCGCTTCACGGGCCAACCTCCGTATCCTGCGCATCGCCCGCATGGACCGCATTGCCGAGTACGCGGCTTCGCGCTTCGTGGATTTCAAGGGCCTGATGGACGGGGGAATCATCGTGCAGCAGTCCCCGCTCAACCGAATTCGCACGAAGGAGGACTTCTCCCTGGCCTCGGCCGAGCACAAGGGAACGACCTTCAACATCTCCCGGGAGCCCACCGGTGCCGAGTATTCCGACCTGCTTTTCGGCTGGCAGGTGGAGCAGGGGGTCACCTCGAATTCGGTCCTCTACGTGAAGGACGGCGTAACTGTAGGGATCGGCACGGGAGAGCAGGACCGGGTGGGCGTGGCTGAGATCGCCATCTTCAAGGCCTACACCAAGTATGCCGATGCGCTTTGCTTTCGGCTTCACGGTCTGGCGTACAAGGACCTCCAGCTCCAGGTGGAGCGGGGAGAGAGGGACCGGGCCCCACTGGATGAAATCGATGAGGAGACCAAAAACGCCGGAGGCGGGCTCGTGGGTGCGGCCATGGTCTCCGACGCGTTCTTCCCGTTCCGGGACGGCGTGGACGTGGCGCTTCGCGAAGGGGTCCGCGCTATTGTCCAGCCCGGGGGATCCCTGCGGGACTGGGAGGTGATCCAGGCCTGCAACGAGGCCGAGCCGCCGGCCACCATGGTGTTTACGGGGCAGAGGGCCTTCAAGCACTGACATCCTGTCTTGAAGACCCATGGACCGATGATCCGCACATGAAGCGGGATGCCGGTTTTCTCACCAGGAGGAGGGGAGCGATGGCGTTCGAGGTCAAATGGGAGGAAAGGGAGGGCGGGATGGTGGTGGTGCAGCCATTGGGGCAGTTGGACTCGAACACGTATACCCTGTTGGAGGAAGCCCTGGATCCTCTCCTGAAGCCGTCCTTGAGTGTCCTCGTCTTCGACATGCGGGGCCTCGAGTACATCACCAGTGCCGGGTTGCGTGTCCTCTTCAAGGCCGCTAAAGAGGTGGAAAGGTTTGGCGGTACCTACCTCATGAGCAATCTCCAGCCCCAGATCCAGAAGGTCTTTGATATCATCAAAGCGCTTCCCAGCATGCAAATCTTCAAGGACATCGAGGAAGTGGACGCCTATCTGGATGCCATGCAACAACGTGAGGCAGCGCGGCAGGAGGACCCTTCCGCTTCGTAATCGCCTCTCGGTTTGGAAGCCCTGGGTGATCTCGGACTAGAATAGCGCCAGTTGCTCCTGGCGTCGCTTGGGTTTCCAGGAGGCCCGGTGGACGGGTGCGCAAAGCGTCTTTGGCAGGCTTCGAAGGAACCGTGAAGGGCCCAGCTCCAGGGTGCGCCCGTTGAGCGTGCGGCGTGCAGACCAGGAAAGGAACGCAAGGTTTCGGGCCCGGGTGAGGGCCACGTAAAGGAGGCGCTGTTCTTCGTCCTCGTCCGCCTCCCGAAAGAGGGTGAGGGGCATGATGCCGTCCTCGAGCCCGCTGAGGAACACCACCGGCCACTCCAATCCCTTGG
>Ga0272444_10003011_pt1 | contig 15391 bp, 10 predicted proteins | sample SSMForm13_FD_201033 | JGI IMG/M metagenome (GOLD analysis project Ga0272444, IMG submission 201033) | Marine sediment archaeal communities from Little Sippewissett salt marsh, Falmouth, MA, United States - SSM-Form-13 | ecosystem: Environmental > Aquatic > Marine > Wetlands > Sediment ...
CGGGGAGGTGCGAGCTGCGGGTCAGTCGGCCCGAGCGGATATTTCCGCCGTGGTCCTCGACGAGAAAGGGAACCAGATCGCCAAGCTGTCTGTGAACGGGAAAAGTGTGGAATATGATTGATCCAGCCCAATGGTATTTTGTTTCGAGGCGATCACTATGAAGATCGACATGCACGTGCACACCTCTCGTCACTCGTCCTGCGCGGTGATGAGCCCGCAGCAGATGGCCGAAGCGGCGCTGCAGTCAGGCCTGGACGGAGTCACGCTGGCCGAGCACGACTACCTTTGGACGGCCGAGGAAGCACGCGAATTGGCCGAACAGTTTCCGCCGTTGGCGGTTTTTCGAGCAATCGAGGTATCGACCGACGAGGGGCACTTTCTTGCCTACGGCGCCTGCGACAGCGACCTGTATTATCCGCAGATGTCGCTTGCCGAACTGGTCCGGCGCGTCCACGGAGCAGGCGGAATAGTAGTCATGGCACACCCGGGAAGGTACGGTAACGACGTGCCGGACGGCGTGTTCGCTCTTCCCGTGGATGGTCTGGAAGTCGCCAGCGGAAGCATACGCGCCCACGCCAAGCCGGTCATCGAAGGCATAGGGTCTCGGATAGATCTTCCGGGCATTGCCGGTTCGGACGGGCACGACACATGGGAGATGGGTCTGTACGCCACCGACTTTGCTGATCGGATCGTCGACGAGGGCCAACTGGCCGCCGCGGTCAAGCAGCGCCAGTTCTCCGTTTACCGTAACCGGGCTCGCCTGGACCAACTGAACGGCGAACTCCTGCGGAAGAACTCCCTCGTGGCCGACCTTCGGGCCAAGGGAATGTCGGCCGACGAAATATGCGAGAGATACGACGTGCCTCACGAGATACTGCGCAACGTGACCGAAGGTAAAGACGTCCGCTTCGTGTAGTGCTGAGGGCCTGAAATCCTGCCTGCTGCAAACCAGATCGATTTGCCCTAGAATCAGGGGCCTCGCAGAGGAACAGCGCGCATGGTCAGGCGAAAAACACCTCGCAACAGACGGACAGGCCGCAATGGCCAGCCGACTGGTGTTCGGACGCCCACGGAAGTGTTCCCGCGTTTCCGACGCAAGTGGACGGCCATCTGTGCCGCAGTGATCGCCGGAGCGTGTTTGCTTGCTTACAGCAATAGCTTCAACGGTCCGTTCATTTTCGACGATGCCGGCTCAATCCCCGACAATCCACATATCGAAGATCTCTGGCCGCTGACTGAGGCGATGAAGGCGCCGCCGCAAGAGACAGTCGCGGGAAGGCCCATCCTTGCACTGTCGCTTGCTCTGACATACAGATTCTGCGGGCTTGACGTACGAGGCTATCACGTGGTGAACCTCGCCATACATATTCTTGCCTCGCTGGTCCTGATGGGGATCATTCGACGGACGCTCTTGACAGACAGGCTGAAAGGACGGTTTGGCGCGCTGGCGACTGCCTTGGCGCTGGCCTGCGCGCTCTTGTGGTGCCTGCACCCGCTGAACACGCAGGCAGTCACCTACATCATTCAACGGGCCGAGTCGCTGATGGGCCTGCTTTACCTTCTTACGCTCTATTGCTTTCTGCGCGGCGCAACGGGGCGCCGTAAGGGATTCTGGTTTCTAGGGTCAGTCCTCTGCTGCTCGCTTGGCATGGGCACTAAGGAAGTGATGGTGAGCGCCCCGATCGTGGTGCTGCTGTTTGACCGGACGTTCCTTGCCGGGTCGGTCAGGAAAGCACTTTCCAGGAGATGGCCGGCATATGCAGTACTGGCCGCGACTTGGCTGATACTGGCAGCGATCGTGCGAACGAGTCCGCGGAGCGTATCGGCCGGGTTCGGCCTACAGGTAATCTCTGCTCTGGACTATGCGAAGACACAGTTCCAGGTGATCCTGCACTATCTGCGGTTGGCGTTCTTTCCGATCGGCCAGTCGTTCGACTATTCCGGCTGGAGAATACCGGTCGGATTGTGGGATTTGTGGCTGCCCGCCGCAGTCGTGCTTGGCCTGGTCGCGGTGACCATCGCCGGGCTGATACGGCGCTGGGCATGGGGCTTTATGGGAGCCTGGTTCTTTGCGGTACTGTCGCCGACTTCGAGCTTCCTGCCTTTGGCGGACGTCGCCTTTGAGCACCGAATGTACCTTCCTCTCGCCGCAGTCATCGCTGCCACTGTTGTGGGGATCTACATGGCGGCAGAACGCGTACCCATCAAGCGACGAAAGCTTGTTCTCTGCGTGGCGGTCTCTCTCGTCGTTGCGGCTGCTGTGATGTTGGCGGGTCTGACCTTCCAAAGAAACCGGGCCTACGCAAGTGAACTATCAATATGGCTGGACACTGCCGACAAACGCCCGGACAACCATAGAGCTCAGACGAACATCGGCTTGGCCTACGCTGCCAGAGGGCGACTAGCTATTGCCATCAAGCACTACGATGCCTCCTTGGCGCTGCGGGATGACGACCCCGACAGCTACGTCAACAGGGGGGTGGCGCTCGCAAGATCAGGCCAGGCAGATAGAGCCCTTGCCGACTTCAATGAAGCTCTAAGGCTCAATTTACCTAAGCTGGAAAGGTACGTTCGCGAGGGGCGCGAGATTCCGCCCAATCTGCGCAAGAAGTACTCCTCCGTCTATAACAACCGAGGGGTCATATACAAGAACAAGGGCATGATCGACCGGGCAGTTAGAGACTACGATAGGGCCATTGAGTTAAACCCGCTCGACGCCAACGCCTACTGCAATCGAGCCATCGCATACCAGGTCCGGGGAGAACATGAGCGTTCTCTGGCCGACCTGGAACAGTCGATTGCTATTGATCCCTCCAACGCGCCCGCCTATGACGCAATGGGAGTTGCATACTGGAACATGGGCCAGTCACGCAAAGCCGCCCAGCAATTCCAGATTGCCGTCGATCTTGACCCTGATGAGGAATCCTACAGAAGCCACCTGGCGACGGCAGTGCAGGTCTTGGTCGAGCGGAAAGACCGCCTCAATAGCGCCAGCGCCCCCGACCCGCCCAAGTGAGGACCTTCTCTGCAATGGAACCCAAGAAGATTGACAAAATGCTTTCTCAAACGCTTACCGACCGCAAGCTGTCCCGCGGTGAAAGACAGGCCATGCGCCAGGTGCTTGAGGAACTCAAGTCCAGTCCCGACGAATCCGCCTTTATCCGCAGCAGGGCGTTCGAGCTGGCCCGAAACGAGATGTCAGGGAACCGGGACCGGGAAGTGATCGCCTGGCTGGGCGACGTGGTGGGGCTGATCGCATCAGTTGAGTCTTCCCGTCAGAGCCCTTTGGAGGCATCGGCGTATTTCACCGATCAGCACGACTGCCCCGCGAAGATAGTCTCGCTGATCTCGCAGGCAGAGAAGTCAATTGACGTCTGCATGTACACCATAACTGATGATCGGATCTCGAAGGCTCTTCTCGATGCTCACTCGGGCGGAGTCGCAGTTCGCATTGTGACCGACGACGAGAAAATCGATGTGCCCGGTTCTGACATTGCCGCCTTCATGTGTGCGGGTATCGCCGTCAGGACGGACAGTTCCTCAGCGTACATGCACAACAAGTTCGCCATTTTTGACGATCGAGCTGTCGCGACCGGAAGCTACAACTGGACTGCGGGGGCGGCAAGAGTGAACCAGGAGAACTTCATAGTTACTCGGGACGCTGGGTTGGTGCGGGAATTCGGCAAGTACTTCGAACGTCTCTGGCAGCAGTTCGCTTAGTCCGCCATGGCGCAGGTTCAGCCTACGGTGATTTCCGAGGACCTGCTCAGCGTGTCCGAAAGCGCCTTGTCGCCCTCGCGGTTGATGATGTTCTTCAGCGCCACGACCACCTTCGGGTCGAAGTGCGATTCCGACGCTCCGATTATGCTGTCCATCGCCTCGTCGAGGCCCATACCCTTACGATAGGGCCTGTCGGAAAGCAAAGCGTCGAATGCGTCGGCCACCGCGATTATTCTGGAAGTCATCGGAATTTCTTCCGCCTTCAGACCCATATACCCGCTACCGTCGTATTTCTCATGATGGGCCTCAATAGAGTCGGCGATCCGTGAGAGCATTCCTCCTACCGGCTTAATTATCGCCGCGCCGCGGACAGTGTGCTCTCGCATGTGGGCCTGCTCGTCATCCGACAGGCACGCCGCCTTGCGGAGTATCTCGACGCTGACCTCGACTTTGCCGACATCGTGCAGCATGCCCGCGATTCGAACCTCCTCAAGCGATGAACGGTCCAGGTGCATCTCCTCGGCAACTCGTACAGCCCATGCGGAAACCCGGACCGAGTGAGCTTCCGTATCGGCATCCACTGTTTCTATGAACTTTGACAGGATCGACAACACGCCTGAGTACGCTCGCTGGAGGTTTGCAAGTGCCTCCTGCGTCCAGACCCGCAAAGTCGATACCAGGTACGCGGTCACAATGAGTATCCCGCTCCAGATCGTGATCTCCATCCAGATGAGGTATTCGCTCTGGGCGTACTCGAAGCTCCTAGGTATGAACACCACATAGGCAACCACCATCAAAGCCGCCAGCAGGGCTACGCCTACAGCGTCCCGCTTGGGCAGCATCCATGCCGAGAAGATCACCGGAAGGTAAAACAAATACAGAACGACCTTCTGGTTGACAACCATGTAGTTGAGGACTCCGAGAAGGAGAGTGAACACGACCAGAGGGATTAGCCCCCGCCGGACACGAAGCACTTCCTTAAGCACAAGTCGCCAGACATTTGCGAACATTTTGCAGCCCCGATTCCAGATTGTGTGCGTTTGCTCACCTCCGCCGTTGTGGGGACGGATCGCACTACTCGGAGTGCGAAACGGCCTGTCAGCATCCATCTTCGTCATTTTTCAGGAGGCGGTTAACCAGGGGGTAAAATTCTCCCCAACTCAATGGAGTTACCCGGCAATGTCATGGCGGGTACTCGTGCATTTCCGTATGATCTGATACGATCTTGCGGTGCCGCGACGGTCTTTGGGCCGCAGAACGGAATTGCCCCGACAATGACAAACCGGAAGAGGAGATTAACCGATGACACAGATCGGCAATTGGATGATCATGTTCCCGCTGGCTTGTGCGCTGTCTCTGCCGGCAACGGCTGCCTATAGGCCCACGAAACACCGAACGGAGCTGGCTGAAGGAGAGATCGCCGTCACCGCGGCGGGGGTATGCGACCAACAGGGAAAGACCTACGTGTTGACCAGCGACATCACAAGCGAGATGTCCGGTCTGTTCCTGGCCAACAACGTGACGCTCGACCTGAACGGATACACGATCACTTACGCTGCAGGCGATTACCAGCACGTAGCGAACTTCAGCTTTGAAGAGGGGCTAAAAGGCTGGGATGTGTCAAAGGCGCCGGGCGCAAAGGTGCGGAACACGGAGATGCTGCACCCGATGGACGGGAAGATGACACTCCTGCTGCCCAAGGACCAGGAGATCGTATCTACTTACGTGGAGCTTCCGGTAGCCAACCGAACGTACTTCGCAACGGCGATGGTCGCCCGGCGGAACCAGTACGTGACGGTGTCAGTTGACGACGCGGAGGGCAACCCGGTCCGATGCACGTTCAGCTTCGGCAACAAGACACGCGTAACCTGCCCGACCGAGAAGTACCCTCCGAAGCTTGGGGGCGGTACGGTTTACGCGATGATACACGGGATGCCGGCAGGCAAGTATCGCGTGCGGGTGAAGGCGATCGGCAGAGACGCCGTGATCGACGCGGTCGATATCCGCCCGGCGGTGGACTGTGGCGTGGGAATTGTCGATCGGGTGAATCCGTGGGCGTACTACAAGTGCGTGCTTGACGGTGACGGCCCGCCGGCGTTTTTTGACTATCGCAAGCCCGGCTCGACCAGTGAGCCTGCGGCCGGCATACCCCGGGCAAGGGGCGAAGGAACCGTTACGATAAAAAACGGCGTGATCAAGGCGGGCTTCCGGACGATTCAGACCAAGGGCATCCAGTGCACGGCGCGGGGCGTCAAGACCGTCATAGAGAACGTGAAGCTGGTATCGGGGGGAATCAACGCCAACGCGGTGGGTGTCCTCCAAGGCGTGATGAAGCATTGCCGCGTGGAGGTGGATACGCCGTTCATCATCAACCGCCACACCCGGGCGGAGGTCGCAGCCAGATTTGCCGGAGAGAAGCCGTCCGAGATCTCAGATTGCGAGTTCATCGGTGGCCAGGGATGCGTCACGCTCAACGGTCAGGGCGGATCGGTGCATGACAACCTCTTCGCGGGCAAACAGACGGTGACCAACCACTACAGCCTGAATCTCGATGCCAATGGCGCGAAGGTGTTTGACAACAGGTTCGAGCCCATTTGTGGCAGCGGGATATCGATCCTATCCCACAAGAACAACCAGATATATGACAACACCTTCAGGATCACCGCTGCCCCGCCCAACAACGAGTACAGCAGGACCGCCTACAGCACAAACGCCATCCGGATAACCGACTACAACGCCAAGAAGGGGCGTCCCGGGGGTCGCTGGTGCGAAGGCAACAAGGTTTACCGGAACAAGTTTCATATCACGAGCAAAGCGCACGAGGGCGCGGACAAGCGATACATCGGTGTGGCCACTGCGATGTTCATGAGCGTCGGTGGCGGCCAAAATGAGATGTATGAAAACGAGATTGTGGTGAACGATCAGACCCCGGACGAGAGAGGAAGCGAGGCGTGGGCGCTCTACATCGGCGGATCGGACGAGGGGGGGCAATACTACAACAACCGGATCACATCGAACGTCCAGCCGATCTGGGTCTCCAACCGGTACGGACAGGCCAAGAACGTGGCGATGTACGGAAACACCGTGATCAAGGCAGAAGGCGCGAAGCCGTACGTCCCGATCCAGTGCGGCTACTATAAGTATCCGACAGAGAATGTCGGCTTCTACTCGAACAAGTTTGTCGGAATGGACTTCGCGGTGAAGATCGGAGACTACACCACCAAGGCCTCCCAATACGAGTTCGGCTGGACGCTGGAGGTGTCGGCAGGGGCCGGTACCGAGGTGAAGATACTGGACCAATCCGGAACCGAGGTCGCCTCGGCGACCGTCGGCAGGAAGCGCAAGGCGGCCTTCAGGCTGGCCGAATACAAGGTGGCCGGAAGCGAGAAGACGACGTCGGCTGATTACACCGTCAAGATCGGCGACTCGGAGCAGGCAGTTTCGATGACGTGCGACCGTCAGATTACGCACCGCAAGGACCCGCCCCGGAGGGGAAGCGAAAAGAAAGGCATGCAGATGACGAAGATAACGGGCTTCACCGGGCTTCAGTACGACAACGCTTACGAGCGGTGTACGCTTGACGTGTTCAGACCGACCGACAATGAGAAGGCGCCGCTGGTTGTCTTCGTTCACGGCGGGGGATGGGTAGGCGGGCATCCGAACCAGTATCATCAAAGCTGTATCGAGTTGGCCAAGCGAGGATACGCGGCGGCGACCATAGGTTACCGGTTGCTTGACGACGCGGCCTGGCCGGACATGCCGCAGGACGTTCTGCGGGGAATGGCTTACCTGAAGAGCAACCAGGACCGCCTCGGGATAGACGCTTCCAAGGCGGTGACCATAGGCTCCTCGGCAGGAGGGCATCTCGTCCTGGTTATGCAGGCCAAGACGGCCCAGTGGGTCTCCGAAGGGGTGGTCCCGGATGCGCCCGAGGTAATCGGCACGGTCGGACAATGTCCTGCGAGTTACCTGCCGGACCCGGACGGGAATGAGAAGATGACAAAGTTCCTCAATGGTCACGCGCTTGACCAGTGCAGCCCGGGGCACATGGATGCAAAGCTGTTCAAAAGCGTGCTGATAATACACGGAGATGCGGACGAAGTCATCCCGCTTGACCGCAGCAAGGAGTTCGTCAAAAGGCTGTCGTCTGCGGGCGTTGATGCCAGGCTGGAGGTCCTGTCGGGCGCCCCTCACGCTTATGCCTACAGACTGAACGGGCAACATGCCCAGAAAGCTCTTGAACTGACGATGCCGTATCTGGAGAAACTGCTCAAATAATCTCGTAGCTGAAGCGCCTCCGCGTTCGGTCTTGAAAAGTCCAGCCGGGCCGGTAGGATGACGTGTTCCGCTGTGAGCAACATTGCTGAGCAGATAAGGAGAAATCCAATGTCAAAGGCCGACTTCGGACTAATCGGCATGGCCGTAATGGGCCAAAACCTCGTGTTGAACATCAACGACAAAGGCTTCTCTGTGGCGGTGTTCAACCGGACAGTGGAGAAGGTCGATACATTCGTGCAAGGTCCGGCGGCCGGTCGCGACACGATAATCCCGACGCATTCGATCGAGGAATTCGTGGCGTCGCTCAAGAGGCCGCGTCGCGCGATGCTTCTGGTCAAGGCGGGTCCTGCCGTCGATGCCTTCATCGATCAACTGATTGCTCACTTGGAGCAGGGCGATATCATTATCGACGGGGGCAACAGCAACTTCAACGACACCATCCGGCGTTGTAAGTACGTTGAAGACAAAGGCCTGCTCTATATCGGAACGGGCGTCTCCGGTGGGGAGGAAGGCGCTCGCCACGGACCGAGCATCATGCCGGGCGGTTCTTCGGACGCGTGGCCTCACGTCAAACCGATCCTTCAGGCCGTCTCGGCGAAGGTCAACGGTGAGCCCTGTTGCGACTGGGTCGGTGAGAACGGCGCAGGGCACTTCGTCAAGATGGTCCACAACGGAATAGAGTACGGTGATATGCAGTTGATCTGCGAAGCGTACTCGCTTATGTCCCGAATGGGGCTGACTCCGGGCGAGATGAGCGAGGTTTTCCGTGAGTGGAACAAGGGCGAGCTTGACAGCTACCTGATTGAGATCACGCGCGACATCTTGGCAAAAACCGACGAGCAGACCGGACAGCCGCTAGTGGACGTCATACTCGACACTGCCGGTCAGAAAGGAACCGGCAAGTGGACTGGTATAACTGCCCTGGAGCTTGGTCAGCCGCTTACTCTGATCGGAGAAGCGGTCTTCGCACGCTGCCTATCGGCGTTGAAGGACGAGCGCGTTGAGGCATCGAAGACGCTTCGTGGACCGACCGCGAAGTTCTCCGGCGACCGGGATAAGGCAGTCGAAGACATACGCAAGGCGCTCTATGCCAGCAAGATCTGCTCGTATGCCCAAGGTTACCAGCTCATGCGAGCAGCGGCCGGCGAATACGGCTGGAACCTGAACTACGGAGGGATAGCCCTGATGTGGCGAGGCGGATGCATTATCCGCAGCCAGTTCCTCGGAAAGATAAGAGAGGCCTACACTAAGAAGCCTGATCTGGTGAACCTGCTTGTCTATCCGTACTTCCGCTCCGCTGTCCGCAAGGCCCAGGGCGCTTGGCGGCGAACCATTACACGGGCGGTCAAGCTTGGCGTGCCCGTACCCGCCCTGAGTTCCGCCTTGGCCTACTTTGACGGATACCGCAGCGAGCGACTTCCGGCAAATTTGCTTCAAGCGCAAAGAGACTACTTCGGTGCACACACCTACGAACGTCTTGACAAGCCGCGTGGGGAATTCTTCCACACCGACTGGACCGGCGCCGGTGGAGCGGTGACGGCATCGACTTACACGGCCTGACCTCTGGCCAGTTGGCGATTCAGGAGCATCATGCCCATGATAGAAAAGCTGAGAGAACTCACCGGATCAAGCATATACGACCGCAGCATCAGTGAAGCTGATGGGGTTACTTACTTCCTGGCCAGGCGCGGCGCCGAGAAACTGGTTGGCTTTGTGGGCAAAGGCGCTGTCAATGCAGACAAGGTTGGCGAACTGGACGGCGAGCCCGTCTGCGTCGGCCCGACCAACCACGAAAACGCACTGGCGATCCGGAAGGCGCTCGGCTGGACTGGCCCAAAGGTGGTCGGTCTGTCAACCAGCGCCGGACTAGGCGACCGAATGGGACTGGCCACGCCCGGACACGTAAGAGCCATTCGTGGCAGTGGAGTAGTTCCCTTCTTCGCTCAGCAGTCGATTCGCGAGATGACGCGCACCGGACGCAGCCCGGAAGAGGTGATGGACTGCGCAACCTGGGGAGTGCTCCAGGAAGGATGGCACGACGGGTTCGGAAGCGACGCCGACCATCTCCAGCAAATTGAGGATATCGACAGGACAGTGGCCGCCGGATTCACCATGTTCACCATCGATCCTGGGCTGCACGTTAACAACGATGCCGATGAACTTGATCTCTCCGCACTGAAGGCGAAGTACGCGGAGCTGGACTTCCGTCTGCTGGAGATGTCCGCTGAGCAGTTGATGTCCAACTACCTGAAGGAGTTCGACCTGTCAGGCGGGTCAAAGGTGGCCTTCGATGAGCCGGCCTTCCTGAGAGCCGCCGTCAAGTACGGAAATGCCATCGCGCACACCGTGAAGATGTTTCGGCATCTGAAGGAAGTATCGATCGACGAGTTCGAGTTGGAAGTCTCCGTTGACGAGACAGAGAGCCCGACCTCGACGGCGGAGCACTACTTTTTCTCCGCTGAGCTCAAGCGGCTTGGCGTTGAGTGGATCTCGATGGCGCCGCGCTTCATTGGAAGGTTTGAGAAGGGCGTGGACTACATCGGCGACACCGATGCGTTCGCGGCTTCTTTCGCAGAACATGTGGCCGTCATGCGGACGCTCGGGCCCTATAAGATGTCCATCCACAGCGGGTCCGATAAATTCAGCATCTATCCGATCGTAACTGAGATTGCCGAGGGGCTTGTGCACTTGAAGACGGCAGGGACCAGCTATCTCGAAGCGCTTCGGGCCATCGCGGCAATCGACCCGGCGTTGTTCAGGGCGATCCTCGATTTCGCAAGAGACCGTTACGAAACAGACAAAGCCACCTACCATGTCTCGGCCGAGTTGGCGAAGGTTCCCGCCGCGTCAGAGCTCCAGGATAGCGAGCTTGCAGGGCTGCTTGACCAGTTCGACGCCCGCCAGGTGCTGCACGTGACCTTCGGATCGGTCCTGACCGACAATTCCGGCGAGACATTCGGGAACAAAATACTGGCCGCTTTGAGGGCCCAGGAAGAGGCCCACTATGACGCCATACAGAGGCATTTGGCCAGGCACATAGCGCCGCTCGCATCGTGAAGAATTTAGACTAACAACCAGGAGTTTGGCTCATGTCAGACCATATTGAGCAGTTGAAGGCAATGGAGAAGAAACGGGATTTCTTCGTAGGGATAGACTCGGACGGCTGCGCGTTCGATACGATGGAGATCAAGCACAAGGAGTGCTTTACTCCGAACATAATCAATTCATGGGACCTCCAGCCGGTCTCGCGGTTCGCCAGAGAGGCTGCTGAGTTCGTAAATCTCTACAGCCAGTGGCGCGGGATCAACCGGTTCCCCGCACTGGTGATGGTTTTCGATCTTCTGTCCGACAGGCCCGAGGCGATCGAGCGTGGCTACAAACCGCCGCAGGTGGATTCTCTCCGCAAGTGGATCGAGCAGGAGACGCGCCTGGGCAACCCGACGCTTGAGACGAAGGTGTCCGAGGGCAACGACCCTGTCCTGGCGCGAGCTTTGGACTGGTCGAAGGCGGTCAACGAAACCGTGGCTAGATTCGTTCGCAATGTTCCCCCATTTCCGCATGTCCGGGAGAGCCTAGGCAAGCTTGCGGGCCTCGCCGACATGATGGTCGTCTCGGCCACGCCCAACGAGGCATTGGAACGTGAGTGGAGCGAACACGACATCGCCCAATACGTCCGGATGATATGCGGCCAGGAGATGGGCTCGAAGAAGGAACACCTGAATTACGGCGCCGGGGGCAAGTATGACGACGACAAGGTTCTGATGATTGGCGACGCCCCGGGAGACATGAAATCCGCCAAGGCCAACGGATTCCTGTTTTACCCGATCAACCCCGGCGCAGAGGCAGGGTCATGGAAACGCTTCTACGATGAGGCAGCCGACAAGTTCCTGGCGGGTCAGTATGCCGGAGACTACGAGCAGAAGCTCGTGGACGAGTTCATGGGCTATCTGCCTTCCGTTCCGCCATGGAAAAGCTGAGCCAGTGTCGAAAGCCGGGACCAGGAAGCGCCATCCCTCCCAAGACGCGGAAGGGCGGCATACGGGGTCCTCGGTCGGCCCGTTCAGTTCTTCATCCCGAACATCTGTTCCTTCAAGTCCAGGTAGTACAGGTAATCGTCCGGGTCCACATTCGGCGGGCAGCGGTGGTCGCAGAACGGTATGAACCCGCCTCGCTCGACGTACTTAGCCAGCGACTCCATATACTCGGCGATGGCTGGCCGTCCCGCCCCCAGCGCCATCTTGTCAACGCCTCCCATAATTCGGAGTTGCCCTTGGTACTCGTCCAGCAATTCCCCCGGATGTGCACAACTGTTGACCTCATAGGGGAACAGGCAGTTGATTCCGCCTTCAAGTAGGAACGGGAGAATCGGCCTTACGTCTCCGTCGCAATCCGTGTACCACAGATCGATACCGGCTGCGGCCAGCTTGTCCCCGATTCGCCGGTACCGTGGAGTGACAACATGCTCGAAGAAATCCACCGATACTATCGGACCGGATTTGAAGCATATGTCTTCCCATCCGCTTGCATAGTCGAAGTCGATCCGACCCAGCACCTGATCTAAGAAGTGTTCGACTAATCGGCAGCACGTTTCGACCATGTCCTCGACCATATCCGGATAGTCGTGGCAGGCGTAGCATAGTCCCTCGAATGTCAGCATGTCTCGCACCTTGCCGATCATCGAGCCGCATCCGACGCCGAGGGGGTAATCCCGGTCAGGAGGGTGCTGCTTTCTGATGCTTTCGACGTCAATCTTGCGGGCCGGGTCGTCAACGCGGAAGCGTTCGTCCTTTATTTGCTTCCAATCGTCGGGAGTCGTAATCGACGACTTTATGAAGTGCGGGATCGTATCGTGCCCGTCCTTGGGGACCTCGGCCAGCAGACCTTCGGGGTTCCGGACGATATTCGTCGCATCCGTCGAATCGACGATTTCCTGCTCGAACGGCGGGGATATCCAGACCTTGCCCCTGGCTTGCTCAATCCGGTCGAAGCTGAAGAAGATATCCGCTTCTTCGTTTCCGGTTATGCCGTTCTCAAAGAAGATCGGCCACGTTCTGAAGTTGTCTTGCCAGTATCCGAACTCCATATTGAAGCAGCGATCGACCGGGCGGTAGTGCATCTGGTTGTTGAAACGTTCGCGATCGGTCATGGTCGCTTTCCACTTGTCTCGGCAGGGAGTGATTGACATCGACTTCTCCTAAGTTGCTTTGCTTCCGCCCCGGATCGCCGCCGATCACCCGGCAATCCGCCGCACATCGTCTGATCTTGCCAGATCGTATCAGATTGCACTCTGACGCACGAGAACATGCCACGCACGAAATCGCAACGAGACGCGCTGAGCCGTGTCAAAACGCACAGGTTCAGGACCGTCCAAAGGAAACTGGGCATGATTCAGCCCGACAATAGGCCGGGATGCGAAAATCTTCTAGTCAGCCGGATTCAGCCAAGTACTGCTCGACCGCACTCGCGTAAAGCGAGCGGTTCTTGCTTACGGTGACGGTGTCTGACGGCCCAGCCATTTGCTTGGATATCTGTTCCAATGAGTGATCCGGCTGGACCAATCGCCGAGCGAGCACAGCAGCGCCAAGCGCGCTGGCGTCCGCAACGGACACACGTTCGACTGGTACGCCGGTTACGTCGCAGACTATCTGCGGTGTCACCTCGCCAGACGCTGCCGGACCGCACATTTGCAGGCGTTGAACGCCCATTCCGGCCTCTTTCAGCATTTCCAGACGTTTTGCCAGCTCAAAGGCCAGCCCCTCTATCACCGCGCGTATGATGTGGGCGGGCTTGTGCGAAAGGCGCAGGCCTGTGAGTTGGGCACCACTGCTGCCGGGACCCGCGCTGGCGAAGAGGGGCTTGCACCTTAGCCCGTCGCATCCTGGAGGCGCCGATGAAAGGATCCGGTCCATTTCATCGTTGTCGGGCTGGCCAAGTTGCATCGCAGCCAGTGCCCAGGAGATCGCGGACCCTCCGTTGCCCAGAGAAAGAATCTGTCCGTAAAGCCCTTCCACCGGATGCCTGCAGACGAACGCGGTATCTGAGGCGGGTTTGGGCAGTCTGTCCGTCACTGCCAGAAGCACCCAGGCGGTCCCCGCGCCGAACATCACGTCTCCATCGGCGACTGCTCCGCAGCCCAGGGCGGCTGCGTACTGATCGTGCACGGCCGGGGATACGGGGATGTTCCGCGGAAGTCCGGTTTCTTCGGCGACTTCGTTCAGCAATGTTCCGGCTGGGGTTTCGGCGGACAGCAGGTCGGGCAGACGCTCATCCGACAAACCCAGGCGGTTCAGCAGGCCCGGATCGGCCCGGCCCAATGAAGGATTATAGAGCATTGCAAGCGACAGGCTGGTCGCGTCGTGAGCGGCCCGCCCGCAGAGGCGCCGAACAATCTGGTCGCCCACGAATCCCGCGCGGAATCCCGGAAGGAGCCTTCCGGCTTCCGCCAGGCGGAGCAACTGTCCGACGGCTGTTCCGCAGGCGCGGTGTCCGGCGTGAGCTCCAAACCAGTCCCGACCGAGAGAGGCAGTTTCCCGCCGATTGTAGGGTGCGCTGCGAGAGTCCATCCAGCTTATCACCGGACCGACCGGCGATCCGTTGCGTCCCAGGATCTGGAGAGCTCCGCCCTGGCTGGAAACCCCGATTGCCTGGATACTCCCCAGGTCGCATCCTTGGGCAGCATTCGCCATGGCCGTCATGGCGGCAGAGCAGATATCGGCGATGTTTTGCTCCACGCCTCCATCGGGCAGGTAGTCGGTTTTCACCTGTGCTGATCCCGATGAAACCACTTGCCCGTCGCTGTCGGCGACTATGGCCTTGACGTTGCTCGTGCCCAGGTCCAGCCCGAGGAACACTCTCTATATCTCCACGTAATCGGCATCGAGGAACATGCTCAGAACATCGAGCTTCTCGCGGGCATCTCCGAAGCACAGAGCGAGATGGTGCGGGCCTCCCGCCGAAGCGTAATCGGTCAGGAAGTCCCTTACATCGCCGGTCGGACGCACCTTCGCATGAGGAACTGACAGTTGATCGAGCGGACCGAACTCCAGTACCTCGACAGGCGAGGCAATTATCCGCCATCGCTGACCGGCCGTGACTGTCAGGGCTGTGAGAGTTGCCGGTCCGGGTTCGTAATTCACTGCAAGGACAAGCTGACTTCCGCTTATGGGCACAAGCGGCCTGCTGCGGCGCAGAAGGCGAACCTTGCCCGACCGGCGTGCCATGGCTGTGTTGGCCTCTCCCATGTGGCTGAGCAACACGCTGTTTCCGGCGAAGTCGGTCGTGAATATCTCGCTGAAGCTTGCCGGACCATTCAGCCAGTTGAGCAGGGCGGAATAGGCTGCTGCTATCAGGTCTCCTTCTCCACCGAAACCGATTCCTTCCGAAAGCAGTCTGC
>Ga0272444_10003012_pt1 | contig 15385 bp, 15 predicted proteins | sample SSMForm13_FD_201033 | JGI IMG/M metagenome (GOLD analysis project Ga0272444, IMG submission 201033) | Marine sediment archaeal communities from Little Sippewissett salt marsh, Falmouth, MA, United States - SSM-Form-13 | ecosystem: Environmental > Aquatic > Marine > Wetlands > Sediment ...
GAGACGCGCGGTTGCGTGGCCCTGAACACCCCTGACCTGGCCTCGGTCCAGGATGCCCTGGGCTTTGGGATGCCCGTGGCCATCGCCAAGAGCCTCAAGGTGGACGCCGAGGCCTCCCTGGAGGAGGCCGGAGCCCTGGCGGACCGGGTCCGGGCCTGGGCCTCGGATTGGCAGGCCCGGTCCGACGAATTTTTTTCCTACTACGACCCCAAGCGGTTCGGCCTGTCCCAGGGCCGGTCCTTTGCCGCCTTCAAGGCCCACAAGCGCCGCGTGTTCGCGGCCAATTCCTGGCTGCAGGTCATGGCCGACGACGTGCGGGTCATGCCCGGCCCGGACTATTGGGTGACCTGGTTCAACCAGTTCTACCGCACCCCGGGCATGACCACCCAGGGCGTCAAGCGCCTCTACTGGCAGCGCGACGACCAGGGGGAACTGCGCATCGTGGGCAAGGAATGGGTGCGCACTCCCGTGGCCCTGACCGGCCGCTACCTGGAGCGCGTGCGCGACGAGGTGGAGCCGTTGCTGGGGGCCTGGGGCGCTGCCTGGCAGCGGGCCGACCTGGACGGCTACCTGGCCTTCTACCGCGAGGACGCGGACCAGGGCGGCCGCGTGGGCCGCAAGGCCATCGCCGAGCACAAGCGCCGATTGTGGCGCGACAGCCCGCCCGAACGCGTGGCCCTGGGCGAACCCGCCCTTGAGATGCATCCCGACGGCGTGCGGGTCCGCTTCAGCCAGGACTACGCCTCGGCCGGGGGCTACGAGGACCACGGCCAAAAGACCCTGGTCCTGTCTCCCGCCGACCGGGGATGGACCATCGTCAGCGAAACCTGGAGCGCCGAGTAGATGGGTACCAAGAAGGCCAAGTTCAATGTCCTGATGATGCGCGACGACAGCCCGGTGCGGCGCTACCGCCTCAGCCCGGGCTGGCTCAAGACCGCCATCTTCGCGCTCCTGTTCCTGGTGCTTCTGGCCGGTGGCGGCGGCTGGGCAGGGTATACCTTCTGGCAGAAGAACCGTGACCTGCGGGCCGAGAAGGGTACCATGGAGCGCCAACTGCGCGACGCGAACATGGAACTGGAGCGGCTCCAGAATATCGACAAGATTCTCAAGTCCAACGACCCCGAGGACATGCAGTCGTTGCTGGGCTCCATGAGCGCCGAGTCCCCCAGGCCGGCGCCGACCCGGCCGCCCCTGGATCTGCGCAGGCTCTTTACCAGGGTGGACCTGCAGCAGGTCAGTGTGGACAACCTCCAGGCCAAGTACACGGGCAACGGCCTGCAGGTCATTTTCAACCTCAACAACCTGCTCAACGCCACCCTGTCCGGCGACGCCGTCCTGACGCTCATCACCACCGAGGGCAAGGAATTGCAGGTCAAGCTGAACAGGAACGACCTGTCCTTCCAAATCCAGCGCTTCAAGCAGATCCGCACCGTGCTGCCCATGCCGCCCAAGCACGACAAGGACAGCCTGTTCGGGTTGCGCCTGAAGATCGCCAACCCCAAGGGACAGACCATCTTCAGTGAGACCTACCCCCTGTCGTATATCCAGGCGTAGTCCGGCGGTCCTGCTGCTGGCCGTGCTGCTGGCCGTCCTGTGGCCGGCGGGCGCGGGCGCGTCCAATGTCCGGTCCGTGACCTTTTTCCAGGGCACCCAGCATCCCCTGACGGTGCATTTCATCCAGGGCCGCGAGCCCGGCCCCACGGTCATGGTCCAGGGCGGCATCCAGGGCGACGAGGCCGCCGGCTATCTCACGGCCCAGCTCCTGGTCCGTTCCCAGGTCCTGCGCGGCAACCTCATCGTGGTGCCGAGGGCCAACCTGCCCTCTGTCCACGCCCATCGGCGGGCCGTGAACGTGGACCTCAACCGCCGCTTCGACCAGGACTACAACCGCTTCTACGAGGACCATCTGGCCAGGGTGATCCGCTTTCTCCTGGACGGGGCCGACGCCTTTATCCACCTTCACGAGGGCTCGGGCTTCTACCACCCCACCTGGGTGGACACACTGCGCAACCCCAGGCGCTACGGCCAGTCCATCATCATCGACACCACGGTCTTCGAGGACCGCATCCACCTGGCCCAGGCCGTGGATTCGGTCCTGCCGCGCCTGAACCACGCCATCGATCCCGAGGACTGGCGCTTCCGGCTCTTCAACACCAAGACCTTCGACACCGACAGCCAGCACCCCGAGCAGCGCAAGTCCCTGACCTACTACGCCCTGTCCAACCGGGGCATCCCGGCCCTGGCCATCGAGGTTTCCAAGAACATCTCGTCGTTGGGCTGGAAGGTGCTCCAGCAGCTCAAGGCCGCGGAGTTGTTTCTGGAATTCTACGGCGTGCACATCACGCCGCCGTTCGTCACCGAGCGCGACATCGAGGATTACGCCCGGCGCGAGGCCTCCATCATCCGGGTCAACGGCGTGCCCGTGCGCCTGGTTTCCGGCTCCACCATCACCCTGCACGTGCCGCCCGGCGGCCGCGTGGAGGCGCGTCGCGAGGCTCCGGTCGAGCGCGGCCTGCTCTGTCCGGCGGCCGCGGTCACGGCCCATGACCGGCCCGAAGTGAACCTGCTGGACATGCCGCGCTTGGCCCTGGGCCCGGATATGACCCTGGACCTCAAGTCCGACGGCAACAAGCTGGGAGCCGTGCGCCTGTCCTGGGACAAGACCGGGGCCATCGGCGGCTTCAAGCCGGGATCGAGATTCGTCCTCTTTGCCTGCTGGCTCAACGGTGAACTGCGCTTCGTGCCCTCCGGCGGCACGCTTGAGGCCGTGGCCGGCGACCAGCTGGTCCTGGAGGGCATGTGGGGCGAGATCGGGGCGCAGGTCATCAATTTCAAGGGCTACGTGTCCCAGCCGGGCCGCAACACCGGCCAGGACATGGGTGAGGAGATCATCCTCGATCCGGGCCAGTTCATGGCCCGTTACATGGAGCGCGACAAGGGCGGCTGGACCTGCAGGGTGGTGCGCGAGACCCCCGGGGCCCGGCGCGACGCCATGACCGTGCGCATCGTGCCTCGAACCGTGGACGCCCTGCGCCTGAGCGGTCCCGGCGGTGCGGCCATGGTGCCGTGGAGCGACGGGGGCCGGGCCGAGCTGGAGCCCGGGGCCTGGGTCCTGGACGGGGCCTGGTCCAACGGCCCCGAGGACAAGCTTCTGGCCACCGTGGACACCCGGCCCATACCCTGGGGCGAGGCCCTGGACCTGCCGCCGGGCAAAAGCGCCGTGGTCGTGTTGCGCCAGGCCACCACCTTCAAGCCCCTCGGCTCCATGACCCTTTGGGCCAGGCCCTGAGCCGGGGCCGGTGACCCCAAGGAGGCCGCCATGCACGACGACGAACAGGCACGCAGAATCTTCGCCCGCGCCGTGACCGATCTGGCCGCCAAGGGCATGCTGGATTCCACGGACCGCTGGTCCTACCTGACCCAGATGGCCGAGAGCCTGTCGGACATGGTGCGCGACGAGGGCCTCGCGCCCATGGACACGGTCCTGCTCATGCTGGTCTATTGCCTGGAGCAGTTCCCCGACGCCGTGCCCCTGGACGAGGAGTCCTATCACGGCCATTGCGTGTACACGCTGCTGTCCAAGGTCTACGAGACCCTGCTTCTGGAGCAGGACCGCCGCGAAGGCATCGAATTCCACGACGGCCCGCCCCGGGACTGACGTTTCCCCGGGCCGCCGTCTGTGCTATCCTGTTTCAGGCCCTTTTCAACCGAGCATGGAGGAAGCATGTCGAAGCTGCCCAAGCATTTCAGGCGCATGCAGGAGCGCTATGGCGATATCCTGGACAAGATGCGGGCCCTTGGCGAGGCCACAGACAAGGCCGGGCCCCTGGACGACAAGACCGCCCATCTGATCCAGCTGGGCTGCGCCGCTGCCCTGCGCAGCGAGGGGGCCGTGCACAGCCACGCCCGCCGCGCCGCCGAGGCCGGGGCCTCGGCCGACGAAATCCGTCACGCGATCCTGGTGCTGCTGCCCACCATCGGCTATCCGGCCATGGCCGCGGCCATGAGCTGGGTGGACGAGGTCCTGGACAAGGACTAGGCGGTCCGTTCCGGGCCCAGGAGCACGTGCGTGCCCACGGGCCGTCCCGTGCGGGCCGCCACCACCGGACACTTGACCTTGAACAGGAAGAACACCGGGCCGGGGTGTCCGGCCAGGGACTCGAAGTTGCCCTGGCCCTTGGCGATGATCATGTCGGACCGGCCGAAGCGTTCGACCATGGCCGGCGAGCAGTCCTCCAGGACCGTTCCGGGCGCGTCCGAGCCGTTGTCCATGACCCGGGCCAGGCGGTTCATTCCGGCCGCCTCGGCGTCGGCCAGGGTGGCGTCGTTGAGCACCGGGCCGCCGCGCACCACCACGGTCACGGCCTCGGGGCCGCAGCGTTGTGCCAATTGCTCCACGAGCAGTCCGTCGAACACGATTTCCCCCGCATTGTCGGCCAGGTAGAGGATGTCGCGGGCCGCGTCCGCGGCCTCGGCAAAGGCCCTTGTGTCGCCATCGACGGGATGCGCCAGGGCCTGGGCGGTTGCCTGGCGGGCCTGGTCTTCGGTCAGGCTCCCGTTGACGCCGAGATCGATGGTGTTGCCCGCGATGGCCAGCCTGACGGCGGCGTCCAGGGGGTCTGGGGCCTGGCCCACGTCCCGGGCCAGGTCGGGCAGCATGCCCAGGGCCAGGCGGTTGAACCGCTCCTTGGCCTGGGCATAGGGATCGGGGTTGTCGGTCAACTCGCGCAGCAGGCGGTGGATGTCCCGGGCGAACAGGGGCGGGGGTTGGCGCAGGTCGGCGTTTTCGAGCCATTGCAGCACGCTTTTCATGACGCGTTCGTGCATGGCCGGGTCCGGCCCGGCGAACCGGGCCGCGTCCAGGGCCTGGCGCAGGAAACAGGGGATGCAGTCGAGGGTGGTGTCCATGGGTGGTGCCTGGTTGAGGGTCTGACCATGCCGGTCGCTGGGGCGCATGCTAGCCTTGCGAGGCGGCGGGCGCAAGGCTCCGGGGCTACTGTCCGGCCAGGCGCGCCGCGAACCGGGCCTCGTCCGTGGACAGGCCCCGGATGCGCTCCCACAGCGTCCGGCATTGCTCGAAGGACAGGGTGGACACCAGGCCGATGACCCCGGCCTCGTCGTCCATGTGCGGGGCGGCGCCGGGGGCGGCGGACAGCTCCGTCTTGGCGATGAGCTTGTTGTAGACCACGGCCCGGGCCGCCAGCAGGGCCTCGCGCGCGGCGTCGGGCGGGGCCTGGAACAGGTGGCGGAAGGTGAGCACGTCGCCGGGCGGCAGCAGCCTGCGGACCCCAAAACGCGGCTTGCAGCGTTGTTCCCCGACAAAGACCGCGCGCACCCGGCCCGGGCCCAGGGCGCGCTTGAGCAGCAGGACCATGGTCTGGTGGATGGTGCCGCATTCCACGTAGACTCGGCCCCCCTTGGGAATCCGTTCCAGGCATTGGGCCACGGCCCGCACCCTGGCCGTGTCCTGGTCGCGGATCTTCAGGGCGTCGGCACGGGCGAATGCGTTCACCGCTCCGGCCAGGCGCTCGAAATTGCGACTGCCCGAGGTCCGGTAGAAGGCGATGAGGGCCTTGGTCCAGGCCTTTTCCCGCTCGTACACGTCCCTGGTCGGGCCCGTGGCCGGCAGGTCTTCGGGGCCGTGTCCGGCGGCCAGGAATTCGTGGATGGCGGCCAGTTCGTCCATCCAGGGGTGGACTTGGCGCACGGCCGCGCCCCGGGCGTGGACCTCTTGCAGGGCCCGGCACAGGGCGCGGGCATAGCCCGGGAACTCGAATTCCGTGAGCATGAGGTAGTCGTCCACGGCCAACTCGCCGGCCAGCATGGCCTCAAAGCCGGGCGTGTGCGGCTCTTCCAGGAACACGCTGTCGTGGTCGTCCATGGCCCGGGCCGCAAAGGGCACGGTCTCGGCGCGGAAGGTGGTGAAGCCCAGGGTGATGCGGGCGGCGGTGGCGTCCATGGCCCATGCTATGCCCATGGCCCCGGGAAATCCAGGGGCCGCGGGGCCAAGACGAATGCGCCCCGAACGGCCCGGGGTGCCGGGCCGTCCGGGGCAGCAAGGGCGCCGCTCGCCGTTGCTTGCTATGGTTCGTCGCTAGTCGAAGGCCTTGTCCACGGTCCACACGTCCCAGACCTTGCCCACCAGGTCCGGTCCGGGCTTGAGGGTGTCCTTGCCGGGCCGCCAGCCCGAGGGCGTGGCCTGCTTGCCCTTGGCCTTGCGCACCAGCTGGAAGGCCTGGATCTGGCGGATGGTCTCGCTCACGTTGCGGCCCACGGGCGGGGTCAGGATCTCGTAGCCCTGGATCACGCCGTCGGGGTCGATGATGTAGCGGCCCCGGTTCTCAACACCGGCGCCGTCGTTCCAGCAGCCGTATACCCTGCCCACCTTGCCGCCGGCGTCGGTGAGCATGGGGAAGGGCACGCCGCCCTTGACCATCTTGGACAATTCCATGTCGTTCCACATCTTGTGCACGAATACGCTGTCCACGCTCATGGAGAGCACGTCCACGCCCAGCTTCTGGAACTGGGGATACGTCGCGGCGACCGCCGCGATCTCGGTCGCTCAGACGAATGTGAAGTCGCCAGGATAGAAGCACAGCACCACCCATTTGCCCAGATGGTCGGCCAGGTGCACGCCGGTGAACTTTCCCTTGTGGTAGGCCGGGGCCATGAAGTCCGGGGCCTTGTGCCCCAGTTGCAGGGTCATGGCCGGATGCTCCTGGGGGCCCGGGCCCGACGCCGCTGCTTCCTCGGGCGCCTCTTCGCCCACGGGTCCTCCGGTGGGACGGGCGCAACCAACCTCTTCTTCCTCTTTCTTGCTTTTCGCCATGGCAGCCTCCTTGTATGGCCGGGTCTGATGAACCGACAGGGAATGGAACGATTTTATCTATACGCAACCTTCGGCTGCATTGGCAATGCCGATGGGGGAAAAAGCGACTCCGCGCCGAGGAATTTTGAGGGCCTTGAGCGGTTGTCATCCCTTGCAGGGGCTGGTACGGCCACTGGACATTGAATAAAGCCGACGGCGGCGGGACCATGGCCCCGCGTGCCGTTCAACAGGATACGAGGTGCCGGCAATGCCCATACAAAGCGTCAACCCGGCCACCGGCGAGGTGGCCGCCCGATACGACGAATTCACCCCCGAGCAGACGGCCGCCGCCCTGGACGCCGTGGCCGCGGCCTGGCCCGCCTGGCGCGATACTCCCGTCCAGGAGCGGGCCGCATGCCTGCGCCGGGCCGCGGACGTGCTGCGCGATCGCGCCGACGGCCTGGCCCGGATCATGGCCCTGGAGATGGGCAAGCCCGTGCGCCAGGGCCGGGGCGAGGTGGCCAAATGCGCCTTGGCCTGCGACTACTACGCCGAGTCCGGTCCGGATATGCTCGCTCCCGAGCACGTGGCGGGCGTGGGCCGCCGGGCCATGGTCCGCTACGAGCCCCTGGGCACCGTGCTCACGGTCATGCCCTGGAACTTCCCCTTCTGGCAGGTGTTTCGCATCGCGGCCCCGTCGCTGGTGGCGGGCAACACCGTGGTCCTCAAGCACGCCTCCAACGTGCCCCGGTGCGCCTTGGCCATCGAGGAGGTCCTGACGGCCGCGGGCCTGCCGGGCGACGTCTTCCGCACCCTGCTCATCGGGGCGCGCCAGGTGGAGAGCGTCTTGGACCACGCCTCGGTCTTCGCCGTCAGCCTCACGGGCAGCGAGCCCGCCGGACGCCAGGTGGCCGCGGCCGCCGGGGCGCGCATCAAGACCTCGCTGTTGGAATTGGGCGGCAGCGATCCCTTCGTGGTCCTGGCCGACGCGGACCTGGACCAAGCCGCCGAAACGGGCGCGCGGTCCCGCTGCAACAATACGGGCCAGGCCTGCATCGCGGCCAAGCGGTTCATCGTCCACGCCGGGGTCTATGAGCCCTTCCTGGAACGGCTGGCCAAGGCCATGGCCGCATTCAAGGCGGGCGACCCCATGAGCGGGGACACGGACATGGGGCCCATGGCCTCGGCCGCGTTGCGCGACGAATTGCAGGCCCAGGTGGAGCGCTGCTTGGCCGCCGGGGGCAGGGCGCTCATGGGCGGGGCCGTGCCCGCCGGTCCGGGCTGCTTCTATCCGCCCACCATCCTGGTGGACGTGCCGACCGATGCCGACGTGGCCCGCGAGGAGCTGTTCGGGCCCGTGGCCCTGGTCTTCAGGGTGGAGGACGAGGACCGGGCCGTGGCCCTGGCCAACGACACGCCCTTCGGCCTGGGCGGCTCGGTCTGGACCGTGGACGAGGAGCACGGCCTGGAGGTGGCCGCGCGCATCAAGGCGGGCACGGTGTTCGTCAACGGCCTGGTGCGCAGCGACCTGCACATGCCCTTCGGCGGCGTGGGCAACTCGGGCTACGGCCGCGAACTGGGCGCCTGGGGCATCCGGGAATTCGTGAACGTCAAGTCGGTCTGCGTGGGCTGAGTCCAAGGCGATACCCTGAAAAAGGGGCCGCAACCCGGGTTGCGGCCCCTTTTTGCATTGGTGTGATGCCTACACGGACACCGTGCGGTTGCGCCCGTCATGCTTGGCCTGATACAGGGCCTGGTCCGCACGGGTGATCAGCGTGGACGAGTCGTCGCCGGGCTTGTGTTGGGTGACGCCGAGGCTGATCGTCACCGTGCCGGCCGTGCCGAAGGGCGTGGCCGCGACCACGTCGCGCAGGCGTTCCGCAAGCTGGAACGCATCATCCAGTGCGGACTGCGTGGCCACGAGAAGGAATTCCTCGCCGCCCCATCGGCCCAGCCTGTCCGATTGGCGGACAAGCCCGTGCACGCGGTTGGCGATCCCCGAGAGGACCTCGTCCCCGACCACGTGGCCATGCGTGTCGTTGACCATCTTGAAATGATCCACATCGAACATGATCACGGAGAATGTGGTGTTGTAGCGTTGGGCCCGTTCGAGTTCGTCGCGCAGCAATTTTTCGATATGCCCGTGGTTGAACGCCTTGGTCAGGCTGTCGATGGTGGCCAGCCGCTGCAATTCGTCGGTCTGGGTGTCGATGATCCATTGCAGCCGCCGTTGAGAATAGTTCCATCCGATGACAAGAATGCCCTCCACCGCGAACAGGGCGAAAATGGAGTAGACGATGTTCGTGATCAGGCCCTTGCGGAACAATGCCCATTTTTCGGACGCGTCCTTCCAGACGACCACCACCCCCGCATCGGGCAATTCATGCCGCGTGGCGCCCCGGTAGTCGCGCAGGGAAAACGCGCACACCTGCCATGTGCCTTGTTTGGTCACAAGGGCATGTCCGGCCCCGCCGTCGAGCAGATCGAGGACTTCGGGCGTTTCCAGGAATGGCTTCACGTTCGCCTCGGTGAAGCTTTCGAGAAAGAAGTCCCCGGCGATTTGCGTTTTGCTGAAATGATCCCTGATGAAGTCCGGCCACATATTGGCTTCGACATGCGCCTTGTGCAGCAGTATGGCCAGGTCGCTATCCAATTCATTGCTCAGTATTTCAAGCATGTTCGTGAAAGACGTGCCCGCCTCCAATGCGCCGACGTGCACGGTCTCTCCCGTTTCGATCGTCGCGAAAACGGGCACGACGCCTCGTATGCCGGAATACACGCGGCCGGTCTCGAATCCCCTGACGGGATGCAGATGGGTATTGACGTCGACCACGGTGTATCGAACGGTGTCCATATTGTCGCCGAATTTTTCCGGACGATGCACGCGAAGAAACGATGTCGACCCGGGGCCGAAATGGAAATGCAGTTGCCGAACGTCGTATTGCGACGTGAGATTCTGCCATCCCGGCTGCACAAATTCGTGAAGGTCATTTCTGGCCTTATTGAGCAGTGACGATTTGTCTTTAAGCGTTGTGTCTTCGTATATTTTTTTGCTTTGCAAAAAAAGGTTTTGTACTTCAGTCGTGTTTGCCACATAGGCGGCTATCTGCTGCATGCTTATGGCTTTCGAGTCCATCGTCAGGTTGAAAACATGATTCACCTGTGTGGACCATTGCCTGATGTCCGCATCGACAGCGCTACGCGATGAATAGTAATTGACAACGATGAACAGGATGTCCGAAAGAATAATGAATATCGAAACCAACAACAGGGTCCTCGATTTAAGTAATGATTTCGGCATGGTGTTTTGGCCCGCTATGGCGTGGCTTGTAATGGTTTTCATCTCGACAGGGAACATGGTGTGTAGCGGAAATGCCGATACACGGCAAATCTAACACAAAAAGCGTTCGATCTCCATACAACGTGGCGATTCATTTCATTCCCGCCCCGCCCGGCATGGACATCGGGGCCGGCCAGGGGTAAGGGGAAAGGCGTTCATATGCTGCAATGATTTGATATAATTGTTTTTCATCGTAAAATCCGTGCAGAGGGTGTTTCATGTCCAATGTTGACGTTCCCGAACTCGAACGTGCGCTTGCACAACTCATGGAAATCGGTCTGCCTGAACATCCCGCGGCCGACGTGACCGCGGCCCTGCAGGTGGCGGATTTGTTGGAGGCCAAGGGGTACGCATTTTTGCTCCAGGACATGTGTCCCAGAAGCCTGGGCGACTCCATGTGGCGGGCCGTGTTCTCCAGGGACGGGGCCGAGTTTTCGGCCGACCACGCCGAGGCGGCGGTGGCCGTGTGCGCGGCCGCCGTGGCCGCGCTCAAGGGCCTTTGTGGGGATTGATCGGCGTTGGGACTGCCCGGCCCGCTAGTGGCCGCGGCGGTCCTTGCCCGGGGCAAAGGGGGAGGTCCGGGCCACGATATAGGCCGTGGCCAACGCCGCTGCCAGGCTCGCCGAGACGAACACCGAGGCGAAGCGCCACCCGAAATACCCGATCAAGACGGGGAAAAGGGTCGGTTTGATTGACCGGCAGCCGATGAAGTTGGCGATGATGAACGCCGTCGCGCCCTTGTCCTTCATGGTCTTGAACAGCGGATACCAGGCATATATCGGCCCCATGGAGAGAATACCGGCCAGTGAAGAGAGCAGGACGCCCTTCAGGCCGGTGCCCTGTCCCAGGAAGCGTGTCACAAGGGCGGGCGACAGATAGCGGTTGAAAACGACCATGATGGCCAGGGCCAGGCAGAGCGGAAAGGCCAGTTGTTCACCCATGGAACGGCACAGGGACCACGCCCGGGCGGTTTTGTCCGGGGCCGCCAGCATGCCCGCGCCGTAGAGGCAGCCGAACCCCAGCGGAAACAGCCAGGGCCGCATCAGCCGCTTGCATCGCCGCATGAAATCGTGACGGGAGGTCATATGCGCCCCCCGCCGCACACGGCGACCACAAGGGCCATGACCACGGCCATGACGAATGCGGACATGTTGCGGACCAGTGCGAAGCGCCGGCCCAGGGCCGCGGCCTCGACCGGCAGTTGGATCACGCCCACGCCGACCCATGCCAGCATGAGGGCCGTCACTCCCGCCAGGCCCACGCCGGAACGCAGCAGGCCTTGGCCGATCACGTAGCTGTTGACCGGGTTGCCCGCCAGAATGCCGCCCAACGCGCCGCCGAGCAACGTGTCCCTAAGCGGCGAGCCGGAAAAGAACGCAAGCAATGCCTGCTCGGGCACGAATCCCCTGAACAGTCCCAACAGCAGGATGACTCCGACGAGCCTGGGCAGCAGGGCATGGAACTGGCGCAGGCCGTTTCCCAGCGCCGCTTTCCATTGGCCGTTGCGCGGGACGCCGTCGCCCTCGGGACGTTGCGGCCCGGAAGCAGCGGCATGCGATCGTTTCTCGAGATAGTCCGCCACGGCCTTATGCGCGGTATCGGCATTGCCCGTGACCACGTCGATGGATTGTTGTTGCAGCACCCCGGCGATATGCGGCGCGATATGATGGACAAGAAGCACCCCGGCCCCCATGTCCACCGCCAGCGAGACCGTTGCGATGCCGGCACCGGGGCCGGAGCGCTGCAGGGGCGTGGGCACGGCCTCGAAAGACATGTCGTCGGTTTCGACGATGAGCAGCCAGGCCGCCGCCCCGACCATGTGCGCCACCGTGCCTTGCAGATCCGGCTCGGTGCATGGAATGGCGATCTTCATGGGGGGAGTGTATCCGCTTTGGAAATATTATGGAATCGGCGCGCGGCCCGTCTTGCCGCCGCTTTGTTTTTTGATCATAATTTCAGCCACATCATGTCGCTGCTTCACCGGCCCGATTCGCGACACGCAGAACCGCAACACCGGAAAATCCCATGCCAGAGTTGTATCCCCAATGCGCCTTGTGCCCGTATGACTGGTCCGAACGCTACTGTCGTACGCCAGGCGGCAAGGCCCCCGAGAACTGCCCGTCCATTCGTATGAAGAGCGCGCTGGAGCGCGCCCGCGCCATTACCACAGGCAAGGACGTGCTGCCGTTCGCTTGCGAGGCCTCCCACCAGGAGGCCGCGGGCTATGCCAACCGCGAGCAGGGCTACGCCTCGGTCAAGCCCTGCAAGCCGCGCATCCAGGAGATCATCGAGTTCGCCCGGCGCATGCATTTCAAGCGTCTGGGCCTGATCTTCTGCGGCGGCGTAAGGTTCGAGGCCAAGGTGGTCCACGAACTGCTCGAGTCCGCCGGATTCGAGGTGGTGTCCGTGATCTGCAAGGTGGGCCGCGTGCCCAAGTCCGAACTGGGCCTGACCCAGGACGAGCACGTCGATCCCACCAGCGAGATCGAGACCATGTGCAACCCGGTGCTCCAGGCCGAGGTGGCCAACGAGGCCGGGGTCGAACTCAACGTGCTCATGGGCCTGTGCGTGGGGCATGATTCCCTGTTCATCATGAACGCCAAGGCCCCGGTGACCGTGCTGGCGGTGAAGGACCGCATGCTGGGCCACAACCCCATGGCGGCCGTGTATCAGTTGGACACGTACTATCGCTATTTGAAGAAGATCTGACGCGCGCCGGCAGGCGAGGCCTTGCGGATAAAGAGAACCAAAGGCGTGAAAGCGCGTCGGGATGGCCTTATTCCGCCATTTCCAAGCCGTTTAGGCCTGTTTAAACAGGTCTAACCCGTGATACAATCGTTCAGGGTTCCGACAAGGTTTCATCTTTCCGGTTCAGTCCGCCGTCCTCCTAATTGTTAATGACAGTTTTGGGTGTAAACCTGATTATAACAAGCCTTTACGTAATGGCCAAGCTGGTTTTCGACTTGATCGAGATCGTCATCGAGTTTCTGTCGGCATTCGCGTATTTCTTCTTTATTTTTTTCCCCAGGGGGGTAGTTGCATTTTCGCGATAGCCTCATGTGTTCATATTTTGCATTATTACGTGCCTGTTCCCTGGTGGAAATGCAGTAGGACCGCCTGGAATCGTCGTCCTGGACGTCCTGGTCCGTGACAAAATCCAGGCAGTATTTTGCATCCATGAGCGGGTTGCTGGCGGCCAACTGCTCGCAGTCGGACAGATAGCATTTCGCCTGCGCCTGGACCGGCGCCAGCAGCAGTCCGAAGAGCAGCGTAACGGCGATGACAAGCATTCGCGACATGAGTTTCTCCCGGTTTGAGATTCGATTGCGTCCTGTAAGGTTTTCGCGGTTTTTCAAATATGTCTTCAAAGTATACAGAAAAACGGGAGTCAAAGCCAGTGACGGGAGTCTTAGCCTAAATTGTGGGGACATCATGCCCAATAAGGGCGGGGTTTAGGTAAAGCAAAGGGCTGCAACGCAGGTTGCAGCCCTTTTGAATTCTTGGCTCTTGGCGAGTCATCGAGCCCTAGGGACAAGGAGAGCCGTGATGAACCCCTGTCGCGGGCGTGAAAGGCTCGATGAGGAAAGCTAAAGTTCAATCAAACCGGCGCATAACAAGGCATTGGCCGGTCGATTTCAAGGCCATTCTCGCGCTTTTTCCGTCCCGATTTGCGTCCCGGTCTGTCAAAAAGTAATCGACCTCTTACTTAATATATTCTTTTCCTTTCTCAGGGACTTCAGGATACTCTGGATTTGCTGATCGTATAATTTCCCACTCCCAACTCTCAAGATCACTTGCGCCACAGTTAGGACAGTATTTAAGGCCCCCCTTACTTAGACGATGTTCGCCCCGCTTGTACGTTTGCTCGCAATGCAAGCACCAAAGGTATTCACCTTGAACTTCTTCATCGCTATCTTCTGAATAAGCGATCTGATCCGTCATATATTTTTCCTCGTAATTTGGCGTTTATATGCAATTATTATACATTTGCCTTGAAATGATCATCCTATTTCATATCTCTTGCATCAGTGATAAACCATTCAAGCATCTCCATATTACCCATTTTTGTCGCCTCATTTCCAATACTTCTTCGTATTTCAAGTAAAAATGTACCTAAAAGGCTCATGACTTTGCGTACATCAAAATCTGATGCCGCGCTATGCCTAAAAAAATATTGCATTAAATTGTTGTATGATTTTACAACATTATCTTCACCGACTAATGAGAGACTAAAAGCCGTTCTTCTATAATCAACTGAAAGTAGCTTTACAGTTGCTAAAGCAAATCGATCTTTATTTTTATTTTTAGGATCGCTTTTCCATGCTTCATCGCTCATAAGCATTATGATAAACGGTTCTAAAATTTTATTATAAACATCTACTCTGTCATCTCTAAGTCTCTTTTCTAGCTCAATTTTTCTTTCCATTGCTTGTTTATATTTCCACCCAACAACGCTGAATATAGCTACTATAGTAGGAGTTAGAACTGATCCAACGGCGGTAACGATATCAAAAATGTTATTTTCCATCCATAAGCTCCTATACATCTAGCGATATTGACTACGAAAACAGTGCCTCCAGAGCCAGAGCATGATTCTTGTCGCGCCTCCGTCGCCGTCGCTGGCACCCCACCGCCATGAGCAAGCGAGGTTCAGCTAGGGAAAAATCGGCGGCGGCCTGCCGATATTGCTTTGCCTGTAGCGCAGGCCAGTCCCCAACACAAGGGGCAGAGATTTTTCCCTTGCGGGTACTCGCCCTCATGGCATGAAGGACAGCGATACGGCGACAAGGCACATCCTCGTGTCCCTCGCGCCGCGCCAAGGAGCGATCCGCCGAGGGCGCACAGGCGGGAGCGACCGCGAAGCGGCGCGGGGAGGCAGGGACAGGAAGGAGTCTGGACCGGGGTGCAGAGGTAATCTTGAAGAATGGCTATGGCGTTGGGGGCCAAACTACTCTCAGGCCCCCCGCAAAGGTGAAATGGGTAGGGATGCGTGGACGGCTTTTCCGTCTATTTTCCGTCCCAAATGAAAAAGGGTCACAGCGATTGCTGTAACCCTTTGAATTTACTGGCGTCCCCAAGGGGATTTGAACCCCTGTCGCCGGACCTATAGCCGTTGGCCGAGCGCGTCAGCAGGCGAGGCCTTACGGATATAGAGAGCCAAAAAGAAAAGCCCGAAGAAAATCTCCGGGCTTTGAATTTGTTGGCGTCCCCAAGGGGATTTGAACCCCTGTCGCCGG
>Ga0272444_10003014_pt1 | contig 15382 bp, 8 predicted proteins | sample SSMForm13_FD_201033 | JGI IMG/M metagenome (GOLD analysis project Ga0272444, IMG submission 201033) | Marine sediment archaeal communities from Little Sippewissett salt marsh, Falmouth, MA, United States - SSM-Form-13 | ecosystem: Environmental > Aquatic > Marine > Wetlands > Sediment ...
CGTTCCCCTTCTTTAAAAGGAAGAACGCCTTTGTTCTTGCCGTGTAAAATGCCTCATCGGCCTGTTAATTATCTCTGATTTCAAAATATTCGTCAAGGAAAAAATCACCCCAGTTCCGACGCGGCCCTGATAAAACCCTTGAACAAGGGATGCACCTTATCGGGTTTTGACTTGAATTCGGGGTGGAACTGGACCGCCAGGTACCAGGGGTGGCCCTTGAGCTCCACTATCTCCACAAGGCTACCTTTTGGATGTATGCCGCTGAAGACCATGCCTTTTTTCTGGAACTTGTCCCTGAAACGGTTATTGAACTCATAGCGGTGCCGGTGCCGTTCCAGGACTTCCTTTGAACCGTATATTTTCCGGGCCAGGGTGCCTTGTTTGAGCCTGCACTTATAGTGCCCAAGCCGCATTGTCCCGCCCATCAATTTTATCTTTTTTTGTTCTGAAAGCAGCGAGATCACGGGATATTTTGTCCGCGGGCTGAATTCCGTGGAATTCGCGCCTTTCATGCCGCAGACGTTGCGCGCGAACTCTATCACGGCTATCTGCATCCCGAGACATATGCCGAAATACGGGATCCTGTTTTCCCTGGCGTACCTCGCGGCTATAAGTTTGCCTTCAATGCCCCTCACGCCGAATCCGCCCGGCACCAGTATTCCCGATATGCCCTTGAATATCTTTTCCAGTTCCCCGGGGCTCTTTTTCTCCAGATGATCGGCTTCTATCTTCACGAGGTCCAGCTTAAGGCCGTTGGCGATCGCACCGTGCTTAAGGGCTTCGTCTATGGATTTATAGGCGTCCTGCAGGATTATGTACTTGCCGACAACGCCTATTTTTACCGGCTTTTGGGCGGAGGCCTTTATCTTTACGGCCTTTTCCCATTTTGTTACGTCGCTTTTCTTTCTTTTCTTAAGGCCCAGCTTCTCAAGGATTATCTTATCCAGACCGTTATCCCTGAACATAAGCGGTATCTTGTAAATATCGTCAACGTCCCTCGCTTCTATAACGCAATCTTCGTGCACGTTACAGAAAAGGGCTATCTTTGATCTCGCGCCGGATTCCAGGGATTTTTCCGTGCGTATCATAAGCACTTCCGGCTGTATGCCTATCTCCCTGAGTTTCCCCACGGAATGCTGTGTGGGTTTGGTCTTCACTTCGCCGGCCGATCTGATGAAAGGCATAAGGGTAAGGTGTATGTTCATTGAGTTCGCCTCCCCCGCCTCGTTCTTCATCTGGCGTATGGCTTCAAGAAAAGGAAGGCTCTCAATATCCCCTACCGTCCCCCCGATCTCCACTATGACTATATCAACGTTATATTTCTTCGTTACCCGGCGTATCTCACTTTTTATCTCGCCCGTTATATGCGGTATGACCTGCACCGTCCCTCCGAGAAAATCGCCGCGACGCTCTTTGTTGATCACTTTCTGGTACACCTTACCGGTGGTGATATTGCTTATCTTTGAAAGCGGCGAAGCGGTAAAACGGTGGTAATGCCCCAGGTCAAGGTCCGTTTCCGCGCCGTCATCGGTGACGTAGACCTCGCCGTGCTGGTAAGGGTTCATCGTACCGGGGTCCACGTTGATGTAAGGATCGCATTTGATGAGCGCCACCCTGTACCCGTTCCATTCCATTATCTTCCCGATGGAAGCGGAAGCTATGCCTTTACCCAGGCTGGAAACAACGCCTCCGGTGACAAAAATATATTTTGTGTTCTTCATGACAGGCGGTCTCCTTTTATTTTTCCAGGGATCTTTTGTTCACTTTTTTACTTATTTTTGTCGGGTATTCGCCGCTGAAGCATGCCGTGCAGAAACCACGGCCGCTTTTTTCCACCGCTTCAATCATCCCCCCAAGGCTGAGGTATTTCAGGCTGTCCACGCCTATAAAATCGCCTATTTCATCCACGCTTGAAAGCTGGTTGGCTATCAGTTCCTTCCTGCTCGGGAAATCTATACCGTAATAGCACGGGAACCTGATCGGCGGGCAGCTTATCCGCATATGTATTTCTTCGGCGCCGGCGTCCCTTATGGCGCGTATCCTGCCGCTTGTCGTGGTCCCGCGGACGATCGAATCCTCCACGACGACCACTTTTTTGCCTCTAAGCGTCTCTTTTATGGGGTTAAGTTTTATCTTTACGCCGTGCTCCCTCATCTCCTGCGAGGGCTGGATGAATGTCCTCCCTATATAATGATTCCTGATCATGCCGAACTCAAAAGGCAGGCCGCTTTTTTCCGCGTAACCTAAAGCCGCGTAATTGCCCGAATCCGGGATGGACATCACTATATCCGCCCTGACGGGGTGTTCTTCCGCCAGTTTCATTCCGAGAAGTTTACGCGCCTGGTAGACGCTGCCGCCGAAGATATTGCTGTCGGGTCGCGAGAAATATATATACTCAAATATGCAGCAGGCTTCCCTGACGCCGAGAAAGGGCTTTACCGAGCTCAATCCTTCTTCGGAAATTATCACTATTTCACCGGGTTCGATATCGCGCACATATTCCGCGCCTATAAGGTCAAGCGCACAGGTCTCGCTCGCCAGGACATATGAACCGTCCTTCTTCCCCAGGCAGAGAGGACGGAAGCCGTAAGGGTCCCTTACTCCCACAAGTTTCTTATCCGTAAGAAAGAGCATGGCGTAAGCGCCTTCACATTTCCCCAGCGCCTCGGTGAGCTTTTCCGCCAGACGTTCTTTTTTTGACCTCACCAGAAGATGCAGCACAAGCTCGGAATCCATCGTGGTCTGAAAAATAGCGCCTTCTTTCTCAAGCTGCCTTCTGATCTGGACGGCATTGGTGAGGTTGCCGTTATGGGCTATTGATATGGAGAACCTGTGGTGGTTTATCATGAAAGGCTGCGCGTTCCTGAGTATGCTGGAGCCCGTGGTGGAGTAACGCACGTGCCCTATGGCCCGTTTGCCCTTCAAACCCTTCAGCTTGTTCTTGTTAAAGACTTCCGGGACAAGCCCCATGCCGGTGGACTGGCGTATGCGCCTGCCGTCGGAGACCGCCATGCCGCATGACTCTTCGCCCCTGTGCTGGAGGGAGTAAAGCCCCAGGTAAGTGAGGTCAACGGCATTGGGATGATCGAATATCCCGAATATGCCGCAGTATTCCTTTTTATTTCCTGCTGACCTTTTCATAATACTCCTGAAGCGACCTGACAAGTATGCCCGTCTTTTTCATGGACTCTATGCCGTTCACCGAAGCCTGCGCCCCGGCCAGCGTCGTTATGCAGGGGATGCCCCTCATGACCGCGGCGCTGCGTATCATGGCCCCGTCGGTATGCGGTTTTTTCCCGGCGGCTGTATTGATCACAAGATCCACGCCGCCGCCCAGGACCATATCCATCACGTTCGGGCTTCCCTCGTGCATCTTTTTGACCACCCGGACCTCGACGTCGTTGTTCCTCAGTATCTTCGCCGTGCCTTCCGTGGCCGTTATGCTGAACCCGAGATCGCGCAGTTTTTTCGCGATAAAGACTATATTACGCTTATCGCTGTCCTGCACGGAAATAAAGACCTTCCCTTCCAGAGGCAACAGCTGCCCCGCGCCCGCCTGGGCCTTGGCGAAAGCGTTTCCGAAATTCTCGGATACCCCCATGACCTCTCCCGTCGACATCATCTCGGGACCGAGAAGTATGTCCACACCCGAGAACCTTGAGAACGGCAGCACGGACTCTTTGACGCTTGTGTAATAAAGTCCCTTCATCGGGTCCGGAACGCCTATATCTTTTATCTTTTTCCCGGCCATTATCATTGACGCGATCTTGGCCATCGGGATGCCCGTCGCCTTGGATACGAACGGCACGGTCCTTGAAGCGCGCGGGTTGACCTCAAGTATAAAGACATCGCTCTCCTTGACCGCGTATTGTATGTTCATAAGGCCCTTGATCTTGAGCGCCCTGGCGAGTTTCTTTGTCTGCTGTCTGATATCATCCACGACCGTTTCCGGTATCGTGTGCGGCGGAAGGGCGCACGCCGAATCTCCCGAATGTATCCCGGCTTCCTCGATATGCTCCATGATCCCGCCGATAACGACGTCTTTACCGTCGCCCAGCGCGTCCACATCCACCTCTATGGCGTTCTGCAGGAACTTATCCAGCAGGACCGGGTGACCCGGCGATACTTCAACGGCTTCTTCCATGAACGCCTCAAGGGCCTGCTTGTCATACACTATTTTCATCGCCCGCCCGCCCAGGACATACGAGGGCCTTACTACCACCGGGTAACCTATCTTTTCCGCCTTGCTGACAGCTTCTTTCGCCGAATTGGCCGTGTCGTTAGCCGGCTGCCTGAGCCCCAGTGAATGCAGAAGTTTCTTGAATTTTTTCCTGTCCTCCGCGAGGGCTATGGATGCCACTGACGTGCCGATTATAGGCACACCGGCCTTCTCAAGCCTTGCGGCGAGGTTAAGCGGCGTCTGCCCGCCGAACTGCACGATAACGCCGTCCGGGTCTTCCGCGTCGACGATGTTCATCACATCCTCGAACGTAAGCGGCTCAAAATAAAGTTTGTCCGACGTATCGTAATCGGTACTGACCGTTTCGGGGTTGGAGTTGACCATTATCGTCTCAAAGCCGATACTTTTGAGCGCGAACGAAGCGTGGCAGCAGCAATAGTCAAACTCTATCCCCTGGCCTATCCTGTTGGGGCCGCCGCCCAGTATCATGATCTTTTTCCTGCGGGACCGTTTTACTTCGCATTCCTGCTCGTACGTTGAGTAATAATACGGCGTGTACGCCTCGAATTCCGCCGCGCATGTATCAACAAGTTTATATGTCGCCGTAATGCCGGCTTTTTTCCGCAGCTTCCTGAACTCAAGTTCATCAGTGCCCGTCATGGCCGCGAGCTGCGCGTCGCTGAAACCGAACCTCTTGGATTTTCTTACGGCTTCCAGCATCTTTTCGTCTTTCGCCAGCTTTTTAATGTCTTTTGTTTTAAACAGTTTTTCAAGCTCACGCTCATAATCGATGACTTCTTTTATGTGGCGCAGGAACCACGGGTCTATCTTCGTCAGCTTATGGATCTTCTCTACGCCGTAACCGCGCCTGAAAGCCTCTTTTATGTGGAAAAGCCTTTCCGCATTGGGCCGCTTGAGAAAGCCCTCAAGCTTCTCCTCGCTTATGGAGGCCGACTTCTTCAGGTAGTTCAGCCCCGTCTTCCCTGTTTCAAGCCCTCTCAGGCCTTTCTGCAGGGCTTCCTTGAAGGTCCTGCCGATAGCCATCGTCTCGCCTACGGATTTCATCGATATTCCCAGCGTGGGATCAGCTTTGGGGAACTTCTCAAAGGTGAACCTCGGTATCTTCACCACGCAATAATCTATGGCCGGCTCGAACGAAGCCGGTGTCTCTTTTGTTATGTCATTGGGTATCTCATCCAGCGTGTACCCCACGGCCAGTTTAGCCGCGAATTTAGCTATCGGAAAACCCGTCGCTTTACTCGCGAGCGCGGAACTGCGGGATACCCGCGGGTTCATCTCTATGACCACCATCCTGCCGGTGGCGGGATCCACGGCGAACTGTATATTGGAACCGCCGGTCTCAACGCCTATTTCCCTTATGATGGCTATGGAGGCGTCCCTCATCTTCTGGTATTCCCTGTCGGAAAGGGTCTGCTGGGGCGCCACCGTTATACTGTCGCCGGTATGGACACCCATCGGGTCAAGGTTCTCTATGGAACATACGATGACGACGTTGTCTTTCTTGTCGCGCATCACCTCAAGCTCGTATTCCTTCCAGCCGATTATGGATTCCTCTATGAGCACCTCGCTTATCATGCTGTTACGCAGCCCGCGCGCGGCTATCTCCTTGAACTCTTCCGTATTGTGCACAATGCCGCCGCCCGTACCTCCCAGCGTGAAGCTCGGCCTGATGATAGCGGGAAAGCCTATTTTATCCAGTACCGCGAGCGCTTCTTCCATATTGTAGGCCAGGCCGCTTTGCGGCAGGTCAAGGCCTATCTTAAGCATGGCCTTCTTGAAATATTCCCTGTCCTCGGCTTTTTTTATAGTATCGTAATCCGCGCCTATCATTTTGACGTTGAATTTTTCGAGCACGCCCATCTCATGCAGCTTCATGGCCGTGTTGAGGCCGGTCTGCCCGCCAAGCGTCGGCAGGAGCGCGTCCGGCCTTTCTTTCTCTATTATTTTAGCCACCACTTCGGGCGTTATCGGCTCGACATACGTCCTGTCGGCTGTTTCCGGGTCGGTCATGATGGTGGCCGGGTTGGAGTTGACCAGTATGACCCTGTACCCTTCTTCTCTAAGCGCTTTGCAGGCCTGTGTGCCCGAATAATCAAATTCGCACGCCTGGCTTATCACTATCGGCCCTGATCCGATGATCAATATGTTATGTATGTCATCCCTTTTTGGCATAGTTTTATCGTCGCTTGTTGCTCGTCGCTTGTCGCTGGTAAACTTTATTTACAAGCGACTAGAGACCAGCGACTAGCGACAAACCTGTTATTCTCTTCGTTTATTATTCCTCATATTACTAACGAACTGGTCGAACATATACACCGCGTCATTCGGGCCGGGGCCCGCTTCCGGGTGAAACTGTATGCTGAAAAAATTCAGCTTATCGCTTTGCATGCCTTCAACGGTGTCATCGTTGAGGTTCATGTGCGTCACCTCTATGCCTTTTGACTTCACCGAATCAAAATCCACGCAGAAACCGTGGTTCTGCGCGGTGATGCTCACTTTGCCCGTACGCATATCTTTCACCGGGTGGTTCCCGCCGTGATGGCCGAACTTGAGTTTATAGGTCCTGCCTTCCAGGGCCAGGCCCAGCATCTGGTGCCCGAGGCATATACCGAATATCGGCACTTTACCGAGAAGATCTTTCACCGTCCGGAACACATAAGGCGCGCCTTCCGGGTCGCCGGGCCCGTTGGAAAGAAGGATGCCGTCGGGTCTTGCCGCCAGGATGGTCTCCGCGGCGGTGTTGGCCGGGTACCTCGTCACGGCGCATCCCCTTTCCTTTAATCTTTCCAGGATGCTGTGTTTCACCCCGCAATCCAGGACAGCCACTTTCAAGCGGCCGCCGTCGTTCCATTTCACGGTTTTGCCGCAGGTCGCATCCCTGACAAGGTCCCTGCCGACAAGCCCGGGTGAAGCCTTTACTTTCTTCACCAGTTGTTTTATGTTTTCGGTATCCGTGGAAAGGACGCCTTTCATGGAGCCCTGAAGCCTGATATGGCGCGTAAGGGCGCGGGTATCCACCTCAGTGATCCCCATTACATCGTGTTTTTTCAGATATTCGTCAAGTGACATCCCGGACCGGAAATTACTCGGCCGTTCGCACAGTTCCCTGACGACAAAACCCTCTACCTGCGGGCCGTCAGATTCCACATCCTCATCGTTGACACCGTAATTGCCTATCAGCGGATATGTCATTGTGACGATCTGGCCCTTATAGGAAGGATCGGTGATGATCTCCTGGTATCCGGACATACTCGTATTAAAGACCAGTTCACCGAACGTTTCTTTTTTTGCCGCGCCGAAGGCATGGCCTTTAAATGCGGCTCCGTCTTCTAATACTATTACTGCTCTCATGTTAAACTATAAAGGCGCCCCCCCCTCTCGGAGAAGAACGCCTTTGTTCTTTTGAGGTTCAATTGTCGCATCAACCCGCTAATTATCTAAAATACGCCGTGATTTGTCAAGGAATTATCCGCCTGCGGTCAGATGGCCGCGAGCTCGCTTTCCCCCATAAGGTATTCATCAATGGCCCTCGCGGCTTTACGGCCCTCGGAGATAGCCCACACCACCAGTGACTGGCCCCGCCTCATATCACCGGCGGAAAAACATTTTCTGGCGGAAGTGGCGTATTTGTCATCGGTTGCCACGTTCCCCTTCTCGTCCGTCTTTATCCCGAGCCGCTCCAGAAGGCCTTTATGCTCCGGCCCTCGGAAACCCAGCGCCAGAATGACAAGATCCGCCCTTATCTCAAAATCGCTGTCCGGGACCTCTTTCATGACGGGACAGCCTCCGCCGGTGTTTTTCTCAAAATATACACGTGCGCATTTCAGGGCATTCACCTGCCCGCTTTCGCCCGTAAATCCCTTCGTGAGGACCGCCCATTCCCTGCGGCACCCTTCTTCATGGCTTGACGATGTCTTAAGGACAAGCGGGTACACCGGCCATGGATGTTCGTCCGTCCTGCATGCGGGGGGCCTTGGCAAGATCTCTATCTGCACCACACATGACGGCCCCTGCCTCTGGGCCGTGCCCACGCAGTCCGAACCCGTGTCGCCTCCGCCTATGACTACCACTTTTTTGCCTTTGGCGCTCATGATCTTATCGGCCGGGACCTTCTCGCCGGCCACTATTTTATTGGACTGCACCAGGTAATCCATCGCGAAATGTATGCCCCCCAGCCCCCTGCCTTCTGTTTTCAGGTCACGCGGCACGCGCGAACCGCCGGCAAGGCATACCGCGTCATATTCGCGTAATACCTCTTCCGCATCTTTATCAATACCCACATTGACGGAGGTCATGAACCTCACGCCCTCTTTCTTCATAAGGTCTATCCTTCTGTCTATTATGCGTTTTTCAAGTTTGAAATCCGGTATCCCGTAACGCAGTATCCCTCCGGGTTTCGGGTCCTTTTCATAGACCACGACGGTGTGGCCCGCTTTGTTCAGCTGCGCGGCGCAGGCAAGCCCGGCCGGCCCGGAACCGATGACCGCCACTTTCCTGCCGGTCTTCTTCACCGGCAGCCTGGGCCTTATGAGTTTCCTCCTGAAAGCGTATTCTATGATAGCCAGCTCATTTTCGCGTATGGTCACGGGATCGTCGTTTATACCCAGAACGCACGCATATTCGCAGGCCGCCGGGCACACGCGCCCCGTTATCTCCGGAAAATTATTCGCCGCGTCCAGAAGTTCGAACGCTTCCGCCCACCGACCCTGGAACATAAGATCGTTCCATTCGGGTATGTAGCTTCCCACGGGGCAGCCCCAGTGGCAGAACGGCGTGCCGCAATCCATGCAGCGCGAGGCCTGCTCCTTTGACTTGTTGTCCGGGCGGATGATGTTCACTTCCCTGTAGTCCTTCACGCGCTCGCATACCGGACGCTGTCCGGAGGTCTCTCTTTTCAGCTGTATGTTATTTTTAGGGTTATCCATCGGACACCTCCAGAAGGTCCAGTTCCCTTTCTTTTTTCTCGCATTCAAGAACGCGTTTATATTCAACGGGTATTACCTTCACCATTTTCTTCGCTTCTTTTCCGAAATCATCAAGGATCTTTCCCGCTACGTCGCTTGCCGTATACCTGTAATGATCGTGCACCATATTGTAAACGGTGGTCCTGTCCTCCTCCGTGAGCCCTTCAATCTCCGCCATATCCATGTTGCATTTTTCCCTGAATGACCCGTCGGCGTCATACACGTAAGCTATCCCGCCTGACATGCCTGCCGCGAAATTCCTGCCGGTCCTTCCCAGCACAACGACCCTTCCGCCTGTCATGTATTCACAGCCATGATCACCGACGCCCTCGACTACGGCGTAAAGTCCGGAATTCCTCACGCAGAACCTTTCTCCCGCCACGCCGCGGATGTAGGCTTCGCCCGAAATGGCGCCGTAAAAAGCGGTGTTCCCCATTACCATATTCTCTTCGGTCCTGTAACCGGCTTTATCCCCCGGATATATTACGACCTTACCGCCGGAAATGCCTTTGCCCACGTAATCGTTCGCCATGCCCTCAAGTTCAAATGTTATGCCTTTTGCCAGAAAGGCCCCGAAACTCTGACCGGCTATACCGGTGAACCTGCAGTGGATGGTATCTCCCGGCAGGCCCTCCTCTCCGCGGGTCCTGCACACTTCGCCGCTCAGCATCGCGCCGGTGGCCCTGTCTACATTTTTTATTGAAAATTCAAGACGCACCGGTTTCGCGCTCCGGATGGCTTCTTTAGCCAGCTCGATCAGTTTTCTGTCCAGTATCTTGTATATGCCGTGTTCCTGCGGCACCATGCACCGTATCGCCGTGCCTTCTTCCGTCTCCGGGCGGTAAAGTATCCTCGAAAGATCCAGATCCCTGGCCTTTTCGGGAAGTATATCCTCGTTCACCTCAACAAGATCGGTCCTGCCGATCATCTCGTCTATGGTCCTTATGCCCAGCGAAGCCATTATCTCTCTCAGTTCACGGGCGACGAACCGCATATAGTTAACTACATATTCGGGGCGGCCCTGGAACCTTTTTTCCAGCATCTCGTCCTGCGTGGCCACACCGACAGAACAATTGTTCAGATGGCAATGCCTGAGCATGACACAGCCCAGGGTGATAAGCACCGACGTGCAGAACCCGAATTCCTCGGCTCCCAGAATAGCCGCTATCGCGACGTCCCTGCCGGTCCTCATCTGTCCGTCCGTCTGCAGGCGCACCCTGCCCCTGAGATCGTTAAGCACCAGCGTCTGGTGGGTCTCGGCCAGGCCCAACTCCCACGGAAGCCCCGCGTGCCTTATGGAGCTTTTCGGGGACGCTCCCGTGCCGCCGTCGCCTCCGGAAATAAGTATCATATCGGCGTGCCCTTTCGCCACGCCCGCCGCGACAGTACCGACGCCCACTTCGGATACGAGCTTCACGCTTACGCGGGCGCGGGGATTGACGTTCTTAAGATCAAAGATCAGCTGCGCCAGGTCCTCTATGGAATATATGTCATGATGCGGCGGCGGTGAAATAAGCGTTACTCCCGGCGTGGTATACCGCGTGCGCGCGATCATCGCGCTGACCTTATGGCCGGGCAGCTGACCGCCTTCACCCGGTTTAGCGCCCTGCGCTATTTTTATCTGCAGTTCGTCCGCGTTGGTAAGGTAATTAGTGGTCACGCCGAACCTGCCCGAAGCGACCTGTTTTATCGCGCTTCTCGCGGAGTCACCGTTAGCGAGAGGCGTAAAACGCGCCGGGTCCTCTCCGCCTTCACCCGTGTTGGACCTGCCGCCGAGCCGGTTCATCGCTATAGCTATTGATTCATGCGCGACCCTGCTTATGGACCCGAAACTCATCGCGCCCGTGGCAAAACGCCTGACTATCTCCTCGACGCTTTCCACTTCATCTATCCGGACCGGTTTTCTTTTCCGGAACTTAAGAAGGCTCCTGATCGTGGTGGGATTTGCGGACTGGTCGTTTATAAAATCAGCGAATTCCATATATTTCCCGTAATCGTTCTTTCGGACGGAATCCTGCAGGGCCGCTATGCTTTCCGGGCGCCAGAGATGGAACTGGCCGTCCCTTTTCCACTGGTAAATACCACCTGTGGAAAGAAGCGGCTCCGCGAGGTTCTCGTTGCCCGGATAGGCCTCCCTGTGCCGCATTATCGTCTCAACGGCTATCACATCAAGCCCGGCGCCGCCTATCCTTGACACGGTACCGGTAAAATACTTTTCCACGATATCATCGTTAAGCCCGAGCGCCTCGAATATCTGGGCGCCCCTGTAACTGCTCAGCGTGGATATGCCTATCTTCGAAAGTATCTTAAGTATCCCCTTTTCCACGGCTTTTATGTAATTGTCTATAGCGGACGAAAGATCAAGCTTCAACTCCTTCTCTTTGACGAGATAACCGACCGCTTCATACGCCAGGTACGGGTTGATGCAGTCCGCGCCGTACCCGAAAAGCAGCGCGAAATGGTGCACTTCCCTGGGTTCGCCGCTTTCCACTATTATGCCGAGCTGCGTGCGAAGCGCGTGCCTGACCAGATGGTGGTGGACGGCCCCCGTCGCTAAAAGGGCCGGGATAGCCGCCGTGTCCCTGTCCGCCCCGCGGTCGCTCAGTATGATAAAAGTGTACCCTTCCTCGATGGCCCAGACAGCTTCATCGCATATCCTTTTGATCGTCTTTTTAAAACCGCCCTTATCGGATACTTTGAAAAGCACGGAGATGGTCTTTGTCCTGAAACTGTTCACTTTTATGCCGCGTATCTTCTCAAGCTGTTCGTCGGTCAAGACGGGGGTCTTCACGCTCAGTTTGTGGCAGTGCCCTGGCGTCTCGCCAAGCATGTTCTTCTGGGGGCCGACGTAACTTTCAAGGCTCATGACTATCTCTTCCCTTATCGGGTCTATTGCCGGGTTGGTGACCTGGGCGAAAAGCTGTTTGAAATAATCGTACAAAAGCTGCGGCTTTGCCGAAAGAACAGCGTGAGGCGTATCGTTGCCCATGGATCCCACGGGCTCGTGGCCGGTCAGCGCCATCGGCTCTATCAGGATCTTGAGGTCTTCCCTGGTATAACCGAACGCCTTAAGCTCTGTCAAGATACCCTTTTTCGCTCTTTTCTTCCTTTTCAGCCTTACCCGGTGAAGCTGCCGAAGATCGACCATGTTCTTTTTAAGCCACGCGCTGTAATCCTGTCCGGCGGATATCTCTTTTTTCACTTCCACGTCGCTTACGATCTTTCCGAGATCCGTATCAATAAAGAATATTTTCCCGGGTTCAAGCCTTCCCGAATACAGGATGTTCTCCTGGGGTATGTCCAGCACGCCCACTTCCGAGGCCATCATGACAAAATTGTCCTTTGTGACTATATACCGGGCGGGCCGGAGCCCGTTCCTGTCAAGCACGGCCCCTATCCTTGTGCCGTCGGTAAAAGCTATCGCGGCGGGCCCGTCCCATGGCTCCATGAAACAGGCATGGTACCTGTAAAAATCCTTTAATTTTTCGTCCATCGCCCGGTCGCCTTCCCACGCGCCGGGTATCAGCATCATCATGGCATGCGGAAGGGACCTGCCGGCGAGCACCAGGAGCTCAAAGACATTGTCTATAGTGGCGGAGTCACTGCCGCCCGGCACTATGACCGGTTTTATCTTTTTAATATCATCCCCGAAGACCTCGCTTGCCAGCAGGCTTTCCCTCGCGCGCATCCAGTTCATATTACCGCGCAGGGTGTTGATCTCGCCGTTATGCGCCAGAAAACGGAACGGCTGGGAAAGGTCCCACGTCGGAAAAGTATTCGTGCTGTAACGCGAGTGGACGAGCATAAGGGCGCTTCTGACCCTCTGATCCTGAAGGTCCAGGTAATACGGCCTCACCTGGTCGGGCATCAGAAGCCCCTTGTAACTGACCGTCCTGGAAGAAAGGTTGGTTATATAGAAACAACTTTTCTGTTTTATTTCTGAAGAGCGTATGGTATTTTCCACCCTTTTGCGGATAAGATATAATTTCCGCTCGAACACCAGCTGTTCTTTTACGCGGCTTTTCCGGGCAATGAAGATCTGGCGTATCACGGGCTGTGTCTCAAGCGCTCCTTTACCTATTATAGACTCGTCTACCGGCACATCGCGCCAACCCAGGAGGTCCTGTCCTTCTTCTTTTATCACTTTGCTGAAAGTATCTTCACAAAACCCGCGTTCTTTTTTATCCGTAGGCAGAAATACCAGGCCCGTACCGTATTTGCCGGGTTCCGGCAGTTCTATTCCTATGTCCCCGCATACACGGAGATAAAACTCGTGGGGTATCTGCATAAGCACGCCGGCGCCGTCGCCCGTCCTGGGGTCCGAACCGACCGCTCCGCGGTGACTCATGCGCTCAAGGACCTCTATGCCTTTTTTGATGATACTATGCGATCTCTCGCCGCTTATATCGCACACGAAACCCACGCCGCAGCTGTCATGTTCGAACCGCGGATCGTAAAGCCCCTGTTTTGGCGGTAAATGTTTATACTTCATCTTTCTCACCCTTAAGTCTCAGATCTTGAACTGTCCCACATCGATCCTCATTTTTTTGATCTTCAGGCGCAGTGTATTACGATTGATCCCGAGGATCTTGGCGGCGATGGACCGGTTGCCAAAGGACTTTTTAAGCGCCTTCTCGATAAGGAGCTTTTCCGTGTCCCCTATGACCTTGTCATAGATATGGCCGTTCTCATCGCTGAAAAACAGCTCATCGATGTCCTTGATCTCTTTTCTATTCTTCATGCCTGCATCTCCTGTAAAATATACAAAATTCGCCTATATATTGTGCAACTAAGTCTAAATAAAAAAAGCCCTTACGTAAGCTAAACACAGCTTAAGTAAGAGCTTCTTCGCTTTTAAGTCCCGTCAACGGGTTTATCTTGGCCGTCCTGGCCCGAATAAAAAAGCCCCTAAAACATCTCTGTCTTAGGGGCTTCATCGCCTCTTCAGCTGATTAAATTGTATCATTTTACCTGACTTTTGTCAAGCATATTTTTGGGGACGCCCTGCAAGGTACCACCCTGCATAGGGAAAACCACCCTAAAATCAGGCAATTATCCGATGGCCGAAGGCCCCTTTTCCCCGGTCCTTATGCGTATGCACTCCGGAAGATCCACTATAAAGATCTTACCGTCGCCTATCCTGCCGGATCTCGCCCCTTTGATGATAGCGTCTATCGTGGGCTGCACAAAACTTTCGTTCACCGCTATTTCAAGGCGCACTTTTTTAAGCAGGTTGACCTCGTGCACGACGCCCCTGTACGTCTCGGTATAACCCCTTTGCTGCCCGCATCCGAGAGCGTTGGTCACTGTCATCTTATATACCTCCGCTTCAAAAAGCGCTTTTTTCACATCGGGCAGTTTATGAGGCTGTATCATCGCTATTATGAGCTTCATCTTACCCTCCTTTTTTCGTTTTGCGGTTACGGTTATGATGCCCGTTTCGTCTTTCGGTTACGTTAAACGTTACCGCAACCGATACGGGTTTCGTTACCGTAACCCTACATACTATGTCGTCGTGAATATCTGGAAACCCGCGTACGCTTCCATACCATGCTCACTGATATCCAGACCTTTGAGTTCCTCTTCCCTTGACACCCTTAAACCCACGACCTTGTCTATCACCTTGAACACCACCGTCATGGCCACGAGCACAAAAACAATGGTCGCGCCCACACCCAGCGCCTGGATCCCAAGTTGCGTAAAACCTCCGCCGTGGAACAGGCCGTCTCTCGCCAGCCCCAGGGCTTTATGGCCGAAAAGTCCCACGGCAAGCGTGCCCCATGTGCCGTTCATCATATGCACGGGCACGGCTCCTACCGGATCGTCAACATGCACCTTATCGAGGAAAAGCGTCCCTATAACGACAATAATGCCGCCGACAAGACCGATCAGTATCGATTCGGCCGGAAGCACGTAAGCGCACGGAGCGGTTATCGCCACGAGACCCGCCAGGGCGCCGTTCATTGTCATTGAAAGGTCAGGCTTGCCGCATTTGCGCCACGCGAAGAACATAGCTGTCAATCCGCCGGTCGCGGCGGCAAGGTTAGTGTTCACGGCTACTTTAGCCATAAGACTGCCGTCACCAACGCTCATTGTGGAACCGGGATTAAACCCGAACCACGCAAACCATAATATAAGGGCGCCGAGTGATGCCAGCGCCATCGAATGCCCTTCAATGGCGTTAGGCGAACCGTCCTTGTTGTATTTACCTATCCTG
>Ga0272444_10003016_pt1 | contig 15375 bp, 13 predicted proteins | sample SSMForm13_FD_201033 | JGI IMG/M metagenome (GOLD analysis project Ga0272444, IMG submission 201033) | Marine sediment archaeal communities from Little Sippewissett salt marsh, Falmouth, MA, United States - SSM-Form-13 | ecosystem: Environmental > Aquatic > Marine > Wetlands > Sediment ...
ACGATGCGCTCTCTGCGTTTGTCTGGACGAACGATCGGCCATCGCTGCTTCTGATTCACAGCGAACCGAACGACGCGTTGGAGGTGCTGCTGGAGGCATCCGGTCGAGCGTATGTTCGCGCCGAGCGTGTGCCCGAAGTGGCCGAGTTGGCCGGATATCATCAGGTGATCCTTTCGGGGATAGCGCTGACCACCCTTGGCCCAAGTGAGGTCGCGCGGCTTGAGGCGTACGTGCGAGATGGCGGCGGGTCGCTTCTGGTTGTTCAGGGACCCTCAGAGCTGCGCGGAACGCCGCCGATGGAGCTGGAGGAGCTCCTCCCCGTGTCGTACTCCATTCCCGAACAGGCTCAGGAGGCCGACCTCTTGGTGATCTTCGTCTTGGACCGCTCTGGAAGCATGCGCAACTTCGCGGCCGGAGGGATGAAGATCGATCTTCTGAAGCAGGCAACCGTGGCTGCTGTGAACCTCCTGCCTGATGAAGCGCTGATCGGAGTTGTCGCGTTCGACGTGGACTTCGATTGGATCGTTCCGCTGCAGCGTGTCGAGAATCGGGACGCGTTCTTCTCGGGCCTGCAGAGCATGCAGGCGGGAGGAGGAACCGATATCTTCTACCCGCTATCCAGCGCTCTCAGTCAGGCGGCGGCTGCCGATGCCCGTGTCCGACACATCCTTCTGTTCACCGACGGGCACACCGCAGAAGGGATCCATGACTACGACGAGTTGGTCGATCGTTTCGCATCTCAGAGCGACGTCCAGGTTTCTGTCGTCGCCATCGGCTCCAACCCCAATCTCAACTTCCTCGACCGTTTCGTCGAGGCCGGTGGCGGTGTCTTGTACGAGGCAACCGACTATGGTGAGCTGCCCGAGATCTCGATGCGAGCGATCCGGCGGTTCAGCCAGAGCCGGTTCGTGCAGGAGCAAGGCGCAGTATCAGGAGCCTTGGCGACCGGCGACCTAGGCGAGATTCCGCCGGTTGACGGGCACTCGGTGACCTATGAGAAGCCGTTTTCCGAGGTTCTTCTCTGGGTAGATACGGCAACCAGGCGGGATCCCCTGTTCGTCCGTTGGCGAAACGGGCGTGGGAGCGTCGGGGTTCTCAATACCGATCTGGAAGGGCAGTGGTCTGCCGGTTGGTTCGGTTGGGAGAACGGAGCGCTGCTGGTCGATAGCCTGCTGGAAGCGATCCCAAGCATGCCGGCCGCAGCTGGCCTTCAGGTTGAAGTGATTCCTTCAGAGGACGATCTCACGGTTCGGGTTGATGCGAGGGATGAGGCAGATGATTTCGAGAACTTCCTCGACCTTGAAGCAAGCCTCCTTCCCGAGATGCACACGATCCCCCTCGTACAGGTCGCCCCCGGGTTGTACGAGGGCTTGTTCCCGCCACAGGGGGAAGGCGCGTATGCGGTTCAGATTCTCGACCAGACCCGGCAATCCGCAGCAACCCACTCATTCGCCATTCCCTACTCCGACGAGTACGCACTCGGAGGCTCCAGCGAGCATCTGCTGCAACGGATTGCCGCCGAAACCGGAGGCCGCTACCTAGAATCACCTTCCGCGCTCTCGCTGACGACCGTCGAGGAAACCGCTCGCGTGATCGAGCTTTACCCGGCCGTGCTTGTGGCCGCGTTGGCGCTGCTTCTGCTCGACCTGGTCGCTCGGAAGCTGCCGGTGCTTCGAAGACGTAGAGAACGGAAGATGGAGATCCGAAGAGAGATTGGAACCGATGCAACCACTCACCTATAATGCGGACACGTCCGCCGGGGAGTGGCGCAGCCTGGTAGCGCGCCTGCTTTGGGAGCAGGAGGCCGCTGGTTCGAATCCAGTCTCCCCGACTTGTGAACAGTGAAGTGGTGATCCAGGGTGAGTGATCCGTCCGCGTATATCTCTTTGTATCGGCGCTGGCGCCCGCAGCGGTTCTCCGAGGTTGTCGGCCAGCAAGATATCGTGTCCACGCTGCGCAATGCCGTCACAACAGGAGAGGTAGCGCATGCCTACTTGTTTGCCGGCGAACGAGGCATCGGGAAGACCACCGTGGCGAGGATTCTTGCTCGAGCGGTGAACTGTCTTGCCCCCGAAGGCGGCGAGCCCTGCAATCGTTGTGCCCATTGCGAGACCGTAATCGGCGGCCGCTCCCTGGACATCCTGGAAATTGACGGGGCGTCCAATCGGGGGATCGACCAGATCCGCCGTCTTCGAGAAGAAGTCGGGTTCGCTCCGACCGATCTCACGCACAAGGTCTACATCATCGATGAAGTCCACATGCTGACCAATGAGGCGTTCAATGCGCTCCTGAAGACGCTTGAAGAACCGCCGCCGCATGTTGTGTTCATGTTTGCCACCACGGAGCCGCACAAGCTACCTCGAACGATCGTCTCTCGCTGCCAGGCGTTCGGCTTCCGGCAGATCGCCGCCGAGCAGATCGCTGCAAGGATCCGCGAGATCGCAAAGGCAGAGGAAATCCAGATCGATGACCCATCCATCAAGCTGATCGCAAGGCGAGCTGAGGGCGGCATGCGCGATGCAATCGTCCTCCTTGAGCAGGCAACAGCCCACGCCTCGAACGGGATCGATGAGGCCGTGCTTCACGAGATGCTCGGGATCGTTGGCCGGGATGTAGCCGAGAGTTTCGTCGATGCCTGCACAACAACGGACCGAGCGGTGGTTATGGGAACGATTGACCTGCTCGCCGAACGGGGCAAGGATCTGGAAACGTTCCTTGGCGACGTCATCAGCGTGTTGCGTGACCGCATCGCGGCCAACCGCGGACAACATGTGGATTCTGCAGACCTCAAGCTCTGCAGCCGGTTGCTGGATATCAAGGCGGATCTGTTTCGATCGGCGGATCGACGCGTGCTTCTGGAGATCGGGATCCTCACCTTGCTGGACGAAGCGGCCCCCGCCACCGGCCAGCAAGCCGTTGCGGCGAGCGATCGGGACCAAGCGGACGTGAAGCAGCTGTCGATGCTTCCCGAAGCTGACCCAACGGCTCGATCGCAGCTCCAGCACATGGGCGAAGCCGAAAGCGATGCCGGAACCGCCGACAAGGGAGCCCCGGATCATCCGGATGCCGAACAGCCGCAGGATAGTCCCAAGCCGGAAAAGCTGCCCGCGGAAGTGCGCCCTCGGCGGTCCTCGGACGATACAACGGTCGACCACGAGATCTCTGAACCCGGCGTTGTATCGACTGAGGGAGCAACCATCGAGCTTGGATCGGACGACGCATACGAGGTTTGGCGGACGATGCTTGCCAAGATCGAGGGGGAGCGGATCGCCATGGCAGCGTTTCTAACTGAGTGCACGCCGATTCGGGAAGGTGACCGGTTGATCCTTCAGTTCCATCCCGATCACACGTTCCACAAGGAGAGCCTGGAGAAGACCTCCAACTTCCAGTACTTGGCCGGGATGGCACGGCGTCACTACGGCGATGCAACCACCGTTGATCTTCGCATCGACGGCGAGGTGAAGCGGAAACCCCTCGACCGAGAACGGCTCCTCGAGAAGGCGCAACTCGCCTGTGATGCTCTGGATGGATCGATTGTGAAGGAGGAATGATGAAGGGCATGGGAAATATGGGGCAGCTCATGAAGCAGGTGAAGAAACTGCAGGAGGAGATGGAACGCAAGCAGGCGGAGATCAGCGAGATGCGCCTGGATGCAAGCTCCGGCGGCGGCATGGTCACGGCCACCGTGAACGGGCGCGGGAGGCTTCAGGGGCTCAAGATTGAAGCAGAGGTCATCGACCCGGACGATCCGGAGATGCTGGTCGATCTTATCCTGGCAGCTGTTCAGCAGGCTCAACGCGACGCGGAAGCCAAGTCGGAGGAGTTGCTGGGGCCTTTGGCGCAAGGGATGCCCGGAGTGATGCCTTGATCCCTCCTTTGCAGCAGCTGATCGAGCGGCTCAAGGCTCTGCCCGGGATCGGGCAGAAGAGCGCAGAGCGCGTTGCATTCTATCTTCTCAATGCATCGCAGGCCGAGGTAGAACAGCTTGCTGATGCCGTTCATCGGATCAAATCCGATGTGCACCGATGCCGGCGTTGCTTCAATTTCGCGACCGACGACCTGTGTCCCTTGTGCCGGAATCCGAAGCGCGATCAGGATGTGTTGTGCGTCGTTGCTCAGCCGTGGGAGATCCTGAAAATCGAGAAGACCGGAGAGTTCCACGGCCTCTACCATGTACTCGGAGGCCTCGTGTCTCCGATGGATGACGTTTCCGCATCCGACCTCACGATCGACGCACTCGTGGGTCGCGTCCAGGCTGAGTCCGTGCAGGAAGTCATCCTTGCGCTCGAGCCGCGTCTTGAGGGGGACTTGACCGGAATGCAGATTGCGGGCCGGCTTGGTCCCCTTGGCGTCAAGGTCACGCAGATCGCACAGGGCGTCCCTGTGGGCCGGGATCTGGAATTTGCGGACGAAGCGACCCTCGGACGCGCTCTACGAGGACGAACCCCTGTCTCCTGAGTAGAACTCGAATCGTTGTCTCCTTCCCGGCTGAACTCGTGGAGCTCCGAGACGCTGGCCTGCCTCTGACTGGCCACGGACACACCATCGTTTGAGAGGCAGGGGAACCACATCAGATGACTTGCGCCGACATCCACCCCCCCCTATAGTGACGCAACGCGTGAGGCGGGAGGAACGATTGCACAAGGTCATTACGGTGCTTCTTGATATCCAGGCAAACGATGCCAAGCAGGGGAGCATCCTTGCGCAGATCCGGATTCTCGAAGCGCAGCAGCGTCAACTCGTGGCCAAGCTGAAGGCGGAGGAGAAGCGGATCGAGGAGAGCCGGCAGAAGCTTCGCGAGTTGGAGCACGCAAGCCTGATGAGCAATCTCCAGGTTGACGAGCTGGACGTGCAGATCCGCGAGTATCAGCGGTCGCTCAACGACGACATCATCAGCTACAAAGAGATGGAAGCACTGCGCGAGAAGATCTCACTGGAGCGGAGCCGCATCAATTCGCTCGAGGATCACGCGTTGGAGATGATGGAGGCGATCGAGGCAGCGAGCACCGCACTGGCGGATACGGAACGCGACCTTGAGACGCATCGCGTGGAGTACGCTTCGCAGATGAAGAAGCTTGAAGCATCGGTCGCCGAGCAGCAACAGTTGCTGGCAGACGAGAAGGGGATTCGCGATGAGCTGGCAGCGGGCGTATCGTCGTACGTTCTGGAGAAGTACAATGCGCTCCGGATCAACTTCCCCGACCCTGTCGTCGGCATCTCCGATGGAACCTGCGAAGGGTGCAAGCTTCGGATCAGCTCCAGTACCATCGAACGAGTCCGCGGAGAGCGTGATCTCGTGACATGCGAGAACTGCAACCGCATTCTCTACATCGTCTAGTCGTCCGAGTCTGCCTCGGACCCGCACTGCTTGCCTTGGCGCTTTGCGCGCATGGATTGAAGCTGCAAGCTGCACTTCCAGAGTCGATCGGCGCGATCTCCGATTACGGGAACGTGCTCAACCACAGTGGCCGACTGGAGCTCGCGCAACGCGCCGAGGCCGTCGGGAGCTCGCTGGGGATGGATGTCTACATCCTGTCGACGTGGGAGTCGCCAACCCCACGGGTTGAGGATCTTGCCCTCGGAATCATGGAGGCTTGGGGGATTGCGGGGGATTCGTCGCTGTTGGTCGTGTTTCTGCGTGATGATCTCGGTGATTGGACGGCCTCCGTTCAGGTTGGATCGGAGCTTCAGCGGTACTCGCCCAATCTGCGCCAAGGCGTGTCGGCGGCGATCGAGACCCTTGTGTCAAACGATCGAATCCAGGAAGCGATGATCGCTGTGTTCGACGTTGTGGATGGAGGATACGGCGCCGAGACCGATGCGCCGATCCGTGCCGGATCGAGCCGGGTGCTTCGCCTTGTGACCGTGTGCCTGGCACTGGCGGCCGCAGCATGGGTCGCCTGGCGGCGGGTCTGTCCCCGGTGCGGACGATTTCTGCGCAAGGATGTGTCGAGAGATCCGCTGCGGCATGGTCGCACTGGCTGGGGCGCGCGGTCTTCTACGATATACTTGTGTCCGAAGTGCGGATACCAACGATCCGGCGAGAGGGCTAGGAGATCGCGGAGAGGGCCCCGCCCACTCTGAGGAAAGTCCGGACTCCGTAGGGCAGGCCACTGGGGAAATCCCAGCGGGGGAAACCCTAGGGAAAGTGCCACAGAGAACAGACCGCCGACGGCGAGATACGCCGGGCAAGGGTGAAACGGTGGTGTAAGAGACCACCAGCGTCCCGGGTGACCGAGACGGCTTGGCAAACCCTGGCTGGAGCAAGGCCAAGTAGGAAGGCGCTTGAGGGCTGCCCGCCCAAGCCTTCGGGTTGGCTGCACAGATAGATGATCTCCCACGACAGGATCCGGCTTATCGGTCCTCTCGCCGGGTCGGAATCGGATCGATCGTTGACAGCTCCCTCCCCACGCGGCGGGCGTGGATGCGGTGGACACGGCGTGGGGGAGCGGATTCTCCTTGTTGGGTTCCCGGCGCGGCCGTATACTGTCGCCGTCCGCTGCCAGAAGCGCACAAAAGGAGAACGCACGTGTTTGCCTGGGGATATCCGCTGTTTGGATCGAGCATCCTGATCGTCTTGCCGGCGCTCCTGCTCGCAGCGTACGCCCAGTACAAGGTGCACTCCACGTACAAGCGCTACTCACAAGTGGAAACCCAGACACGGACTTCCGCGGCGACCGTTGCGGAGCGTGTAATGACGGCACAGGCCGTGAGCGGCGTATCCATTCAGCAGTCTCGCCGGGGAAGTCTATCCGATCACTACGACCCTCGCGCCAAGGCGCTGCGTCTCTCCGATCCCGCATCAACATCAGTTGCCGCCGTTGGCGTTGCCGCACATGAAGCGGGGCATGCGATCCAACACGCTCAAGGATTCAAGCCGCTTGCGCTAAGATCGGCGATGGTGCCTACGGCGCAGCTTGGGTCATATCTGGCGATTCCCCTGCTCATCGTGGGGATGGTGTTCCAGTTCTCTCCCTTGGTCACCGTAGGCGTCGCCTTCTTCTCGGCGGCAGTCCTGTTCACGTTGATCACGCTCCCCGTCGAGTTTGATGCAAGCCGGCGCGCCGTAGCCGCGCTGAGATCGTCGGAGATTGTTAGCGAGGAGGAACTTGGCGCTGTGAAGGAGGTCCTCTTCGCCGCTGCGTTGACGTATGTTGCCTCGGCCGCCGTAGCCGTACTGCAGTTGCTGCGGTTTCTCTCACTGATTCGGAGGCGATGATGATCGGAGTTGCACCTTCTCTTCTCTCTGCGGACTTCGGGTGCCTGCGCAGCCAGGCGCTCCTGCTCGAACCGTTGGTGGTCAGCTTCCACGTTGACGTCATGGATGGACACTTCGTGCCGAATCTCACGATGGGCCCGCCGGTGGTGAACCGATTCCGCGAGGGGGTCAGCAAGCCGCTTGACATCCACTTGATGATCGACCACCCGCGTGTCTACGGACCGCAGTTCCGCGTACAGGAAGGCGATTCGATCACATTCCACGTGGAGAGCGCTGATCCGATAGCCGATACGATCGATGCAGTTCGGCAGACCGGCGCCAAGGTTGGGCTGTCGCTGCGACCGGGAACGCAGCTTGGCCGAATCGAACGCTGGCTCGATCGGATCGATCTGGCGGTTGTCATGAGCGTCGAGCCGGGTTTCGGCGGGCAGGCGTTCCTTCACGAGTCGCTTGAACGGATCCGCATGCTTCGGCGCAAAGCCGGAGAACGGTTGGAGATCCACGTGGACGGGGGCATTCAGAAAGGGAACATCCGCGAAGTAGCCGAGGCCGGGGCAAACGTGGCCGTCGCAGGTTCGGCGATCTACGGTTCGGCCGATCCCGAAGCTGCAGTTCGTGCGTTGATCGCTCGCGGATCCGTCGAACAAGCGGGATGATGAGATACAGTGTTTGGATGAGACGAGTTCGTGCCCTTGTGAGACTGGCCAAGAAGGGATATCCATCCGATCTGCCGTTCACCCGAATCACGATGGTGTCTGTAGCGCGGGAAGAGACCCGATCATCTCCGGAACGCGGGAATGAGATCATGTCGTCTGGAAGTGCAAAGGAGACAGTGTGAGTAGTCCCTCGAACACGGCAGTATTGATGGCGATCGTGGCTTTGCTGTTCACGGCGGTGAGTGTGGCGATTGTGTGGGACGACCTGACGGCCGATCCGCCACCGGTTGAGTTTGTGGCCCCGTTCCATTACGACGCCGGCAGGCAAAGCGATGACGATCGCGGTCTTCTGGAGGACGAGTATCTGACGCTGCTGAACCAGACGGAGAACCCTGTGGATCTATCTGGTTGGATCGTTCGTAGTGACGGAGGACGAACCTATGTCATCCCCGATGGCTTCGTGCTCCCTGCAGGGGAAACGCTGACACTGATCACCGGTTGCGGCGAGGACGACGAGCGCACGCTTCACTGGTGTGCAATCTCAGAGATCTGGGACAACGAATCCGGCACGGCATATCTGTCTATGCCCGATGGAACACGGATTACCACGCACCATTACCAATCGTTGTGCAAGACATGCCACAGCAATGACGATGAATAGGCCTTTTCCGTGCGTGGCATCTCTCTCAGCAACGTGTGGGATTGAACGTTGTCTATCCGAGACGTCTGATCGCCGATGAGAAGACGAGGACCGCTGCCGCGACGAGGAGAATCCCCGCCGGCAGGAAGATCCATGGGAAGACCGCTACGGTTCCAAGCGCAACCTGGATCCACATCCACTCCGAGACGCCCAGAATGATCAGGAGGATCGCCTTGAGGAAGGCGATGAAGTTGCGGAGCAGACGGATGTGCACCTCAACGTGCGGTTCACGGATCCTGGAAGCATACGGTACGGAAGAGACACGAAGCCTACGAGCGAAGCTGAGCACCGTGTACACGGCAATCGAAGCGGCGACCAGCAGGAAGAGACCTGCGAAGGTCGGCCAAGTGACAGCCTCGCGCAATTCGGCGAAGCGCAGGTACAGGAGCGCCATCTCAATGCCGAGAGCGATCTGGGCAACCAGTTCCAGGCCGCGCTCGACTCCCGTGGCTGGGACATCGGCCAGGCGTTGTTGATCGGACTGCTCGTTCAAGCGAACTCCTTTGCCTCCAACCAGAAGGGTACCGATCACGTAGGTTGTGTGCCAGGTACGATCAGGCAACCGGCGGTGTTCCGGCGTCCAGAGACGAAGCAGATGCGAGAACAGCACGAAGGAGCGCCTCGCGCCGGCCGCGATACGGCTGGTTGACGCGGATACGGTGACCGGCATCTTGGCACGCGCCGCAGGCGTAGAGCAACTCGTCGCGGGCCGCGGGACAGATGGATGCCCCCTCCCGTAGAGCGAGCATGGTGTAGTAGAAGGGAATCCGCGACCACCGACCGCGGCCGTCTCGGAGATGTCGCAACCCCTGCACCTGCCGAGCAAGGATCTGACCTGACGCGTCCCAGGGACAGGCCGCCAAGTAGCGAATGAAGGCGATGGCGACAAGAGAGCACTCCCCAATCACACACCCCGTCGCTGCGAAACACTGTCGAAGACTGCGTTTGTGCGTTTGCTCGATCCAGGCGAGGATCTGCGGTTCGTTCGATCTGGTTGTCAGAAGAAGCCGCGCCGTTTCGAGTTCCAGGATTCGGCGCGCCGCCAACTGAGTGCGGATCGGCTCGCCGGTGTACACCCGCGTGGTCTCGGTTCGCTCGCTTTGCTGGACGCTCAGGATCAATTCGCGGCTGTCCGGTGCAGGCTTGAGCCAGGGCGGAAACCACTGCAGCGACGCATGGTGCGAGCCACTGGTTGCCTGCTGGAGAAGCGATTGCTCGTGGATATCATCGAGTACCTCGAACGGATGCATCAGCCTCCTGGAGGGGAACCGGATTCTTTCACAACGATGGACGTCGAACGTCTCGTCCGCGTCTCGTGCTGCTGCGTGGTAGAATGGGTCCCGCGGAGGGAACTGGTGCTAAACGAACTTCGGATCAATCTGTTCGGCTTTCCGCGGATTGAATGTGGCGCAGAGCCGATCACGTTTTCGAGAAGGAAGGCGTTGGCGCTCGTTGCTTACTTGGCAACCACGAGTCAAGGACACAGTCGCGAGAACCTTGCAGCACTCCTGTGGCCAGAGGCGCCACAGGACAAGGCGTACGCGTATCTGAGGAACCTACTGTGGATGCTTCGGAGAAGCAACGTGGGCCCGTGGCTCGAGGCTGGGCGACACACAGTGACCCTCGCCAGAAGCGAAACCGTTTGCGTCGATGTGGTGACACTACGGGAGTGCTTGTCGAAGGCTCAGAGTACACTCACGGCCGGGTCCGCTTCCGGAGCAACGGAACACATCGTCAAGCAGCTCGCCTTGGCCATCGACGGCATCAAGGGGCGATTCCTCGAGGGGTTCCACATCGATGATAGTGAGCCATTCGACCAGTGGCAGCTCTCGGAGGGAGAGGCCCTGCGTGTGGATCAGGCCGACGCTCTGGACCTGATTATTCGGAGCTTCCGCGAGAAGAGGGAGCTGAAGGAAGCGATCCGCTACGCACGATCACTGGTTGCGATCGATACCCTCAATGAGGAACACCAGCGGCGACTGATTGAGCTTCTTGCAGCTGACGGGCAGCGGACCGAAGCCCTCCGCGTCTACGAAGCCTGCCGAGAAGCCCTGGCGCGCGAGCTCGGATTGGAGCCGTCCGAGGAGACAGTCGCACTGGCGCGGTCCGTGTCAACGAGCGACTGTAGTACCGCATCGCCCGTTCGCTCGGCACCGCCGTTGGTCGGGCTCCCGTCGTATCCAACGGAGCTTGAAGGACGAACCGAAGAACTCCAGAGGATCAGTCATCTCATTGAGGATGGAGCACGGCTGATCAGCCTGACGGGGATCGGTGGTGTTGGGAAGACCCGCCTGGCTGTCGAAGCGACCACCCAATCTGCTGAACGGTTTCCCGACGGCGTTGCATTTGTGTCGCTTTCGTCTGTCCACTCCGCCAATGCCGCTGTCTCCGTAATCCTGGATGCGCTGGGCCGCGGCCCAGGGATCCCCCTGAGGCCCCGCAACTCAGCCGAGCAGATCCGCGGCTCGCTTGCGGAGCAGTTGGGGGCCCGCCGGCTTCTCATCCTTCTGGACGAAGCGGATGACATCGGTGACGGAGCTTCGGTGATCCAGACGCTTCTGGAGACTGTCCCGTTTGCTGCGCTTCTCGTGACGGCAAGGAAGCCGCTGAACATCGAGGGGGAATGGGTTGTCCGTGTTGCGGGCTTGTCTGTTGAGCCGCGCGATTCGACGGCACTCCCCGAACAGCGGAGAAAAGCCCCTGCCGTTCAGTTGTTCCTCAAGACAGCGCGGCGTGCCTCGGAGTCGTTTGCGGTCTCTGAGTCCGTGATCGAAGCAGCGGAACGGATCTGCCGTTTCCTTGCAGGACATCCCTTGGGAATCGAGATGGCAGCTCGCTGGGCGAGGGTCCTTCCCGCCGAGCAGATCGCGGAGACGATCCGGCACGACTTGAAGCTGCTGCGTTCCGAAGCGGAGCTTCCGGCATCTCGTCACCGTAGTCTTCTCCAGGTGTATACCGCGGCTTGGGAGGCGCTGTCTCCCAGATTGCAGGCGGTTCTGGTTCGATTGAGCGTGTTCCAGGGCGGCTTCTCTACAGAAGCTGCTGGCACGGTCGCCGATGCGATGCCCTACGACCTGGCGCAGCTTGTCGATCGGGGGATCATCCGGCGGACATCTCCCACACGTTTCGCCATTCATGAGGCGCTCCGGCAGTTCGCGGCCGGACAGATCGAATCCATTGAGGACGAGATCGAACCATCGCGAAGGCTTCACTCCGCTTTCTACCTGGATTTGGTGGAACGTAGCGAGCAGCGGCTTGTCGGACTGGATCAAGCGGGTGCACTAAGGGAACTGGCCGATGATTGGGGAAACGTTCGCGCCGCATGGCACGAAGCGCTCGTCACAGGAGATGTCGATCGAGTTCAACGTGCGGCGCGAGCGGTTTTCTTTGTCAACGACATCCGCAGCGGCTTCGCCGACGGAGCAGAGATGTTCGGCGAGGCGTCCGAACTCCTCGCGGGGTTTGATGCCGACCCCGAACTGCGAGGACTTCTTCTTGGATTCGAAGGGTGGTTCTGTCGTTGGGCCTCTCCTCTGAGGAGAAGGGATCTCTTCGCGCGCTCAACTGAGCTTCTCGAGGGAGCCCCGTTTGGCAGCAGCTACGCCCTCATCAGCGTGCTTGCTGCGTTCACCGCCGAACGCGGCGACGCCCTGGCAGCGCTTGAGGAGAACGGCCGGCGTGCGATCCGACTGTTCCATGACATGGGCGATCGCTGGGGCGAAGCCGTGGCGCTGGAAGCGTTTGCCTCTCTCCGAACAACGCAAGGTGCGTCTTTGGGGGAGGTTGAGCAGTTGATCTCCGACAGCCTGCAGCTCAGGCAGGAGCTTGGCGACACTTGGGGAACAGCCTTGCTGCTTCTGAGCCTTTCGCAGTGCCGCAAGACGGAGGGCCGGTTCGACGAAGCGCTCTCGCTTGTGCGTCAAAGCCGCAGTCTGCGCCAGGAGCTTGGAGTAGACCCGTTGGGCGCGGCGGACTGCCTTGTCGTGGAGTCGCAGATTCTCACCTCCGTGGGAGACTATCCGGAAGCGGTCTCCTGTGCGAGGCAGGCAAGCATCGAGATGGCTGGGCTTGGCGTGGAGATCGATGACGCTTGGGCACAGATCGTCGGAGCGGAAGCGCACTGGGGAGCGGAGAACGAGAAGGCGGCGGTGGAGCTGTGGTCTGATGCGTACCGGATCACCAAGCGCCTGCAGGCGCACCGGTACTCGTCGTTTGTTGCGAACCGTCTGGCGATGGCCGCAATCGAACGGGGAGATCTCGTCATGGCCCAGGCCTTCGCGCAGTCGAGCATTGATCATGCTCCAGCGGAGCTGTGGGGCTGGCTCGCTCGGACGCATCTGGAGCTTGCGCTTGGGAAGGCGTGCAAAGCACGAGAGGCCATTGCACGAACGTGGCAAGCAGCGCTCCAATCTGCTCCGGAGCAGAGGTTCCTTCAGGATATTCTGGCGGCATGGGCCGAAACACTGATCGCACTCGGTGAGCCAAAGGAAGCCCTGCGGGCTGCGGAAGACGGAATCCGCCACATATCGATGTCCGCCCGCCAGCTGCGTCATCTGATACGCATCCGTGAACAGCTTCGATGCGAATTGGGCGATGAAGCCGGCAGGACGCTTCCGGAAACAGATGACGAGTCGCGCAACTCGGTAGCGTATTGGACATCGGTTGCGAACGAGGTTCTCGCGGACGTCGATTCGACGTGATCCGACTGCTAGGAGCCACGTCCCGTAGTGCTCATTCCATTGCGCGAACCCGTTCGCCCGGCAGCTGCGAGAGGAGGTACGAGGCTTGGATTCGAACGTTCCTGCCTATGAGCGACTGAGCCGCTTCTATGACATTGACTGGCGGCATGCCGCCGATGCCTATCTTCCTTTCCTCCATCGCCTTCTTGGCCCGACAGGCGGGAAACACGTACTCGATCTCGGTTGCGGGACAGGGCTCGTTGCACTGGAGCTCGCGGAGCGAGGTCACAGGATTGTGGGTATCGATCGATCGCCGGCGATGATCGATGTGGCCAAGGCCAAGGCAGCTGATCGTCCTGACGTGGTGTTTCGTGTTGGGGATATCCGTCGATTCGACGTCGAGGACACGTTCGACATGGTGACGTGCACCTTCGACGCTCTCAACTATGTCACCGAGATCTCGGAGCTGCGAGCGTCGTTCAAGCTTGTGCGAAGCGCACTCAAGAACGACGGGAGGTTCGTCTTCGATTTCGCCACGCCGATCATGTATGAGACGCACCATAAAGGAACCCTGCATCGGACGATCGGAACGCAGCAGATCGCACAGTGGCTGCGGTACGACCGAACGTTGCGCCGTGCCGTGACGTGGTTTCGTTTCGATGATGGGGTTGTCGAGATGCACCAGCAGCGAGCCTATGAGATGGTCGAGATATCGCGCGCGCTTCGGGAATGTGACTTGGTGGTGGAGGAGGCATACTCTGGCTGGAAAATGCGTCCATATGATCCGCTTGCACAGCGCGTGATCTGCCTTGCCACTCCTTGTGCGCGGTCATGAGGTCCTCTGCCGGGAAGCATGCGCTCCGCCTGCAAGAAGGCTCAAGGGATGTGAGTTGCTTCCCGGCCGACAAAGACCGCAGCAGATCTTCGAGCAAGCCGCCACCGCGCGTTATCATGGCTTGTGCCAGCAGTGGACACCGGTGGCAGGGAGGAACACGTGCCGCGAACTGAGCGAGACTCTCTAGGTCAACAGGAACTCCCAAGTGACGTGTACTACGGGATTCAAACGCAAAGGGCGATCACCAATTTCCCGGTGAGCGGACTGCGTGCGGATCCTCTGTTGGTGCGCGCCTACCTTCGCGTGAAGCGTGCAGCGGCTATCGTGAACCGCAATCTGACTGCGCTTGACGAAAAGCGGGCCAACGCGATCATCCAGGCTTCCGACGAAGCGCTGGGCGGAGCAATGCTCGATCAGTTTGCTGTCGACGTGTACCAGGCCGGAGCGGGCACGTCCTTCAACATGAACGTGAACGAGGTACTCGCCAACCGGGCACTGGAACTGCTCGGGCATCCGCGAGGCGACTACGCGACGCTTTCGCCGAACGATCATGTCAACCTTGGCCAATCGACCAACGACACCTTCCCCACGGCGGCACACCTTGCGGCCATGGACGCATCCGGCGAGTTGATCGGCACAGTCGAAGCGCTTGCAGAGGCCGTCGAAGAACGGTCAAACGCGTTTGCGGACATCCCGAAGCCAGGTCGAACGCACCTCATGGATGCGGTTCCGATCACCCTGGGTGCGGAGGTTGGTGCCTGGGCGAGTTCGTTGCGGCGTTCGGCCGGGCGGCTTGCACAGCGCCGGGACGATCTGCGCGAGCTTCCGATCGGAGGGACGGCCGTCGGAAGCGGAACCAATGCAGCGCAGGGATACCGAGCAGCAATGATCGAGCAGCTCTCCATCGCCTACGGAGAACCCCTTCGCGCTGCCTCCGACAGCTACGAGGCGCTGCAAAGCCGATCGCAGCTGGCGGCGCTGTCCGGCGCGCTCAGAGAGCTCGCGTTGGAGCTAACAAGGATCGCCAACGATCTCCGGCTGCTTGCATCCGGCCCTGCGACAGGACTTGCCGAACTCCGCCTTCCCGCGGTGCAACCCGGTTCGTCGATCATGCCGGGGAAGGTCAATCCGGTGATGGTGGAATGCCTGAACATGGTGGCGTATCAGGTGATCGGGAATGATACGGTGGTGGCGATGGCGGCGCAGGCTGGCCAACTCGAGCTCAACGTCATGACGCCGGTGATCATTCACAATCTTCTCACGTCATTCCGCCTTCTGATCAACTA
>Ga0272444_10003017_pt1 | contig 15375 bp, 11 predicted proteins | sample SSMForm13_FD_201033 | JGI IMG/M metagenome (GOLD analysis project Ga0272444, IMG submission 201033) | Marine sediment archaeal communities from Little Sippewissett salt marsh, Falmouth, MA, United States - SSM-Form-13 | ecosystem: Environmental > Aquatic > Marine > Wetlands > Sediment ...
CCAGCATCCCGGCCACCACGCCCACGGCTATGGCCAAAAAGGGATTGGGCGCCAGGTGCAGGCAGGTCAGGGAGGCGGCGTAGGCCCCCACCCCGTAGTAGAGCATGTGGCCAAAGGAGAGGTGGCCCATGTATCCGTAGAGCAGGTCAAAGGAGAGCACCAGGATGCTGAATATGGCGAAGTCGGTGAGCCAGTGCAGGGGTATGAAGATGCTCAGCACCAAAAACCCGGCCGCCACCATGGCCATGTCGCGCAGTACGCGGCCGATCCCGGCTGGGCTGATGCTGTTTAGAGGCTGTTGTGCGGCGACACTAGGCAAGCTGTCCCTCTCATGCTCGCGCGGCTGGCGGGTTTACAGATAGCACTCCAACTGGGATGCATCGGTTATCTCGGCCGGATCGGTGATCTCCTGCTCGATCTTGCCTTCCTTCATGATGTAGATGCGGTCGGCCAGGCGGCTGACCACCGAAAGGTTCTGCTCCACGATGATGGTGGATATCCTTTCCTTCATCTCGCTCAGGATGCGAAAGATCTCGGCGATGACTATGGCGGCCAGGCCCTCGGTGGGCTCGTCCACCAGCAGCACGCCGGGCTCGCCCACCAGGGCGCGCCCGATCAGCAGAATCTCGCGCTGCCCGCCGGAGAGCCCCCCGGCCTTGCTGTCCAGAAACTTTTCGAACTGGGGATAGAGCCCCAGGAGCCGCTCCACCGCGGTATCGAGCTTTTCGCCCGAGGCGTGGGCGGCCAGCTCCAGGTTGTCGCGCACGGTCAGATGGCTGAAGACCTTCTTGTCCTGGGCCACGAAGCGCAGGCCCAGGCGGGCCACCTGGTCGGGCTGCAGGTCGGTCAGCGGCCGGCCCTCCAGGGTGATGGAGCCCTGGTCGGGCCGCAGGAAACCGGCGATTGAGCGCAGCAGGGTGGTCTTGCCCGCCCCGTTGCGGCCCACCACGAACACCATCTCCCCGTGTTGCAGGTTGACCGAGACCCCGTGCAGGGCCTTGGCATGGCCGTAGGAGACGTCGATATCTTGCACCTCTAACATGTCTTGTCCTCGGCCCCCCAGTAGCACTCGCGCACCTCCGGGTTGCCCAGCACCTCCTCCGGGGTGCCCTCGCAGATCAGCACCCCCTCGTTCATCACGCTCAGGCGCTCGACCAACTCCACGATCTTGGAGATCTTGTGCTCGATGATCACCAGGCTCAGCTCTTTCTTGACCTCGTGCAGCAGGTCGATGACCTGGGAGATCTCATGGTCGCTGAGCCCGGCCAGGGGCTCGTCCAGCAGCAGCAGGCGGGGCTTGAGCGACAGGGCGATGGCTATCTCGAGCATGCGCTTGTCGCCGTAGGAAAGCTCGGCGGTCCTGGCCCCCAGGGCGTCGGCCAGGCCCACCTTGGCCAGGGACTCGGCACAGGACTCCAAAAGTCTCTTGCGCTGGGCCGGACGCATGTAAAAGCCGACAAAGCCGGATTTGTGGCGCCGGCGGAAGCGCAGGTTGGACAGCACCAGGTTCTGCCATACGCTCAGGGAGTCGAATACCGAGACCAGCTGAAAGGTGCGGGCCATGCCCATGCCCACCCGGGCATGGGGCGGCTCCAGGGTCACGTCCTGGCCACCGAAGGACACCGCGCCCTCGCAGGGCGGAAAGTAGCCGGAGAGCAGGTTGAACAGGGTGGTCTTGCCCGAGCCGTTGGGGCCGATCACCCCGGCCACCTGGCCCTCGGCCAAGGTGAAGTTAACCTGATTGACCGCCACCAGATCGCCGAAGCGCTTGGTGACACCCGTGGTGTCTAGTAAAGAGGCCATCTCGCACCCACCCAAGCGGGCAGCCGGCGGCCGCCGGCTCCAGCCAGACATGGGAGCCGCCCGCGGGCGGGCGGTCCCGGACCCAGGGAATCAATCCGCACGAAATATGCGGGTTAAGGGGAGCCGGGCGGCGGGGCCCGGCTCCCAGCCAGGTTTAAACGATGGCTACCAACCCAAGTCCTTGGTGGCCGGGAGGAAGATCGAGCCTTCGTAGACGTCGATGATCTTGCCCCAGTCCCACTTGTCCTTGCGCTCGGCCTTGGTCAGGCCTTGAATGATCCAGGAGTTGTACTTGTACTGCGGCCTGCCGTCTATGCGCCACTGGGCCGGGCCCTTGGCGGTCATGAAGTCGGGATTGTTCATCAGAGCGGCGTACATCTTGGCCGGCTCGGCGCTCTTGGCGGTGTTGATGGCCCGCACGATCTCCTTGGCGCCGTAGTAGGCGGTCATCACGTAGGGGTCGGGCGGGGCGCCGAACTTGGCCTTGTACTTGGCGGTGAACTCAGCGGAGAGCTTGACCACCTCCTTGTCAAAGAAGCCCTTCATGTCGTGGTACCACCAGATCTGGCACTGCAGACCGGAGATGACCTCGATGGGCACGCCCTTGGCCACCAGGGTGATGATCCAGTTGGAGAACAGCTTGGTCTTCTTGCCCAGGCCCATCTCGCCGGCCTGCTTCAGGGCGGTGATCATGTCGTTGCCCCACTGGCCGAAGCAGATCACGTCGGGCTTGAACTCCATGCACTTGATCAGATAGGGGGTCATGTCGGCCGAGCCCACCGGCGACCAGACCACCTTGTAGCTGATGCCGGGGGTCTTCTTGAGCACCGACTCGGCGCCGGCCCAGGCGTACTTGCCGTAGGCGTAGTCGGGCATGAAGAACACGATGCGCTTGGCCTTCATCTTGTTGATCACATAGCCGGCCGTGCCGCGGCCCACCATGCCGTTGTCGCCCAACACGGCCAGGGCGTAAGGGGCCTTCTTGGACTTGAGGAAGTACTCGTCGGGCACGCCGTTGGTGGTCATCAAGAAGTTTTTGTTCTTCTTGGCCTCGCCGTTGAGCGCCAGGGAGATGTGGGCAAAGGTGCCGCCCTGGATGATCTTGACGCCCTCGGTGCGCACCAGCTCGGTGGCCCTGCGGATGGCCACGCCGGGTTTGGTTTCGTCGTCGCGTTCGATGATCTCGATCTTGACCTTTTTACCGCCGATGTTCACCCCGCCGGCGGCATTGGCCTCCTCATAGGCCATCTTGGCCACCTCGGCCTGCTTGGGCCCCAGCACCGAGCCCGGCCCGGTGAAGGAGTACATCACCCCAATTTTGACCGTATCGGCCGCCATCGCGCCGCCGGCCCCAAAGCAGGCCACTGCCGCGAAAGCAACCAATAACCCCGTGACAAATAATACTTTTCGCATTCTCCCTGCCTCCCGTAATCGTCGGTTTGTCTACCGGCCCGGCACTCCCCTCGGCCGGAACCATTTGGACCCTCTGCCTTTATGGCACGGTTATTAACTAATGATTACTCCCAAGCTTGACTTTTACATTCGGCTAGATTTAATTTGGTCTTATCATTTGCTTAAACTCAAGGTCAAGCCCCTTATTGATGGCGCGAATAGAAAAACGTTAAAATATTGGGCCATCAGGCCGAGGGGTCATGCCCCAGAGAGTCTCAGGCGTGGCGCCTGGGCGGGAAACAGGGAGGTTTTTCAATATGTTAAAGCCGTTAAGCTGGAGAACTCCGGAGTGGGTGCACTTTGGATTCGACACCGCCCTCAAGGTTGGCCCCGAGGCCAAGCGCCTGGGCGCGGGCCGGGTCATGGTGCTCTCCGGGCCCAATGTGGCCCAGAGCGGGGCCCTGGAGCCGGTGCTGGATTCGCTCAAGCAGGCCTCCCTGGACCATGCCCACTTCTCCCAGGTGGAGGAGGAGCCTTCCATCGGCAACTTCTATGAAACCCTGGCCGCGGCCAAGGACGGGGACTTTGACGTGTACGTAGGGGTGGGCGGAGGCAGCGCCCTGGACATGACCAAGATGGTGGCCGCGCTCATGGGCAATGACCTGAAGCTGGAGCAGACCTTTGGGGTGGACCTGGTGCCCCGGCGGGGGAGGCCCTCGATCATGGTGGCCACCACCGCGGGAACCGGCTCCGAGTCCACCCGCATAGCGGTGTTCAGCGACAAGGAGGCGGCCACCAAGCGGGTGGTGAGCGCCTGGAACATCCTGGCCGACGTGGCCATCGTGGACCCCAAGCTCACCGTGACCATGCCCCGCAAGGTGACCGCCGACACGGGCATCGACGCCTTTATCCACGCCCTGGAGTCCTACATCGCGGTGAACGCCAACCCGGTCACCGAGGGGCTCTCTCTGCAGGCCATCAACCTGTGCGCCGAGAACCTGGGGCCCGCCTTTGCCAACGGCAAGAACCTGGCCGCGCGCCACAACATGTCCCTGGCCAGCATGCTGGCCGGCATCACCCTGAACAACGCGGGGGTGGGCGTGCTGCACGCCTTCAGCTTCCCCATCGGCCGGGAGTATGAGCTGACCCACGGACCGGCCCTGACCGCGGTGTTGCCGGCCACCATGCTGGCTGTGTCCCTGGCCTGTCCGGACAAGTTCCGCCTGGTGGCCGAGGCCTTTGGGGTGGACACCGATGGCATGGATCAGTTCGAGGCCTGCGAGGCCGCGGTGCTGGCCATGACCACCCTCATCGATCTGCTGGGCCTGCCCAGCAACCTGAGCGCGGTGGAGGCCGACCCGGAGCGCATCGACGACTGGGCCGCGGCCGCTTATGCCAACCGGCGGCTGCTGGACAACACCCCGCGCGATCTGTCCGAGGAGGACCTAAGGCAGGTCCTAAAAGACAGCTTCTGGGATTAGCCCGCATATCATGGGGCTGGGCTGAACGTAGCTGAGCAATAGGAGGTTTGGCGAAGCGGCTCGGCAAAAGAGGTGTTTTGCTGGACCAAAAGGCTGGGCTGAACCTCTTGCGCCTGCGGCGCCCAGATAGCCGAACTATCTGGGCCACCCCAAGAGAAAACCTCTTTTTTCCGACCTCTTTTGCCTTATGCAAAGGCCAAGGCTCTACCGCCTGGCCTGGCTCCCGGGCATGGGGTTGTCACGGCGTCTCTGCCGGAGGTCGGGGGTCAGGCCGGCGGGTCGGCGGCCAGGCGCTGGTGGGCCAGCAGGTCCAGATGCCAGGTGGCCGCGTCGTCCAGGGGCGGGATGATGGGCCCGGAGATAGCGCGCAGGTCCAGGGTCTTGATATACCCGCCGCAAGACCGGCAGGCCTGCACGGACAAGCCCTCCTCATCCTGGGCCATGAGCATGACCACCCGGTCCTGGCGATTCTCTCGGCAAAATGGACACTTAAGGCGGGGAAATTCCCATGCGGTCTCGCACAGACCGCAGTGCAGCCGGCGCTGGCCGTCTTGGCTGCTCAACTCGGCCAGGGCCGGCGGCGAGCCGCACATTGGGCAGCGCCCCGGGGAGCCGGCGGGGAGGCCCTCCGGCTGGGCCGCCCGGGCCAGGGCCAGCAGGTTGGGGCGCAGGGCCAGGCGCAGCAGCAGGCGCAACAGATCCAGCTCCAGGCCCAGGTCTGCAGCGACCGCTTGCAGGGACGGGCGGTCGTCCAGCAGGGCGGCCCGCAGGGGGCCGGGCCCTGGCGCGCTCTCCTGGCGCAGCCGGGCCAGGGACCGGGCGGCCGCCGGGCCCTTGGGATGCTCTTGCAGGGACGCGGCCAGCCGGTCCAGCAGGTCCCAGGCCGCGGGCCAGTCCAGCTCCAGGCAGGCCAAGTCCCACAAGGGCGCGTCGGAGCCCGCCGGACCGGACGGGGCGGCTACCTTTGAGGGAGGCGGGGCGGTCTCGGTGATGAGCAGCAGGCCGGCCACCAGGGCGCACAGGGATTCGCAGGCCGGGTTGCGCCCGCTCCAAGCGGCCACCCGATCCTCGATCCGTTGCGCGGGCAAGGCTGTGTCCACCAGCAGCTCCTCGGGGCTCAGGCCGAGTGGTAATACAGGGCCGGCTCGGCCACCACCAGATACAGGGCGCGCACGTCGTTCGCGTCCAGGATGCGGGCGCCGGCGCCGAAGCGCTGCTTGGCCGCGGCCAGGCGCTCCTGGGCCAGGGCCTTGATAGTAGCCTCGTCCCCGAAGTTCAGGGCTCCGGTGGGGCAGGCCTTGACGCAGGCGGGCAGCAGGCCGGCGCTCACCCGCTCGGAGCACATGTCGCACTTGACCAGCCGGCCGGCGCGCCGGTCGTACTGGGGGATGTTCCAGGGGCAGGCGTACTGGATGCGCTTGAAGTGCTTAATCAGCCGCCAGGTCTTGCGGGTGAAGATCACCGCCCCGTTCTTGTCGATGACAATGGCGTCCTTGACCAGCATGTCCGCCTCCTGCTTGCAGGATGGGTCCAGGCAGTGGCGGCAGGCGTCGGAAAAAAAGTACCAAACCATGGAGTTGATGAGCGCGGGGTGCTCGGCAAAGCGCACCAGGCGGTAGGTGACCCCGTTGAGCTCGGGCGGGTTCTGGTGGCTGCCCCGCTGCTGGGTGGGGGTGGCGGGCAGCTTGTTCCACTCCTGGCAGGCCACCTGGCAGCCCCGGCAGGCGGTGCAGCGGGTGGTGTCGATGAGGAAGTACTTGCCCGGCATTGCCTAGCCCCCCTTCCTTTCCAGGTTGACCATGAAGGCCTTGGTCTCGGGGATGCGGGTGTTGGGGTCTCCGGCGCTGGCGGTGAGCAGGTTGGCCGCGTCGCCGCCCCGGGCCGGATGCACCCAGCCGTAGCACCAGGGCAGGCCCACCTGGTGCACCACCGCCCCCTGGATGAGCAGGGGCCGCAGCCGGGCGGTGACCATGGCGTGGGCCTGAAGCGAGCCGCGGCCCGATGAGACCTGGCACAGGTCGCCGTTTTTGACGCCCTTGAGCTGGGCCAGCTCCTTGCTGATCTCCACGAACAGCTGGGGCTCGGCCTCCAGCAGCCAGGGCTGCCAGCGGGTGAGCACCCCGGACTGCCAGTGCTCGGTGACCCGGTAGGTGGTGCATACAAAGGGAAAGCGGGGGTCGCAGGTGTTGAGGTGGTCGGCCTTGCTGTGATAAGCCACGGCCACCGGGTTGGTGAGCTGGCTGGAAAAGGGATTGTGGTCCACCGGGCACTCCAGGGGCTCGTAGTGCTCGGGGAAGGGGCCGTCGGCCCGGCCCGGCCCGAACACGCTGGCCACGCCGTCGGGCTTCATGATAAAGGGGCGCTTGGTCTTGTTGGGATTGACCAGCATGGGCGGCCAGCCGCCGTCGGGCACGTCGCCCACCCACTCGCCGTCTTGCCAGGCCAGGATGTTCTTATCTTTTGACCAGGGCCGGCCCATGCGGTCCACGCTGGCCCGGTTGTAGATGATGCGCCGGTTCACCGGCCAGCACCAGGCCCAGTGGGGATAGAGCCCCATGCCGGTGGGGTCGTCCTTGCCGCGGCGGGCGGCCATGTTGCCCTGTTCGGTGAAGGATTGGCAGTAGAGCCAGTTGCCGCTGGAGGTGGAGCCGTCGGCCTGTAAAAAGGCAAACGACGGCACCAGGGAGCCCTTTTTGTAGAGCTTGCCCTTGATTGTGGTGTCTTTTTCAAAGTAGCCGTTGATCAGCTTGGCCGTGGCCACGGGGTCGAACCTGCCCCCCGGCGCGAAGCCGCGGCGCAGCTTGAGGATGGGCTCGGGATAGGCCCCGCCCTTGGCGTACAGGGCGCGGATCTTGTTGAACAGCTCCACCATGATCTGGCCGTCGCTCTTGGTGCCCTTTAGCGGTTTGGTGGCCTCGTAGCGCCACTGCATCCAGCGGCCCGAGTTGGTTATGGAGCCCTGTTTTTCCACGCTGACGGCGCAGGGCAAAAAGAACACCTCGGTGGGCACCTTCTTGGGGTCCATGCCCGGGCCGCGCCAGAACTCGCAGGTCTCGTTGTCAAAGATGTTGACGTTGACCATCCACTCCAGCTTGGCCAGAGCAGCCCGCACCTTGCCCGCGTTGGCCCCGGAGCAGGCCGGGTTCTGGCCCCAGGCAAACAAGCCCTTGACCTGGCCCTGGTACATGGCCTGGAAGATATCCAGCCAGGTGTAGGCGGCCCCGTCGTCGACCTTGGGCAGCCAGGAGTAGCCGAAGTCGTTGGCCTGGTCGGCTCGGTCGCCGAACATGGCCTTCAAGAAGCTGGCCACGTACTTGGGTTTGTTCTGCCACCAGTTGGCTGACTGGGGGTCGCTGCTGTGCGGGGTGTTCTTCCGGTTGTAGTCGGCCAGGGTGGCCAGGGAGGCGGTGGGCGTGCCCAGGTAGCCGGGCCAGATGTGGAACAGCAGGCAGTGATCCGTGGAGCCCTGCACGTTGCTCTCGCCCCTGAGGGCGTTGACCCCGCCGCCCGGCCGGCCGATGTTGCCCAGCACCAGCTGGATCATGGCCATCATGCGGATGTTCTGCACCCCCACCGTGTGCTGGGTCCAACCCATGGCGTACATGATGGTGCCGGTCTTGTCCGGCGAGCCGGTGGCCCCAAAGGTCCTGTACACCCTGAGCAGGTCCCGCGCCGGGGTGCCGGTGACCGAGGAAACCTTGTCCAGGGTGTAGCGGGCGTAGTGCCGTTTCATGAGCTGGTACACGCAGCGCGGGTCCTCCAGGCTCGGGTCGCGCCGGGGCACGCCCCGGGCGTCCCGCACAAAGGCCCAGGCGCTCTTGTCGTACTTTTTCTTCTTAGGGTCAAAGCCGCTGAACAGGCCGTCGTGGAAGGAGTAGCCAGGCCCCACGATAAAGCCGGCGTTGGTGTAGTGGGCCAGATACTCGCGGTGAATCAGGCCCTTGTCCAGGATGTAGCGCATCATGCCGCCCAAAAAGGCGATGTCGGTTCCCGAGCGCAGGGAGGCATAGATGTCGGCCTTGGCCGAGGTGCGGGTGAAGCGGGGGTCCACATTGACCAGGGTGGCCCCCTTTTGCATGGCCTCGGTCACCCACTTGAAGCTGATGGGATGGTTCTCCGCCGGGTTGGCCCCCATGACCAGGATGCAGTCAGAGTTCTTGAGGTCGATCCAATGGTTGGTCATGGCCCCGCGCCCGAACGACTCTGCCAGAGCCGCAACCGTCGCGCTGTGTCATATTCGGGCCTGGTGTTCGATGTAAACCAGGCCCAGGGAGCGCATGATGGCCTGCAGGGTCCAGCACTCCTCGTTGTCCAGGGCGGCCGAGCCCACGTGGGCGATGCCCATGGTGCGGTTGACCGTCTGGCCCTTGGCATTGGTTGGGGTGAAGGTGGCGTCGCGGGTCTTTTTGACCTTTTCGGCGATGCGGCTCAGGGCCCAGTCCCAGTCCTTGACCTGCCACTTTTTGCTGTAAGGAGCCCGGTAGAGCACCTTTTTCATGCGCTTGGGGTTGACCGCCATCTGGTACAGGCCCGCCCCCTTGGCGCACAGGGCCCCCTGGTTTATGGGATGATCCGGGTCGCCCTCGATGTTGATTATCTTGCCGGTCTTCTGGTCGGTCTGCACGATGAGCCCGCAGCCCACCGCGCAGTAGGGACAGATGCTGGTGGTCACCTTGGCCTGGCGCACGCTCTGCTTGGCGGCGTAGGCCTCTATGGCTCTCAGGTCGAGGCCCAGACACAGGGCGGCCCCGGCCGCGCCCGACCTTTGCAAAAACTCCCGTCTGGTCAGTCCCATCAAGCCCCTCCCCGGCCTCCGGTCCGCCGGCCCCCACCGGGGCCGCTGAAAATCCAAGTAGTTAGACTACCTCATGCAAGCGGGGCCCTGGTAATTATTTTCAGACCCGCCGGCCGTTCGGCGCTTCAATCGGCGGGGGCGATTAGAGGCTCAGGCGTCCAGCACCGAGCGGATGGTGCGCAGCAGATCGCTTTGCTTGAACGGCTTGACCAGCAGGGCGGCCGGGCCCGAGGCCATGACCTCGTCCAGGTCCACGTTGCGCGCATAGCCGGTGGCGATGATCACCTTCACCGCCGGGTCCATGGCCATGAGCTCCCGCAGGCATTGGTGGCCGCCGATGCCGGGCATGCTCAGGTCCAGCATCACCACATCTATTTGGGGCCCCTTTTCCTGGTATATAACCAGGGCCTGCTCGCCGCTGGCCGCGGTGAGCACCTGGTAGCCCGAGAACTCCAGCTGCTGGCTGGTGATCTCCACCAGGCTCTGCTCGTCATCCACCATGAGCACGGTCTCCCCCCGCCCGCCGGCGGGCTGGGCCGTCTCCTCTGGGGCCGGGATCGTCGTCTGCCGGCTGAGCAGCAGATAGAGCTTGAAGACCGTGCCCCGGCCCGGCCGGCTGTGGCAGGTGAGACGGCCGTCCAGGGACTTGACCATGCCGAACACGGTGGACAGCCCCAGGCCGGTGCCCTTGCCCACCTCCTTGGTGGTGTAAAAGGGATCGAATATGCGCTTGAGCTGGGCGGCGTCCATGCCCATCCCGGTGTCGGCCACCCCGAGCGCCAGGTAGTCGCCGGAAAATTGCCGGGACCAGACCAGACAGCTCTGATCCTCCACGCGAACCGAGTCGCTGGTGATGGTGAGCACCCCTCCCCCCGGCATGGCGTCGCGGGCATTGGTGCACAGGTTCATCAGTATCTGCTCCAACTGGTGACGGTCGCCCAGGGCCAGGGGAAGGTTTTGGCCCAGCTTCAGGCGGACCTCGACCATCTTGGGCAGGGTCTGCTGCAGCAGGCGGCCGATGCTCAGGGCCGCCTCGTTAACATCCAGGGGGCCGAGCTGGTAATCCGCGCGCCGGCTGAAGGTCATGATGCGCCGGACCAGATCGCTGGCCCTCTCGCCGCTGTCCAATATCTCTTGCAGGGCCGGGAGATTTGTCCTGCCCTTCTGGGCATCGGCCAGGGCCATCTCGCCGTAGCCCATGATTATGGCCAGGATGTTGTTGAAATCGTGGGCCACCCCGCCGGCCAGGGTGCCGATGGCCTCCATCTTCAGGGCCTGGCGCAGGCGGGCCTCCATCTCGTGCTTTTGGGTCACGTTGCGGCAGATCACCAGCCCCTGGACCACCCGGCCCCGCTCGTCGCGCACCGGCACGGCCAGGTTCTCATAGGTTCGGCCCCGGTAGTCCACCTCATATGTGACCGTCTCGCCGTCCAGCACCTTCTGGTGCATGGGCTCCACTATCGCGGCCACCTGCTGGGAAAAGACCTCGGCCACCTCCTTGCCCTCCAGGCCGCGGGGCTTCAGCCCCATGGCCCGGAAATCGGCGCCATCGGCAAACACGAACCGGCCCTGTTGGTCCAGCAGGAACAGGGCCCCTTCCGGAAAGTTCTCGGCCATGGCGCGGTAGCGGGCCTCGCTCCGGCGCAGGGCCTCGTCGGCCCGCCGGCGCTCGCTTATGTCGGTGATGGTGCCCAGCATGGAGGCGCCCTCCTGGTCCAGGTCCTCCACCTGGCGGCCGCGGATCAAAAACCAGCGCACCCCTCCTTGCCGGTCCTTGAGGGGCATTTCAAAGGCATCGCTTTTGGCGCCCTTGGCGCCCAGGGCCCGCCAGTTCTCCCGGGCCTGGGGACGGTCGGCCGTTGGGCACAGGGCCAACAGATCGGTCAGCCGGGAAAAGGGCGGGCCAGAGCCGTATCCCAGGATGCGCGGGATGTTGTCATCCACGATCAGCCGCTCTTGGGCCGCGTCCAGGCTCCAAACCCCCACCCCGCCCGACTCGGTGGCCCAGCGATAGCGCCTCTGGGCCTCCAGCAGGTCGTCGCGCTGCCGCGTGGTCTGGCCCAAAAACTCCAGGCGCTTTTTGTCGATATAGAACAGGGAGATGGCCAGGATCAAATAGACCACAATGTAGCGGATGCCGAACTTGGAAAAATACACCGTGTCAATGTTGCCCAGCAGATAGGTGGCCGCCATTGACACCACCTGAAACACCAGAGACAGGATCAGGCCCGTCTCGGGGCCAAAGGCCAGCAGGCACACCAGGGGTATGGCCAGGGACCAGAGTATGGTGCCGGTGCTCAAGTCATAGGAGAGGAAGTGGATGGCCAACACCCAGAACAGGGCCACGAACACCACCATCCCCGCCTTGACCAGGCGTCCGGTGAAGGCCGGCGAGGTGGTGTTGACGATCAGAACGGAAAACAGGACCACGGTGACCAGGAACAGGATGTTCATGACGCCCGCGAAGTACCAGCCAGAGTTGAAATTGTTGGCGATGAAATAGGTCAGGGTGGGGATCAACACCACCACCAGGGAGCGCAGCACGTGCACCTGGAAGCGCAGCTCCAGGAACCCGCCCGCCACCTCGATGGGCTCGTCCTGGGGGGCGCGGTAGCGGAGCACCGCGAAGATGGCCAGCAGGGCCGTGAAAAAGAAAAGGGCCGGGGTGGGATCGGGCGCGGCCAGGGGAAGCAAGGTGGTGAGGTACAGGACCACGCCCGCGGTGGGCACGGCAAAGCCGGCCAGGATGAAGATGATCTCCCGCCGCGCCGGGCCCGGGCCGCGGACGGCCGCGCGCAGCAAGACCAGCAGGGAGGCGCCTATCACCAGATAAGGATAGGCCAAGTACATGATCCAGAAGCCCGGGCCAAAGACGGGCCGCAGGGCCTGGCCCGGCGCGAGGCTGGCCGGGGTCTCCAGGATGAGCTGATGCCAGGGGTTGGTCCAGGCGAGTGCCACGGTCAGCAGGGGCGGGACAAAAAACCAGGGAACGATCTTGCGGTTGAGCAGCCTGTCCCAGGGGGAGTAGCTCAGGGCCAGCATGGCCATGGCCGCCGGGATGACGGCCACCCCGGTCAGGTCCACCTTGACCCACAGCAGCTTGGCCCCCAGATCCGGCAGCCGGAGGAACAGGCCGTAGCCCAAGGCCCAGACCATCAGCGAAAGCATCAGTATTATGAGGCTTTTTATGGACCAGCTCTGGCGAAAGCGCCATAGCTGGATGGCGGCGGTCAGGCAAAAGGAGGCGCTGACCAGCGTGATGACCCAGGCATGTGCGTGCCAGAAGTTCATGGGCGGATATTAATAAAATCCACTACCAGCCGGGGCATGTGGGTTAAAGGCCGGACCAAGGCCTGGGAGCCCCGCCGCCCGGCCATGGGCCTGCTAGCAAAGAGCCTTGATGCGCATATACATTGTACCGCATGTTAGCCCGCATATTTCATGAAGGCCGTGTGTCCGGCTCAGGCATGCATCACCTTTTTTAGCTCAATCCCGTACTTCTTCATGCGGTTGTAGACCGTCACCCGGTTGACCCCCAGCAGCCTGGCCGCCTGGGTCTGGTTGCCCCCGGTGCGGCGCAGGGCCGCCACCAGGGCCTCCTTTTGCGACAGGTCCGCGGGCGCGGCCCCGGGGTCTACTTCAACAACCCCCTCCCCGGCCGGCCGGGTCCGGGCCTGGCCAAACTGGGGCGGCAGGTGCTCCAGGCCGATGACCCCGCCCTCGGCCACCACAAAGGCGTACTCCAGGGCGCCCTTGAGCTCGCGCACGTTGCCCGGCCAGGGGTGGGACATGAAGCACTCCATGGCCCGGCGGCTCAGCCCGTTGATGGGCTTGCCGGTCTTGCGGGCAAAGCGCTGGATAAAGGTGTTGACCAGGGCGGGCACGTCGCCGAGGCGCTGGCGCAGGGGAGGCAGGTGGATGGGGATCACGTTGATGCGGAAGTACAGGTCCTCGCGGAAATCCCCCTGGGCCAAAAGCTGCTCCAAGTCGCGGTTGGTGGCGGTGATGATGCGCGCGTCCACCGAGATGGGCTGATGGTCCCCCACCCGCTCGAACTGCTTGGTCTCCAACACCCGGAGCAGCTTGGCCTGGGTGGACAGGGGGATGTCGCCGATCTCGTCCAAAAAGATGTCGCCTCCGTTGGCCGCCTCGAAGCGGCCGATGCGGTGGCGGTAGGCCCCGGTGAAGGCGCCCTTGGCATGGCCGAACAGCTCGCTCTCCAGCAGGGACTCGTTGAGCGCCGCGCAGCTGAACTGCACGTAGGGCCCTTCCCGCCGGTTGCCGCACTGGTGGATGGCCCGGGCCGCCAGCTCCTTGCCCGTGCCGCTTTCGCCCTGGATGATCACCGGCGCGTCGGAGGCCGCCGCCTTTTTGATCACCTCGAAGACCTTTTGCATGGCCGGCGAGCCGCCCACGATGCCGCAGAAACCGTCCACCGAGTCCAGCTGGCGGGCCAGCCGGCTCACCTCCTGGTCCAGGCGATCCAGCTCCGAGATGTCGATGATGGTCTCCACCGCGCCCAGGGGCCGGCCCTGCTCGTCGTGGAGCAGGGAGGCGTTCTTGAGCACCGGCACACAGGAGCCGTCCTTGCGGCGGTAGCTGCAACGCACGCGCTTTATGCTCCCGTGGGCCGGGTCGAACAGGGCGCACCACCAGCTCTGGCCCTCCTGGCTCTGGATGGCCAGCTCGCAGGCATCGCATCCCAACAGGGTGCAGGGCCGGCCGATCAACTCCTCGGCGCGGTAGCCGGTGAGGGTCTCAAGGGCCTGGTTGACCATGACGATGGCCCCGTCCGGCGCAATGACGATCAAGCCGTCGTGCATGGTGTTGATGATGGCGTCCAGCTGCCGGTTTATTTCGTGCTCCCGCATATCGCCGCCTTTGGCCCGGGGCAAGGGCGCAACCCTGCCACACCTGTTTAAATTTTAATCGTCTCTTTTATATATGATGAAGCCGCATGGCCAAATGTCAAAGGCTGTCCTGTACCTTCCGAAGAGGGTCACACGATTTTTCCATGTTATTATAATTATTTATCCTGATTATTTTCTTCGCGGCCCCTTGACCGCGCCCGGCATATTTATTGCGGGAACGCGGGGCAGACCGCAGCAAGGGAGAGTCCATGGCCCCACGGCACCAGATAGACCTCAACGGCGTGATGGCCCCCCTGTGTCTGTTGCAGATGAAAAACGCCCTGAACCGGCTGGCCCCGGGCGAGCTGCTCAAGGTGATGGTGCACGACGCGGATCTTGTGGGGAGCATCGCCACCATCCTGTCGCGCTCGGCCGATCGCATCGTGGACCAGCGCGAACAGGACGGCCTAATCAGCCTGTTCATCCGCAAAGGCTAGCCTGGATATTTCATCAAGGCCGCGCATCCGGCTGCGCCGGAATCTTGTCGTTTTTTATTTGGTGCAGGGACGGAGTTTATCCCGACCCTGTCTTGCTTTCGGTGGGCCGCTGGGCGGGGATAAACCCGGCCACTACTTTTACGAAAGGTAAAAGAGGCCGGTAAAAATGAACCATTCTCTTCGGGTGGCCCCGACAGCTCGCCTGTCGGGGTTGCCGAGCATAGCGAGGCAACAAGAGGTCTGGCGCAACCTCTCGCATACTGACACCGCCTCGCCTGAAGCGCACCCGCCCGCCCGAGCCTCCGGGAAGGGATAAACCCGCGCATACTTTCGTGAGATATGCAGGCTAGCCCGGATATTTCATGAGGGTTGGGTGGCATTAGGCAACGATTCAGTATTCATGGGGTCTTAATGAAAAAGGTGCAGACATTCTCGGGGTACGGTTTGTACCCCGGCCCGGCACAGCCAGCCGCCGGCAGACAAGGCGGCCCAAGGCTTGGGCCACCAAATGGCTGCACCGGGAGCAACGTGGGTTGGCCAAGGCGCCAAGCTATTCG
>Ga0272444_10003018_pt1 | contig 15371 bp, 12 predicted proteins | sample SSMForm13_FD_201033 | JGI IMG/M metagenome (GOLD analysis project Ga0272444, IMG submission 201033) | Marine sediment archaeal communities from Little Sippewissett salt marsh, Falmouth, MA, United States - SSM-Form-13 | ecosystem: Environmental > Aquatic > Marine > Wetlands > Sediment ...
GGCCTCAATCCCGGCATAGCCGCGCCGGAAGGGGGGAGGGGATGACAGGTGACGTTGCTGAATTTATCCGTGTTCTTGATCGGATCGCACCCGTTCATCTGGCCGAATCGTGGGATAATGTCGGTCTTCAGATTGGAAGCCGTCAATGGCCGGTAAAAAAGATCTGGACGGCCCTTGATCCCTTGGTGGAGGTCGTGGACCAGGCATGTGCAAACCATGTGGATTTATTGGTTACCCACCATCCACTGTTTTTTAAAGCGATCAAGCGCATTGATTGTCAAACGGCGCTGGGGCGCATTATTCAAAAGGCCTTGTCATGCCAGTTAGCCATTTACAGCGCTCACACCAATTTAGACAGCGCTGTCGGCGGGGTGAATGATGTCTTGGCGTCGCGCATCGGATTGAGTGATTTGTGCGTGCTTGCTCAGCCGACAAAGGCCGATCGATCCAATAACGATACGGGATTGGGACGGGTGGGCACGCTGCCGGCGTCCATTCGCCTGAGCGCCCTTGCCGAACAACTAAAAAAGGCGCTGAACGTCGGGAGCCTGAAAGTGGTCGGACATCTGGATCAACAGGTCAACACTGTTGCTGTATGCTCTGGCAGTGGCGGTAGCTTTTTGGATGCCGCGCTGGCGTCGGGGGCACAGGTCTACGTGAGTGGTGATTTGGGATATCATACCGCCAGGGATGCCCAGCAGGCCGGCATTGGTTTGATTGACATCGGCCATTTTGGGTCCGAGCGATTGGTTGTCGATGCACTGGCCGCATCCATTCGCGATGTGAGCCAGACGCGGGGCCTGGATGTAACGGTGGAGGCTGCGACCATTGAGACCGACCCATTTCATCAGCTTTAATACGGGGGACTTCTAAAGAGATGGATATTCAGGGGCAGATTAGGATCTTAGTCGCTCTGCAGGGTGTTGAATCCGAAATTCTCAAAACCGAGCGGCAAATTTTTGCATTGAAGGATGAGGCCACCTCTCTTGGCCAGGCTTCTGCCGAGCACGAAACACAGGTGGCCGCAGAAAAAGAGGCGCTGGACGAACTGAAGAAAACCTACCGTGAGCTCGAATCAGAATCCAAAGATAATGCCGCAAAAATCAAAAAAAGCAATGAGAAGCTCAGGGCTGTTAAGACCAACAAGGAATATCAATCGACCCTGAAAGAGATTGAGGAGATTCAAAAAAAGAACTCAGGCATTGAAGACCGCATGATTGAGCTGCTTGACCAACTGGAATCCCAGGAGGCGGTTGTCAAGCAGAAAGAAACGCAATTGGCTCAGTTTGTTCAGACCTGTAACGAAAAAAAGGTTATCATTACAGGTCGTATTGATCAGCAATCGCAGGCCGTTGGGCAGCTACAGGAAAAAAAGGCGCAGATCCGAGCCAGTGCGGATCCGAAAATCATAACGATTTTGGACGATGTGAAGACGAAAGTGCGGGGGATGGCCGTGGTTCCCGTTGAACAGGAAGTGTGCATGGGATGCCACCTGAATATCCCTGCGCAATTGTACAATGAATTGCGACGGTATGATGAAGTTCGCTTTTGTCCACATTGCCATCGAATCATTTACTGGAAAGAAAAAGACAAGGATAGTGATTAGCGGTTGGAGTAAACCAGGCGGTCGCTGGTTCGGCTTTTTGCCGGACTGGAGGAAAGTCCGAACACCACAGGGCAGGATGCTCCATAACGTGGAGTCACGGTGACGTGAAGGCAAGTGCAACAGAAAGCAAACCGCCTCGCCAATTGGCGCGGTAAGGGTGAAACGGTGCGGTAAGAGCGCACCAGTTCTTCGGGTGACCGAGGAAGCTGGGTAAACCCCATCCGGTGCAAGACCAAATAGGGGAGTGCTTGAGGGCGGCCCGTCCAAGCTCCCGGGTAGGTTGCTAGAGGTGCCGGGCAATCGGCATCCCAGATGAATGATCGCCACCTTCGGTACGGGTAACCGGCCGAGGGGACAAAATTCGGCTTACGGCGTACTCCAACCGCTATTCCTGTCTACAATGAATATGCATAATTTCATGAATGGAGCCCTGCTGTGAACGGTTCGTATTGTGATATTTCTTTTGCCGAAAAGGTCCGCATTTTTTCTTCCGATTACCTGAAGTGTTGCGCCTACATTTCGAATCGCCAGACTCCCGACCATGTTTTTACCAAAAAGCTATACTCCAAATTGATCAGTACCTCGCAGGTGCTCGAAGATTTCCTTGATTTCCACGGCGCGAAAAACAGTGAAGACTGGTACCTGTACCGTGAGTTATGCGCCAGTGTCAGGCATTTGAGTTTAGGCGCTTACACGCAGAAGCATATTCTCAACCGTTTGGTTTTTTATGATATCCCCGATACGGATGACTTCCGAGAAGCGGGTGAAGAAACCAACCGGTCGCTCAACACCGTGCTTCGTAACCTGTCACCGGTCATTATCGATGAAGCGGCACGGCTGAATATTGCCATGCCGATGGATGCTTTCGGTCCTGAGGATTTCCCCGGCATCACTACCGGAGAAATGCTGAAATACGACATTGACGATGATGCCAAGGACGTCCAGAAACGTAACATCGTTAAGATCGCCAATGAATTTCTGAGCATTGCCAACACATTTGATCCCTTGGGGTTTTACGAACCCTATAAACATGAAGAGATGATCGCAATGGTGCCGGAAAAGGTGAACGAGGTGGAAATCCGGCGTTTTGAAATGCTGGTGCACAATCTTCAATCATCGTTCGACACCTACGTTATCCATGGCGGCTTTCGTTTTGGCGATCGGAAGTTGAAATCATTGAGGAGCTATTTTTCAGTTGTTTTTCACCTTCTGCAAATGATGGGACGTCTGCTCCACTTTTATGAGCGCCACCTGTATGAAGCCGGTTATAAAAATACCTATAAGCGCGTGCAAGATACGATGACATCTTTAGTCGACCCCATGATGCTGCTTGATCGAACCATCAATTACGGCCTGTATTATGCCTGCCACTACCTCAATTCAGGAAAAAAGATGGCCCGGGACATCCTCAATGAAAATATTGAGCGCAGCTCGATCACCGTGGGGATTCCGGTCAAGCTGGGATTTCACAGCCGGCCCAGCCTGCTGGTAGCCAAAATTGTGCAACATTTCGGCGGCCAGGTGGAACTGGTTGTTGGTGAGGATCGATTTGACGCCAGCAGTGTGCTTGATATTCAGTGGGCGGGCGGAAAAATTCAGAAGGAAGAGATCACCGAGGTCGTCTTTGAGGGAGACAGTCGTGCCCTGGCCGATATTCAGATCCTGGCCAGCGTCAACTATGGTGAAGACACCATGGGCAAGGGGGTGCCGCTTCCCAGCGAATTAAGTTATCTGAAATGATTTGCGCTGTGATTGTTGCCGGGGGTAGCGGCTCCCGGATGCAGGCGCCGGAAAAGAAACAATACCTGCATCTATCCGGACTGCCCCTGCTTTGCCATACACTGATGGCGTTTGACCGGTGTGCCGATTTTGACCAGATTTGCCTGGTGGTTCCCGGAGAAGACCTGGAAAAGTGTAAAACCGATGTTCTGGCGCCGTTGTCTCTGGCGCACGACATTCAGCTTGTGGCGGGTGGAAAACGTCGACAGGAATCGGTGTTGAACGGTTTGAACAGTTTGAAGGCGAAGAGCGGTATCGTCATGATCCATGATGGGGTGCGGCCGTTTGTCCGATCCTCGCTGATCGAGCGCTGTCTTAAGGGTGTGCAGGCCACAGGTGCCTGTATCCCGGCCATCCCCGCCACCGATACTTTAAAGCAGGTCGATGCAAACGGCGTCATTGTCGGTACCGTAGAGAGGCAAACGATCCGTTTGGCTCAGACCCCTCAGACATTTTCCATTGATTTGATCCGGCGCGCCCATCATGATGCGGCGCGCAACAATTTCGTTGCAACAGACGATGCATCCGTTGCCGAACACTTCGGCGCGTCAGTGATCGTGGTCCCCGGTGACCCCGACAATATAAAAATTACCACCCCCCATGACCTGATCGTTGCCCAGGCCATTTTCAAGCGCTGGGGCATGATGCAGCAGGGTGACTATAGTGTTTAAGATAATGTTTTTGGCAAGGCCAGAGGGAGGAAGCTGTATAATCAATACCGCGACGACCGATAACGCAGCCCAAAAACATTATCTTGAATGCTATATTGAGAATTCCATCTAACTTGAGGGGTGTGGTAAACCACCAAACATAATGCGTGCGAACAGGCCGGCAAGCTTTTGCGGATCATGGCGGATAATGTCGCCGGATGTTTCCAACAGATCTTCGGCAATTATTTTACACTGGTTATCGACCAACCCGATTCCCACAAATTCAGATTTTTGTTTGCGATAAAGCTTGAGTAAACGATTGTCAGGACGATGATTGTTGACGATGGCTGAGGTGATTTTGCATCGCATAAAGCTTTCCAAGGTGGCAATAAAATCGCAAGCCTGGAAATGATTCGTCTCTCCATATTTGGTCATGATATTCACCACATGATACATGGGCGCGGATACTTCTCTGAGCTTTTCACAAAGGCCGGGAACGAGCAGGTTGGGGATAATACTGGTAAACAGATCGCCCGGTCCAAGAATAATGATGTCAGCCTTGGCAATGGCTCTGAGCACCGGCGGAAAGACCGAAATCGTGTCACTGTGGTGAGGAACCAAGTAGACATCCCGGATGGTTTCACGTTGATGCCCCCGGGGCATGTCAATGGCACTTTCGCCGAAAATGCGGCTGCCGTCAGTCAACTCGGCCACCAGGGTGGCGCGGTCGATGGTGACCGGCAGAATTTGGCCTTTGACATCCAGTATCTCGGCCAGGGCCTGCACACCGGCTGGAAAGCTTCCCGTGTAACGCGAGAGCATGGTCAGCAGCATGTTGCCGGCGTTATGTCCCTTCAGACGCCGGTCTCTTTTAAATCGCTTCTGAAAGATCGACCGGGCGACGTCCTGGTGAGGAGACAGGGCCAGGATACACTTAAGAATGTCACCGGGAGGCAGTGTGCCCAGTTCATCGCGAAGCCGTCCGGTGCTGCCGCCGCTGTCCATCATGGATACCACCGCGCTGATACGGATACCGGTCAGCTGGCGCAGTCCGGACAGCAGGGCAAACTGTCCGCTGCCACCGCCGATGGTTACGACATTCAGTGTCTTTTTAAGGGCAGCGCGTTTTTCGGTCACGAGGATCCTTTCCCGTGGTATTCCAATACCTGATTGTTGAATCCTGCAGCGTTCCGGATGCCTTTGGAAACGACCAGTTTCTTGCCGCATTGGGTTCCATCGGACAGCACTTGGGCATCGTGACTGGGGCCTTTTCGCGAAAACGAGCGTAAGTGGGGGTAACGTCGGGCCAGATAACGGGTCAAGGCCTTGTCGTCAACGCACATGGGCAGGCCGGTATCATTCACCTGCTGCGTGCTGATAGACGCCTGTTGTAACGTGCTTCTGAACCCCGCGATGACGCCGACAGCAAAATCGGTCTTTCGGTATCGGTTCAATTTTTTATCCTGGCAATAATCGGCCCAGGTATTGTCGATATAGCGGCGGACGCTGGCATGGACATATTCGGCAATCTGAACATTTTGAACGGATCCGCTGATCTCCAGCACCCGTCCCATGCGGCCCTTTTCCAGCACCCAGGCCTGTGACCAGACCCCTTGAACAAAGTAAAAGTCCTGCAGCAGATGCGCCAGATGATACGCTTCACGGAAATGCCGCAGACGAGGACGCCCTAAAAAGATGCTCGTGTAACATTGATCCTGGCCGTGACTGATCAGATCGATATTATGGCGCCGAATCAAATCAAAGGCCTTGCGCATGGCGGCGTGGGCCTCGTTGGGGTTACTGCTTTCAGCCAGGGCCATGAGCTTGCGAATTCGGATCACCATGCGATCATTATCATCCAATGGATCGCCCTGATTGAGCCGCTCATGAAGGGTCGGGTAGGTCCCCGAGGCTCGCGGGTTGGCGCTTAAAAAACGGCAAACCTGCTTGAAACTGCTGCCATGACCGGTTTCTTTGGCGCCGGCCAGTCCCTCATGGGCCACCTGATGAGCCATTTCATGCAAAAGGACGTCCTTGACATCATCCCAGCCATGCTTCGAAACGAGTTCACTGCTTAAGATAATTTCACGTTTGGCAGGGTTCCAGCATCCCAACCGGTGAGGCATCGCGCGGATCGAAAAAAGCGGGCGCCTGATCGATTGCCGCAAGGATGGGGGCAACAACCAGCACGCATTTTCCCATTCGGCGATCAAGCCGCGGATCACCTGATTTTCGAAAGACGATTGTATCGCAGTGCTTTTCTTTATATTCGTCTGCAAAAAGCTAACGCTACCCTCTGATTCGGCATGGTTGCATGATTAAGATGATCAATGGAGCAGTTTTTTGACAATAGCCGGTTGCTTGAAAATTGCATCGCCGGCCACCCTGGCCAATTACCAGTTGGACTTGAGTTCGGCAATGGTTTGCGCGTAATCGTCACTGCCAAAAATGGCGCTGCCGGCCACGAACACATCCACGCCGGCCTGGGAAATCCGGGAGATGGTTCCCCCATTGACACCGCCATCGATCTGGATCAGGGTGGGTAATTCCCGTTCACGGATCATGGTTTTCAGTTGAGCGATCTTATCCAGTGACGAGGGGATAAACTGTTGTCCGCCAAATCCGGGGTTCACGCTCATGACAACAACAAAATCCAAGTCGGCAAGGATCCACTGAAGGGTTTCCACTGGGGTTGCCGGGTTCAAGGCGACACCGGGCTTGGCCCCTTTTTCGCGGATCAGCTGAATCGTTCGGTGCAGGTGGGTGCAAGCTTCCTGGTGGACGGCAATGTAATCGGCACCGGCAGCCGCAAAGTCGGCAATATAGCGATCGGGCGCTGTGATCATCAAGTGGACGTCGATGGGTAGCTTGGTTGACCGGCGAACCGCTTCGACCACCAACGGGCCCATGGTGATATTCGGTACGAAGTGGCCATCCATGACGTCCACATGAATCCAGTCTGCGCCGGCTTTTTCCACAGCCTGGATTTCATCACCGAGTTTTGAAAAATCAGCCGACAGGATCGATGGTGCGATACATTTCATCCTTACTTACTCCTTCATATTTTTAACGGCCGTCCATGATCTGAGAGTCGACCAATTGACCATCTATGTAAATGAGTACCGTGGGGTTACCACTTTTTGGAATTAAAAGCCAGATTTCTTGCCCAGGCCTTAAAAAATCGTCAAAAAGGTTGATGGAAAACAGGGCCTGATTCAACTTAACTTGTACCCGACGGTTTAAAAACCCGTTGTCCAGTGAAAAGTGATACAGCCCCATCCCGTTGGCAGAAGGAGGGTTACCGATCGTTGGGCTGGTGGGCGTTCGATTGACCTGTAAGTCTACAAGACTGCCCACCGTCACCCGATAGCCGGCCATCGGTGTCTGGGCAACAATGGTTTCCGGAGGCGCCTCATCATTGATGACGCTGCGAATATGTCCGGTGTTCAATTGTAGCTGCTCCAGACGACGGATCGCCATTTCCAGGGTGAAGCCTTTCAAGTCGGTCATGGCCGTGGAAAATGGATTGGATTCCTGGCTGACCAGCAGATCCACACATTTTTTTCTGTTTACCATGGAACTTGAGGGCGGAAAATGGGCGATGACCTGGCCAACGGGGTGCAAAGGGCTGTGCATGCGGGACACCACACCCCGGCACAACCCGTTTTCAGTTAGCACAATTTTGCTTTGTTGAAAGGAGAGTCCTGCCAGGTTGGGCATCACCACGGACTCGGGCCCGCGGGAGACTTGGATTTTTACGTCCCTTCCACGTTTGATGGCACTGCCGGGTTCCGGGGATTGTTCAATAACATAATGCTGGGGCACCTGGTCATCATAGCGGGTGCCTTTCACGCGGGTGTTGAGGCCAAGGTCGGAGAGCATTTCAAGCCCAACCAGAACGTCCTTGCCGACCAGATTGGGGACGATCACCGTATCCTCGCTTTTAATCATCAGCGTCAGTGTCAGATACGTGCCGATGCCGGCCATGCCCATGAACAGGACGACCAACAGGATGCCCCGTAAAAACCGGATGGAAAAGGATTTGAGCGATACATTCATGATTTAAAAATCGATCGACAGGCTCAAGGTGATGCCGGACGCCGTGGCGGCGATGGACAGCGGCGGCTGCTTATGCCGGTAGAGGTCATTGCGAAACGCATCAACGCGGTTGCGATTGAATTTGTGTGCGCTTGAGATGGCGCCGTAAATATTTCCGCTGTAAAATCCGAATTCAATGAAACTGATCACGCCGCCGAGGGCGTAAAGCTCATTGTCAAAGGCCTCCCAGGCACTCAATATCAGGCCGGCATTGATTAAAAAGGCGGCCAGCGCATCCTGATAGCGGCCGCAATACATCTGCCCACCGCCGGGGATAATGGAAAGGAGCCCTGCGGTGAAGGGGTGTTTGGTCCGGATCTGATCATAACGGGACACCGCCGCGTTTAATTGCGCCACCTGATAACGGGCCTGATGCGCCTGGGTAATCTGGCCAAACGATCGCTTGGCCGGCTCCCATTGTCCGGCATCCACATGCAACCACCCCAGTTCGTAGCGGGCCCGGTCGATTATTTCCGGCTCCGTAGATGTGGCGATCAAATTGTGCAGATCCAGCATGGCCTGTTCGATCATGCCTTGGCGGGCATGGCTGCGGCTTAGCATAAAAAAAGCCTCGCTTTTGAGCCCCGCTGCCCTTTGATTGTCCGCAATGGCCTTAAAAACACGCACTGCATCGGGATATTGCGCGGCTTGGAAGTGAGCCATGCCAACCAGATAGTTGGCCCTGGAAATTCTGGAATCGTTTGGGAAAAAGTAGATGAAGCGGCCAAATTCATGGATGGCTTCATTAAACGCACCGCGGTCATAACAAGATCGGGCGTACCGGTATTGCTGGTCGGCATCAATGACCATGAACTGCTGCGCATCGGCCCAGGCGCTTTGGATAAAAAATAAAAACACGCAGGGTATGAGCACGGTATATTGGATTGGGAAAATTGGGCAAAGGCGCTTCATGGGATGTCACTGCCACCAGAAATCGTTGTTTCCAACCGGATCTTGACAGCGACGGCCATCACGCGTCATGACCATCGGACTGTGGTTTAATTCATCCCGACCGCAACGCATCAGCCGATCGCAGGCCATGATCCATCCCATTAGCGCCCCGTGACGATTGATGGCGGAAAGGGCATAACTCGAGCAGGACGGTGTCATGGGGCAACGCGGACCATCCGCAGCAGACAGATAACGGCGGAAAAAATGAATCGGCGATGCGGTAATGGTCGGATTCGCCTGTAGGTCATTGGTCACGGATGTGACCGGCTTGGCACAGGCACTGCCACCGGCCAGGATCAGCAGGATGATAATTACCAGTTTGGATCTCTTCATAGGCCATGGGTCAAGCCAAACGGATGCCTGGCGGATATCGGATGAATCTTCGATGACGGTTATTGCTGGGTGACACGCAAGACTTCTTCGATGGTGGTCTTTCCATCCAGTATTTTCAGAATCCCGCTTTGGCGCAGGGTTCTCATGTTGTTTTTAAGCGCGAGCTTCTTGATTTTCGTTGCATCATAGGTTTGCAAAACCAGGTTTTTCATGGCTTCGTCAAGATGCATGATCTCGAATATGGCCGCCCGTCCGCGGTATCCAGTGTTGAAACACTTCTCACAGCCTTGGGCCTGATAAAAGGTATGGGATTTTATTTGCTCATCGGTAAGACCGATACTGCTGGCGATGGCGCCGGGCTGGTAGGGCGTTTTGCAGTGATCGCAGAGTACTCTGACCAGGCGCTGGGCAAGCACGGCGATCACCGATGAGGAAATGAGAAACGGTTCCACACCGATATCGACCAGACGCGTGATGGTACTGGCGGAATCGTTGGTGTGCAGGGTGGAGAAAACCAGATGACCGGTCAGGGCCGATTGAACGGCGATGGAGGCGGTTTCCTGATCGCGAATTTCACCAATCAGAATGACATCCGGGTCCTGGCGAACGATTGAGCGCAACCCCACGGCAAAGGTGAGATCGATTTTGGCGTTGACCTGAATCTGGCTGATGCCCTTGAGCTGATATTCGACCGGATCTTCAATGGTGATAATATTGATGTCGGGTTTGTTGATTTCGGATAAAACCGAATACAACGTGGTGGTTTTACCGCTACCCGTGGGACCGGTTACCAGAATGATGCCGTTGGGCTGGGTCACCAGATGGTTGAGCAGCTCAAAATCATCCGCAGGCATGCCCAGCTCTTGCAGGTTCAGAATTTCACCGGATTTGTTAAGGAGACGCAGGACCACCCGTTCGCCAAAGGTGGTGGGCAGGGTGGAAACACGGACGTCGATGTCCTGGCTGCCGATTCTGACATCCAGGCGGCCGTCCTGGGGCAGCCGTTTTTCGGCAATATTGAGTTTGGCCATGACCTTGATGCGTGAAATCAGGGCCGCCTGAATCCATTTCGGCGGGGTCAACAGATCATATAGAATGCCGTCCACCCGATAGCGTACCTTGAAGCTGTCCTGGTAGGGTTCGATGTGGATATCGCTGGCCCGAGCCTTGACCGATTGAGAAATAATGTGGTTGACCAGCTTGATAATGGGGGCATCGCTGGTATCTTCCAGCAGGTCGGCCGTGTCCTCGATCTCGCTGATGATGGTACTGCCGTCATCTTCCATGTTCTGGACCAGTTGCTCGGCCGACCCCTGGCTCATGTCAAAAAGCAGGTTGATCGCGGCAAAAATGGCACCTTTTGTGGACAGCACCAGATTGTAGTCGGTAAAACCGATCAAACGGGCCAGGTCGTCCAGGGGCTGGAAAACCGCCGGATCATTAACGGCGATGATGTTGACCATCTCTTCCGGCAGCGTCGGCTGTCCGGCTGCCGGATTGTTTTTCAGCACCAGCGGGACCATGATGTGGCGCTTCAAAAATGCAATGGGGACATTGCGGGCCCGGTCCTCGCCGAAGCTTTCCAGCGGCAGTTCCGGCCAGAAGGGCAGCTCATAAAATTGACTGAGCGCATCCAAAAGCTGCGTTTCGTCAATGACCTTGCGTCGTAAAAGTACCTCCGATAAGATGTCGCCTTTTTCTTTCTGGAGCCTGACCGCATCGGCATAATCTTCATCGGAAACGCCGAATTTGTTTTTTAATATGTATTCCAGTGATTTGTTCATGGGATATTTCTTAAAATGAGGATGCCGCGGTATCCTTGTTTAATCAGTGCATCGCGAATTCTTCGGGCTGAATCCAGTTCCAACCCCTCGCCAATCTGAACCCGATACCAGATTTTTCCGTCAATGTCCGATTCCACGATTCGGGCCGCATACCCCAGACGGGTCAGGCGGTCTTTGGCATCCAGGGACGATTGCTCGTCGGTGAACGCATGCACCTGAATCATGTATGGACCGCTTGGAGCCATGGTTAATGATTCCGAACTGGCGCCTGCATCCTCTTCTTCAACGGACGTTGGGTCTGACGGGGTGACAGGAACTGTGGCTTCGGGCAGATTGGACTCGATGGACGGCGGTTCGATATCGCCGGTGGTTCCTTTATAAAGCTTGATCTGGGCTTCGCGCAGCTGATCGATCTGGTTTTTCTTGGTCTCGAAAACGCTGTTGGCTTCCTTGGGATTCTGGATCACCCGGGGGGTGACGAAAAAGAACAGGTTGGTCTGGTCGCTACTTTTACCCATGGTTTTGAACAGCCATCCCAAGCCGGGAATGTCCCCCAGACAGGGCACCCGGTATTCGGTCTGGTTAAACTCGTTGCCGATCAGCCCGCCCATGACCACCGTGCCGCCGTCCTTGACCATGACCGTGGTTTCCACGGTACGCTTGAGTGTCGTGGGCTGGGTGGCGCTGGATGAATCGGCGACAGTGGAGATCTCCAGGGACAGGTTCAGCCGCACCATGCGGTCCTTGTTGATCTGGGGTGTGATTTTCAGCGTTCGGCCCACATCCCGGTATTCGAAGGAGTTGTAGGTGTCGTTGTTGGAGGTGGACGTGGCGGTCTGGTAGGGCACGTTCTTGCCCACCATGATGCTGGCCTCCTGGTTGTCGGTGGTCAACAGCTGCGGGGTGGACAGGATGTTGACATCGGTGTCTTTTTTATAGGCCTGAATCACGGCGGCGATGCTGGGAAAGGTGATCCCGGCAATTTCGAGCGCCTCACCGAAAACGCCCAAACCAAAGCCGGAGGGCAGGTTCGGCCTAAGAACCTTATCGCCGTCGGAGTTCACCGATTCTGAATAGGAGATGTTCGAATCCTCGCCGGAATTAAACCCGCCACCGACCACGCCTTGATTTTCATTGCCCTCATTGTCCGTGCTGTTGAGATCAATCGTGTCACCGACCTGCCATTCGGTTCCCAATTCAAAGTTTTTGGTGGTGATGACCTCCATGATCAGGGCCTCGATATAGACCATCTTGCGGGGGATATCGACCTGGCGGATGATGTCCACAAGGGTGTCGTAGTCGTCCCGGTCGGCGGTGATAATCAGACTGTTGGTGGCTTTGTCGGCGGTGATTTTTACGTCCTCGGAGATCACCGGGGCTTCCTTGGCCCCGCCTTTGCCGGTTTTATCCTGACCGTCGGAAGGGATATCCTTGAGAACAGTGACAATCTCCTCGGCAACGGCATAGTCCAGGTAGTAGACGTGGATTTTCTCCTTGCCCTTGGGGGTTTCTTGGTCAAGCACATCGATCAGACTGCGCATGCGGTTGGTGTCATCTTCACTGGCCACCATGATGATGCTGTTGGTGCGCTCGTCGGCCACAAAGGACGCGCTGCGATCCACGGATGCCGTCCGCGTTCTTCTTTTGCTACTGGATGACTGAGATGTTTTGAAAACAGTTTCCAAAAGGGTGACCAGGTTGGATGCATCGGCGTTGTGGACTGGAAACACCGTGACTTCCCGGCCCACGCCGGGGATGTCGATAGTTTTCAGAATTTTCATCAATCGCGCGATGTTGGAGTAATTGTCAGTGATGATCAACGTGTTGGTCGGCGCGTAGGAGAGGATGACGCTACTTTTGGACACCATGGGCGTTAACAAGCGCTTGACTTCATCGGGATCGGCAAATCGCAGGGGAATCAGTTGGGTCACCACTTGGTCATTATCACTATCACCCTTGGATTTGAAACGCGTTTCAATATTTTTGGTCCGTGCATCCGGGGAGGGAATGATTTTGATCAGACGTCCGGTTTGCACCGTGGCGAACCCATGCACATCCAGGACCGATTCGAATACCTTATAGGCCTCATCAACGGAGATCTTGGAAGGAGAGATAATCGTGACTTTGCCCTTGACGCGCTGGTCAATAACAAAGTTTTTCCCGGTCAGCTCACTGATGAACTTGATGAAGACGCTGATGTCCACATTGTTAAAGTCTATGGAAACAAAACGCTGCGATCCGCCTGCCGCCTTTTGACCGCTTTTTGTCGTCTGGTTTTGGGTATAGCCGTTGGCGGCAATGAGAATACAGGTCAGTATTACGATCAGTGCGCCGATCACTCGCTTTTTAGAAGGGGAATTGTTTTTTTTGCTTTGCATGTCTTTTCCTAATTCGCGCCGACGGAGTAGGGAGCCCCCGTCGGTCGGCTATCTGATACGGTATTCGATGTTTTTATCCCTTCCCCGGCGTTTTAATTGCACAGAGAGCGAAGATGAAGATCTAAGATTGTCGACTAGCCGCAAGGCGTCGTCAACCGTTGAGATTTCAGTTCCATCCACGCCGGTGATCACATCGCCGTTCCTGAGGCCCATGCGACGAAAGATGGAATTGGGTTTTATCCTCGACAGGCTAAGCCCTGCTGGAACACCATCTTCCATATGGGGCTGGATTTTAACCTGGGTCATCAATGATCCGACGTCCGTCATTGCTTGATCGATATAGGACCGTCTAAGCGAGATGCGTTGGGCGCGCACAGCCCGGTTTGTGGGGGTACTCCGGCCAGAGGCCAGTCTTCCGGATCGGCCTGTTGATTTGCCGGCTTTCATATCCTGCATCTGGAGGACCTCGTCCTTGCCGTCAACAGTCAACACCACCTTTTCCCTGAAGATCTCTTTGACCACCGCCGCCTGGATGGTGTCACCGGTGCGGTACAGCTCTTGTTGGTGGGTCTTGACATCTTCAATGACCGCGTAGTCTCCATCCCTGGTTCCTGAAACCGTGCCCCATAATTTTAAATTTAACTTTGTTTCCTCTAAGGATTCAACATCCAATTTCTCGGCATTCGATTTGGCTTGAATGCTGGCGGCCGTGCGGGTTTCAAACAGATTTCGTTCCAACACCGCATTATAGGCGGAAAGCGGCTTTCGGGGGATATGCGCGTCGCTGACCGGGTACGCCGGCTTCTCGGTGGACACAGGGCCGCCGCCCAACCTGTCAGTGACGCCTTCATAGAGGCCATCAACAGCAAAGTAGGCCATAATCATAATGCAAATCAGGTTGATGACAATAAAAATGGCTTTGGGTCTCATCGCCTATCTCATGGTCACATCCGGGCTGTCGATGGTTCCGAATACACGGAAATTGAGCCCCCGGGTGCCTAATGTTCGTGGGTTAACGATGCCCTGCGGAATCGTATCTTGCAGCCTGGCAAAAAGTTCAGGACGCGGTTTGATATTCCCATTCAGCCGCAATCGGCTGGAATCAAAAGGATCTTCTATCTCTATTCTGCCACTTATTTTACCTTCCATCAACGGGCCGTTGAAGGTGAAGGACTTGATGCGAAGCGTCTGCCCGGCCAGCGAGAAGTCCGCCTCTGTTTGGTCCATGGTCAATTCCGCAATGCCGAAAAAAGCCGGGTTCAGGGTGATCGTCAGGCCTGGGGCGGTCAGCAGCCCATTGGCTTGGCCGAAGGGCGCGCGGCCACCATCGTGGGTCAGCCGGCCGTTGAGTGGTCCGGCAAGTGTGAACCGGGTGATGGATTTCAATGCCTCGATCTGTTCCAAGTGGATGGACGACAGGTCTGCTTCCGCATTGAGCCGGCGGGTGGGACCGCTGCCATTGATGAATACCCGGCCGTCAAGGGTGCCCTGGGCAATAACAGCTTTACATTCAAATCGTTTTCGTTCCTGAAACAGTGTTGACAGCGCAGGGGATAATCGCGCATGATCCACATGGACCAGCTTGTCTCCCTTGTGCCGGATATCGATATCAATAAAATTGGCCGCCAGCGGAAGGGCTGGCCGAATCGCATCCGCCGTGATCGACAGGGAAGGATCAACACCGGCCAATCGATTGTTGACAAACGATTTGACCGCATTTTCAGGAAATAGAAGAAACAAAAAGAAAAAGACGGCCACCAAGGCGAATAGAAAATAAATAGAAATGATCTTG
>Ga0272444_10003019_pt1 | contig 15370 bp, 9 predicted proteins | sample SSMForm13_FD_201033 | JGI IMG/M metagenome (GOLD analysis project Ga0272444, IMG submission 201033) | Marine sediment archaeal communities from Little Sippewissett salt marsh, Falmouth, MA, United States - SSM-Form-13 | ecosystem: Environmental > Aquatic > Marine > Wetlands > Sediment ...
GATAGCTGAGCTCCATGAAGGCATGCCGAAGCATAGGATTGGGCTTATTCTCCGCTCCTCCGCCGTAGAAATCCAGCTCCACTTTGCCGGTCACCTTGGGACAGACCGAGTCGTCCTCCTGAAAGGATAGGCCCAGACGCGTCTGTTTGGCCGTCATGTTGAACTCGTCATCGCTCTTGTCCTGTGGCAGGACGATATAGACGAAATTCCCATCGTTCGTTTGGGTCTGATCGTAAGAGGCATCAAGTTTGATATACCCGTAAGGAGTCAGCTTCGCGTGGGCCGTACCGCTGAGGCTCAGGGACAAGAGAAAAGCCAGAGCTATGATCACACCTGTTATCGCTTGTTTGTTCATCCGTTATCCCAAAATGATCTCAAGGTCAATGTTTAAGGTCAATGACCGACGTCAGAGTCCTTTGAACCTCAATCCCGGTGAATATAAGGCGGCCTGTCGAAGTTGTCAATGGCCTTTTCGGGCGTCTTAGGGGATCAGTTCTTTGGAGGCCGGGTTAGCAGGGCAATCACGGCAGCCACCAGACAGAGAATGCCGCTGATGATAAAGGCCGGAGTGAAACTGCCGGCGTCGCGGAAGATGCCCGCCATGATGGGACCCACGATCCCTCCGACGCCGTAAGCCGTGAACATCCATCCGTAGTTCTGGCCCACATTGGCCGAACCGAAGAAATCGGCCGTGGCCGCCGGAAAGAGAGCAAAGTTCGCCCCGAAATTGAACCCGATGATGGCGGCTCCCAGATAGAACAGGGCCGGGGTTCCGCCCATCTTGAAAAACAGCAGCATCATGACACCCTGGATAGCCGCCATCAAAAAGATGGCCGCCTTCCGGCCTATGGCATCGCTGATGGTGCCCCAGGCGATGCGGCCGATGCCGTTGGCCAGGGAGTAGAAAACAGCCATGGCCGTACCGGCGATGGCACTGGCCTGGGCGGCCGAATAGCCGCCCTGTTGAAGGGAGTCGATGCCGAACAGTTTGATAATGCCGATGGTCATCAGCCCGGCCATGGCGCAGAAAATGAAAACGACCCACAGCATATAGAACTGCGGCGTGCGGAGCATCTTGCCCGGCCCCATATCGGCGCCGGTGATGTTCCGGCCGGTTTTCGATCCGACCTCAGGCGGCTTCCACCCGGCCGGCTTCCACCCGGCCGGTGGGTTAACCATGACGATGCTGCCCAGCGCCACGATGATGAAGAATATAATTCCATAGAGTCCAAAGACATTGAGCACACCCATGCTGTCGATCAAATGCCCCCATGAACCGGCCAGCTTAATCCAGATGAGAGCTCCAAAACCGAAGCCGGCAACGGCCAGACCGGTGATGAGGCCCTTCTTGTCCGGAAACCACTTGATGCCGACGGCGATGGGACAGACATAGCCCAAACCGATGCCGGCCCCTCCAATGAGGCCGATGCAAATCACCTGACCCATGAATGAGGCGCCCAGAAACTTAGCCAGCACATAGCCCAGGCCTAAGAGCAATCCACCAACAAAGGCCACCTTGCGAGGGCCCACCTGAGCCTGCCAGCGACCGGCCAGAACCATGACCACGGCAAAGGTGGCCAGCCCCACGGAAAATACGATCTGCGTCTGAGTGGCGCTGAAATTGAAGGGCGCTTCCTTGAGTGCCGGTGTAAAGACGCTCCAGGCATAGATGGCGCCCAGGCACAGTTGTATGGGAATGGCTCCCAGTAACACCAGCCAGCGATTGAAAGTTTTATCCTGGGTCATTCAAAACCTCCCTTCAGACGAAGGGGAGCCGCCTGATCAGGCGGCTCCCCTTCTCCGGTGGCAGTTTTACTTTGCCTTACCGATCTCCTCGACAGCCTCCGGATTGGCCAGCGTGGAGATATCGCCGACCTGTTCACCTGTGGCTTTGGCCCGGATGACCCGTCTCATGATCTTTCCGGAACGGGTCTTGGGTACGTCGTGAACGAAGTATAGCTCATCGGGACGAGCGATCTTGCCGATCTCCGTGCCGACGTGCTCCCGGAGCTCTGCCCTCAGTGCATCGTTGATCTCCACACCCTGCCTGGGGACAACGAAGGCACAGATGGATTCGCCCTTGAGCTCATGGGGCTTCCCGATAACGGCTGCCTCGGCCACCTTGGGATGGCTCACCAGGGCGGATTCGACCTCGGAGTTGCCGATTCGGTGACCGGATACATTGAGAACATCGTCGGCCCGGCCCTGGATCCAGAAGTAGCCGTCGCCATCTTCCCTGGAAACATCGCCGGCCAGATAGATGCCCTCATACCGGCTCCAGTAAACATCCTTGTACCTCTCGGGGTCTTTATAGAGACCCCGAAGCATGCCGGGCCAGGGATTGAGCATCACCAGGTTGCCGCCGGCATTGACCACCGCTTTACCTTCCTCATTGAACACCTTGGCACTGAGGCCGGGGAAAGGGTTCGTGGCCGAGCCGGGCTTCAGCGGCGTGATGGGCAGTGGGGTGATGCAGAAGTGTCCCGTCTCGGTCTGCCACCAGGTGTCCATGATGGGGCAGCGCTGTTCGCCGATGTACTTATAGTACCACATCCAGGCCTCGGGATTTATGGGCTCGCCAACCGAGCCCAGCAGCCGCAGCGAGCTAAGATCGCACTTGGCGGGATGCGCCTCGCCCAACTTCATGTGTGCCCGGATGGCCGTAGGCGATGTATACAAAACGGTCACGCCGTGTTTCTCGACGATCTGCCACCATCTCTCGGGATCCGGAAAGGCAGGAGCTCCCTCGTAAATGATCGAAGTGGTACCCAGGATCAGGGGCGCATAGACGATATAACTATGGCCGGTGACCCAGCCGATGTCAGCGGCGCACCACCAGACATCCTCATCCTTGAGATCGAAAACCCAGTTCAGGGTCGCCGCGGTGCCCAGGGCATAGCCGGCATGAGCGTGCAGAATGCCCTTGGGCTTTCCGGTGGTCCCGGAGGTGTAGAGAATGTACAGGAGATCGTTGGCGTCCAGTTTCTCTGTCTCGCACTCGTCCGATTCCGCCTCGCAGATCTCATGCCACCAGAGATCCCGGCCCTCGGTCCAGGGCACCTCGTCTCCGGTGCGTTTGCAGATGATCTGGTGCTTGACCGTGGGAGCATTTTTCAGGGCCTCATCGGTCTGAGCCTTGAGAGCCACTTTGGTGCCGCGGCGGTAGAAGTGATCGCAGGTGATTGCGGCCACGGCTTCGCAGTCGTTCAGCCGGTCGGCGAAGGCCGTGGGACTAAAGCCGGAGAAGACCACCGAGTGGATGGCCCCGATCTTGGCGCAGGCCAACATGGCGATGGGCAGTTCGACCAGCATGGGCATGTAGATACCTACCCGGTCGCCCTTCTTGATGCCGAGCTTTTTCATGGCGTTGGCCAGGCGGTTGACCTCGGTATAGAGGTCGGCGTAAGTCCACTTCTTAATATCACCGGGCTCGCCCTCAAAAATATAGGCCACTTTGTCCTTGGTGGCCGTCTTCATGTGCTTGTCCAGCGCGTCGTGGACGATGTTGTATGTCCCGCCCACGAACCATTTGGCCCAGGGCGCGTCCCATTCCAGAACCTTCTTGTACGGTTCGTAGAATTCCAACAGTTCCTTGGCCATTTCCCCCCAGAACCACTCGATATCCTGGGATTTCTCCAACAGCTCGTTCAAATCTGCGATGCCGTGGGCATCCATCCACTGTTTGACATTGGTCTGCTTGACGAAATCTTCGCTGGGTTTGAAAATTCGCTTCTCATCTAACAGAACACTTATGTCCTTCTGTTCCTTTGCCATGTTTGTTCTCCTCAATGCGTTCATTTAATAAACGAATGGGATCAGTCGAAAAATATTTCTATAACAGTGTCCTCCTTTTCTGATGTTCATTTAACTAATTTACACGCTTCCTTTTATTGGCATCAAGAAAAGTCCTATCGATACTTTTATCCACCAATGACAATCGGATATATTAAATTTGAACATAATATCTTCAGGCTGCATTGTCAAGGATAAATTGTCTCGAAAGGCTAAATTCCACTTGACATTTCAGGACCTGACGATATATTTTGAACTGAACATGACCCTGCCGGAGTGGTGAAATTGGTAGACGCAGGGGACTCAAAATCCCCCGAGCCTCGGCTCATGTCGGTTCGATTCCGACCTCCGGCATTGGACACTCCTATATTTTCACATGGACAAAGAAACACCGCAGAATCAACAAAACCCTGCGGTGTTTCTTGTTGAATGTATATTCTTGATGTCCAATTCCAATCTTCAAGTATTTCCCATCATGGGAAAATCCCCCGCTCCTTGTAAACCCGCTCCAGTCGGCATAGCGCCACAATATATGCAGCTGTGCGCCAGTCGGTCTGATGATCCCTGGCCGCCTCCCGGACTCTGTGGTAGGCAGCCAGTATCTTCTTATGAAGTTTCCGGTCCACCTCCTCCAGCTCCCAGGTTTCGCTGCGTTTGTTCTGCAACCATTCAAAGTAGCTGACCACCACACCTCCCGAGTTACACAGAATATCTGGAATCACATCGATTCCCCGATTCTGGAGAATCTCATCTCCCTCGGGATCGGTGGGACCATTGGCCCCTTCAGCTACCAGCTTCACATTCAACCGGCCGGCCGTTTCCCCGGTGATCTGATTTTCCAGAGCGGCCGGTATGAAAATATCTGCGGGTGTGCCCAAAAATGTCTGGTGGTCGATAGGCTCGGCGATCTTGTATCCGGCCACACCACCCCTGTCGCGCACATACCCCGAGAGATGTTTGACATCCAACCCGTTGGGCTGATGAATGGCTCCGGTGACATCCTCCACGGCGACGAGTTTACTGCCGTGATCCCGGAGAAGTTGAGAGGTCCAGGAACCCACATTGCCGAATCCCTGTACGATAAAAGTGGCACCATCGAGATCGAAATGATGATCTTTGGCCCATTCCTCGATCACATAGACCACACCCTGCCCGGTGGCCTTATCACGGCCGATACATCCACCGGCCTCCACAGGTTTTCCGGTGACCACGTGGAGTTCATTTTGCCGATTCGTCGGCGGGCGCAGCGACAGATAGGTGTCTAAAATCCAGGCCATGATCTGAGCATTGGTGTTGACGTCGGGTGCCGGAATGTCATACTCCGGCCCAATGGTATCGCCCAGAGCGAAGGTGAAGCGCCGGGTGATGCGTTCCAGCTCACTTCTGGAATACCCGGTCGGATCAAATTGAATGCCGCCTTTGGCACCGCCGAAAGGGATCTGGGTAATGGCCGATTTCCAGGTCATCCAGGTGGCCAGGGCTCGCACCTCATTGATGTCCACACGGGGATGGAACCTCAGACCGCCTTTAAATGGCCCCTGGGCGTTATTGTGCTGCACGCGGTATCCGGTGAAAATCTCCAGGCGTCCATCGTCCATCTTGACCGGAAAATGGACCACAATCTCGTTCATGGTATTGGCCAGAATCTTACGGATGTCGGGATCCAGGCGCATCAAATCTGCCGCCTTGTTGAACTGGCGGGTGACATTCTGATAGACGTTGGATTTTTCCCTCCCGACAGACCCAGCCGTGTCGACCGCTTTGCTTTCTATTTCCGTAAGCACTTTTTCCATCGTGACGGCCTTGTCGCTCGTGACGGCCTTGTTGCTCATGGCGAAATCCTCCTCAAGAATTCCTACCTGAAAGATCGATTAAAACAAACCACCTGAATCCGGGAAAATTACCTGTACTCCTCACAATGCCATATGCCTTCGGGCGGTTTCGGGAAGGCGCAGGTCTGACGGTTTTCACAATTCACGCACAGTCCCTTCAGATGGCTTTCCGTCGCCGGCATCTCAGAGGAATGAACCTCATCCTTCTTTTCCTCGACCTGGGGCGGACCGTCCGGCTGGCTATCGTCGAACATCTCGCAGAAAAGAATTGGCGCCTCCGCCTGCCGGGCATACGCGCAATCAGGGGCCTCATTACAGGTGGCGCAAAGACCTTTGCTCATGATCCACTCGCGATCGGCCTTCGGGGGATGCTCTTGGGATTCTGAAGCAGGGATTCCCTTGGCGGGCACAGCCGCTTGTTCCATCTCGGCAGGGCTGGTCTCCTTCACATCTCTCTCGGTCGTCATGATCTCTTCAGACTGCGGTTGAACAGCCGTCTTGTTCTGCGTCATGGTTTTCATCTCAGGCTCTCCTTTCTTTGAAACGATCCTGGTTTGCTGTTGAACGGTGACGGCCACTGGTCATCCTCCCGGAATGTGTGCCATCGTCTCTATCATTTTCTTCTTTGCCCGTCGATGACATCAACAGGCAAAGCCTGTGCCAGAGTCATTTCACCTCCGGATATCCTCGAAAGATATATTCCAGAGGAATTTTTACTGAAGTATAATATCTTTATAAGCAATCACTTATCGAGACGGAGAAGTGCCGTGATATTTCTTTTGGGGATCGGACAGATCGAGTAATGCGGTCTGAAAACGGTGGGTTCAGGCGGGGTAATTTGAACCGGTGGGGAGAATTTCCTCGGAGTGGATATCATTCACGTTAGGGCGTGGCGGGATTCGCTTTCAGTTTCTCACGAAGGGTTTTACGGTCGATTCCCAGAATTTCGGCGGCGCGAGTTTTGTTGCCGTTGACACCGGCCAGCACATTACGAATATGCTCAGCCTCGACCTCAGCCAGGGTGCGATGGAGTCCCTTCTCGTGAGGCGCCGTGAACCGCATATTGGCAGGAAGATCGGGCACATCGATGGTGTTTCCATCGGTCATGACGATGGCACGCTGAATGACATTTTCCAGCTCCCGAACATTGCCCGGCCAACTGTAGCTCTTCATCGCCTGCAAAGCGTCATCTGAAAACCGCGGCACGGAGCGATCGGATTCCCGGGCATATTTCTGTGTAAAATGCTGGACCAACAAGAGAACGTCATCTCCCCTCTCTCTCAGGGGCGGTACTTCAAGCGTGATGACGGAGATACGAAAAAAAAGATCTTCACGAAAGGTCTCCTTTTTCACCAGACTGGGTAAATCCATATTGGTGGCCGCGAGGATGCGAACATCCACTTTACGGGGACGAGTGCTTCCCACCATGAAGACCTCTTTGTCCTGGAGGACACGCAATAATTTCACCTGGAATGCCAGACTCATCTCTCCAATCTCGTCCAGAAAGATGGTGCCCCCGTCGGCAGTCTGGAAGAATCCGGCCCGAGCATCGCTGGCACCGGTGAAAGCACCCTTGACATGGCCGAACAGCTCGCTTTCAAACAGCTCCTGAGGAATGGCACCGCAGTTGATGGGCACAAAAGGGGCTGATGAGCGATGGCCGCTGTAATGAATGGCCCGAGCCACCAGTTCCTTTCCGGTGCCGCTCTCACCGGTAATGAGAATGGTCGCCGGAGTCGAAGCGGCTCTGGAGATGGCATCGTATACCTTCTCCATAGCCTTGGACCGGCCGATGAGACCGTAAGTCGGAGTCGGCTTCTCGGGACTCAATGTTTGCGTGCGCCGGATCCGCTGCTTGTCCAACACCCGCTTCACCGCCTGCAGCAGCTCTTCATCGGTAAAGGGCTTGCTGAGATACTCCTGCGCACCGGTCTTTACGGCTTCCACAGCACCCTCGACTGTGGCATACCCGGTCACCATGATCACTTCGGTGTCCGGCAAATTCTCACGAACATGTTTGACCAGCTCCATACCGCTGACTTTGGGCATCTTTAAGTCGGTCACGACCAGATCGACCGGGCTTTGTTCCAGCAGCCGAATTGCCTCCATAACCCCGGGGGCTGTGTAGACTCGATATCCCCTGGCCGCAAGATTTCGTTGTATCATCTCTAAAGTATCAGGTGCATCGTCGACAACAAGAATGCTGGAAAATAATTTTTTAGACGATATTATTTCAGATGAATTCTTTTTAGGAGAGTTCTTATCAGGTGACATGTTATCTGATCTCCTCGGTCGCATCCACGACCCCAAGCGGTAACCGGATGGAAAACCGGCTTCCCTTCCCCAGTTCACTTTCCACGCTGATGCTGCCGTTATGCGAGCTGATGATGCCATCGACCACAGCCAGGCCCAGACCGGTTCCCTCGCTGACCTCCTTGGTGGTGAAGAAAGGAACGAAGATCTTCTTTCTCACTTCCGCATCCATCCCCACCCCATTATCTTCCACGGTCAGCTCGACAACATCCTCCAGAGAGCTGGTGCTGATGGTCAGCCGGCCGCCCGACGGCATGGCTTGAATGGCATTGACCACCAAGTTGACCAGCACCTGATGAATCTGTCCCTTATCGGCGACGATAGCGGAAAGATTGGGATCCAGTTGGTGAACCATCTCGATGCCCGCTTTCGCGCAGCGTGAGCTTAAAAATATCAGTCCCTCCTTGACGAGTTCATTGAGATCCAAAAGGGCTTTCTGAGGCGGTGTTTGACGGGCGAACAGCTTGAGCTTATTCACGATCTCACGCGCATAGAGAGAGGCGCCGACAATTTTTTTGATATCTTCATGGGTTTGTGCGCTTAATTGAGAATCCTTCTGGGTCAATTGAGCAAATCCCAGAATGCTGCCCAAAGGCTCGTTCAACTCATGAGCCACACCGGCCGCTAACTGTCCGATGGTAGCCAGCCGATCCGCGTGGCGCAATTGATCTTCCAGCATCTCCCGCTGTTCCTCGGCTTCCCGCTGTTCCAAGATCATGGCCACCTGGCGAGCGACGCTATCCAATAGAGCTCGTTCTTCTTTAAGAAACGGCCCCTCATCTAATTCCGGTTGGTTTCCTGAGTATACGACTTCCACGACACCGCGTTGTTTCTCATTGACGATAATGTCGGCCGATTGCTTTTGCTGGCCATCCCAAAATTTGGACGTCTCGAAGGAACGACCATCGATCACGATTCTGGCGGAAGCCTGCTCCGGATATTGCCAGGCTGGCGGAAGCTGATCGGTGATATCCCGCAACAGCTGTTCCAGGGAATCCCCCGGTTGCTCAGCGGCCTTGGCGATACCATACAGGCAGGTCAATTCCTTGACCCGCTCACGGCAAGCTGCTCGCGCCCGTTGGTTGATCAGGGTCACGGCCAGAACCTCTACGATATCCTCATACATCTCGATCTGTTTGCGATGAAAAACATCCGGCCGGCGGCTTTTGATCCACATGATGCCAATATTCAGCTGACTGAGCTGAAGGGGAATTATGGCAACCGATTGATAATTAGAATCTTCACTGGATGTTTTGGCTCCTGATGAAAGAGACGGCGAGGCTTCTAGAAAAAGATCGACCTGTACGTTCCCGGAATAAAAACTTCCCTGAGGGGTCATATTGGGTGAATTTGTGTCGTATCGTCGATGAATGAGATCCATGCTGAGCTGGGCCAATTTAGACTCTAACGCTGTCTGCTGAACAGTGTCGAGCTGCCCACTTCTCAGTCTGGGAAGAACCTGAAAGTGAAAGCACCCAGCAAGACAAAGCACGGTGCGGCAGCGAAAATAGCCCTCCTCTTCCTTGAGCCATAGCTCCAGGGCGTCGCAGCTGGCAAATTTCAACAGCATCTCGGAAACCTCCCTGAGAAAATCGGCCTGAGATGCGTTTCTATTGGCCCTGCGGAGAATATGCCGGGACAGGTTTTGAAAATCCTTGACGGTCTTCCGTCCCGTGGGTTTTTTCCTGTTTGATGAGGATGGGGATGTCTTCATATCCGCTCACTGGAAGGATATCTATGTCCGACAGGCGATCATTCTGCCCTAATCATATGATCTGGTGAAGTAAAAATCAAGGAGAAAAAACAGGACCTCCGGGCGATGCGCAGCAGTCAGGAAGAGGAAGGCAAAAAAGAGTAAGGCAGAAAGAGGAAAGCAGAAATCAGTGGATTGCCCCCGAATCGCGGGGTTGAGTCCAGGCTGTGGGGATCTCGAATCCCGATGTTTTCGCGCAGCACGAAGCACTCAGTATTAAAAGAAGAGGCGGCACCCGGATTCGAACCGGGGATGGAGGTTTTGCAGACCTCTGCCTTAGCCTCTTGGCTATGCCGCCCAAAAAAATGGAGCGGGAAACGGGACTTGAACCCGCGACGTCCACCTTGGCAAGGTGGTGCTCTACCAGCTGAGCTATTCCCGCTCGTGTTCTCGTTTTATTGTCTCTGTATTATAGACGAAAAACAATTTTTTGTCAAGCCTTTTTTACCAACCGTCACCCTGTTTCAGGATCAGCTGGATGGGATTCGAATAGATCCATCCGCGACCTCGCCGGTGAGCCTCAATGCGGTAGACACCGGGCAGATCGGTTCGGTGAAAAAGCTCCCGGCCGAAGGCTGAGGCAGCCTCCCGTCCGTCTCGAATGAGAACGATATGGCAATCGACCGGTGTCCGCGTCATCAGATCCACGCCCTGTGTGCAGAGCAGAGATTCTCCCATCTGCGCGGTCACTTCCCCTCCCTGAGCCCAGAAACGAAAACCGCGGGCATCGCCCCAGCGATAATTTGACACGAATGCGCGACCGGCTCGCAGCGTCTCGTAAACGGCTTTCCTGTCGCTCTGCAGACTTCCCTCGAGCGGCTCCTCGAGGAGCAGATGCGTACGAATAGACTTGAACTGCACCTTGTAGGGAAAGATAACGATGGTGAAAGGCCCCAGGCGATAGGGATAGGCATGCACGTCTATGGCTCCGATGCCGGTCACCCGGCGACGGGCGCTGATCCGATCCCATTTTTCCAGGGTGGCCTGGGGAGGCCCTTTGAGCAGTTTCCGCGGTGACAGGATCATCTTCAGACGGTTGGCTTTGGTAAGGCCCTCCATCCATTCCGACATGTGATTCCAGATCTCGATGCCGTCGAACTCATCCACCTCCCAATGCGTCCATGGGTAAGGCGGAAACTTGTCGAAGGCCCGGCGTACCTCGTGCGGATGGGCGATAAAACCCAGTCCCCCGCGGCGGTGGATCTCCCGAACGTATTCCGGCGCTGGCAGACTTTCGTCCAGAACCTCTTTCACGTCGAAGGCCAGGTAGTGATTATGATCATCCCGGTCGTTGATCTCATAGCCGATCAGTACCAGGACTCCGTTGTGCCAGCCCTCGTGACCGTCCTCGAGGGGCTGCAGGGTCATATGATCGGCGAACAGTAGAAAGTCGAGGCCCACGGACGCGGCGATCCGGGCGATCTCCGGAATGGGCTTAGTGCCATCGGAATATTCGGAGTGGATGTGGATAGCGCCGATGTATTCGATCATGAACGGCTCTCTTTTACGCCCTGGGGTGGGCCTGATCGTAAACTTTACGAAGCTTTTCCACGGTTACATGAGTATAGATCTGTGTGGAGGACAGACTGGCATGCCCCAACAGCTCTTTGACGGCCCGCAGATCGGCGCCGGCATCCAGCATGTGGGTGGCAAAGGTGTGACGCAGCAGATGCGGGCTCAGATGGCTCTTCTCCGAGACCATGCGGAGATATCCGGTAACCATGCGCCGTACGCTGCGAGTTGAGATTCGCCCGCCCTGATAATTCAGCAATACGGCCACCCGGGATGGCCGGCGACCCTTCACTGAAAGTTCATCCCTGCGATCCATATAGTTCCGGAGGGCCTCCAGGGCTTTTCTCCCCACGGGAAGAATGCGTTCCTTTTTCCCCTTTCCCCGCACCTTGATGACCTCCCCCACCATGTCCACATCCGAGAGGTTGAGCCCGACCAGCTCCATCAGACGGATGCCGGTCCCGTAGAGCAGCTCGAGAATGGCCAGATCCCTGAGGCCGAGGACCTTCCGGCGGTCGGGCAGTTCCATAACCCTGGCCGCCTGAGTCACATCCAGAAATGTGGGCAACCGTTTGTCGCCCCGGACCGGCATGAGACCGGTGGCCGGGTTGGCCGGCAGCAGCCCCTGCCGGCAAAGGTAGCGGCAAAATGATCTGACGGCGGTGAGCTTACGCATGATGGAATGGCTGTTGTATCCCTGACGATGCAGCGTGCTCAGAAAATGCCGAATGGAGAGACGATTGATCTCCTTGACCGAAAGGTCCTTGTGGCCTAATTGCTGCTGCAGAAATTGCTCCATCTGAACCAGATCACTGTTATAGGCCTTGACCGTGTTCTCGGAGTAATTACGCTCCAGAGCCAGGGAGACAAGAAATTTCTTCAGAGACTGTTCCAGGTTCGCCACGAGGTTCGACACCTCTCTTTCTCATCCAGATATGGAGATCTTCTTGAGCCCTCCGGATCATCAGTCTGCGGCGTTCGGTTTTCTTTCTGATGCCATGGTCCAATGGTGGCATGAGTCCGAAATTGACGTTCATGGGCTGAAAGTGAGCGTCATCGGCTGCGTCCAGATAATGGCACAAAGATCCTAGGGCGGTGGTCTCGGGAGGCGTCAGCGGCGGCAGGTCCCTCAGCTGACGGGCCACATTGAGCCCGGCCAGCAGTCCGGTGGCCACGGCCTCCATATATCCTTCCGCTCCGGTGATCTGGCCGGCCAGGAAGAGGTCCCTTCGGCCGCGGACGGCCAGAGTCTCTTCCAGGATTCGCGGCGCACGGACATAGGTATTTCGATGCACGCTGCCATATCTCAGGAAGCGGACCTGTTCCATGCCCGGAATGAGACGAAAGACACGATGCTGCTCCTTCTGCCGCATCCGCGTCTGGCAGCCGACCATATTATAGATGCTGGCCTGGACATTATCCTGCCGTAGTTGAACGACGGCCCAGGGGCGTTGTCCGGTCCGGGGGTCGATCAATCCGACCGGCCGGAAGGGGCCGAACGATAAGGTCTGCGGTCCTCTTCGAGCCAGCTCCTCAACGGGCAAACAGGCCTGAAAGAAAAGATTCTGTTCACAGGCATGCAACGGCATGGTTTCGGCCGCCACCAGCTGTTCATAGAATGCCCGGTATTGCTGTTGGTTCAGGGGACAGTTCAGATAGGCGGGAGCGCCTTTCTCATATCGTGAAGCGGCGAAGATCTTCCGGCGGTCCAAACTGTGGGCGTCAATCAGCGGCGCGATGGCGTCGTAGAAATAGAGGTTGTCGTGGCCCAGGCGAGCGGCCAGATCCTGGCACAGAGCCTCGGAAGTCAGCGGACCGCTGGCCACCACCAGGGGTTTTCCGGAGGGCAGTTCTTTGACCTCTTGGCGAACAATCCGTACCAGGGGATGATGCTGCAGTCGTTCGGTGATCAGTGAGGCAAAACGGTCGCGGTCGACGGCCAGAGCCGATCCGGCCGGCACGGCCGTCTTGTCGGCCGTCTCGAGAACCATGGAACCCAGCGTCCGCAGTTCCCGTTTGAGCAAACCGCTGGCCGTGTCGAGGGCATCCGACTTCAGGGAATTGCTGCACACCAGCTCTCCCAGCCAAGCGGTTCGATGAGCCGGCGTGGGACGTGAAGGCCGCATTTCGTAGAGATCGACGGCGATTCCCCGGACGGCCATCTGCCAGGCGGCTTCACAGCCTGCCAGTCCGCCTCCTATGACCAACGCCGCGGACATCCTCCTCACTGGAGAAGATGTCTACTCATCATCCTCCACCTCCTCCGGACTCACCTCCCCTTTGCAGCTGAGGCACTGGTAGAAGGTCCCTTTGGCCTTGGTTTGCTTCTCCACCATCGGTTTGGCGCCACACTGGGGGCAGGCCTTGTCGACCGGTTTGTTCCATGTGGCAAACTGGCACTTGGGGTACTCGCTGCATCCGTAGAAGATCCGTCCCGTCTTCGTTTTCCGTTCGATCAGATGTCCCGGGCAATCCTCTCGCGGGCAGCGAACGCCGATCCGCAGTGGTTTGGTAGAGCGGCATTCGGGATAGTTGGAGCAGGCCAAAAAGCGACCGAACCGTCCTGTTTTCACCACCATGGGGGCACCACAGAGATCGCAGACCTGATCGGTTTCTTGCGCCAGCTCCTCTCCCGGCAAGGGTTTGGTATTCCGACATTGGGGGTAATTCGAACAGGCCAGAAACCGGCCGTTACGGCCCCATTTGATCACCATGGCGCCGCCGCATTTATCGCAGACGATGTCGGTCTCTTTCTGCAGCGCGCTTTTCAGGTCGGCCTTCTTGCTGTTGGCCTCTTCCAGATCGCGCTGAAAGGGGCCGTAGAAATCGTCCACCACCTGTTGCCATTCATATTCACCGGTCTCCACCCGATCGAGTTCTTCCTCCATTCTGGCCGTGAAGTCGACCTGAAAGACATCCGGAAAATTATCCACCAGCAGCCCGTTGACCGTTTTCCCCAGGTCGGTGGGCTGCAACGTTCGGCCCTCTGAGACGATGTATTTACGATTTCTGATGGTGGTGATAATCTGAGCATAGGTGCTGGGCCGGCCGATGCCCTCCGATTCCAGCGTTTTCACCAGCGTGGCCTCGCTGTAGCGAGGCGGCGGCTTGGTGAAGTGCTGCTCCGGCGTCAGGGACAACAGTTTCAACAGCTCCTTTTCCTCCAGAGGCGGCAGCTGACCCTCCTCCTTGGACTTTTCCTCATGGGCCTCCTGATAGACCGACAGGTAGCCGTCGAACACGGGCACCGTGCCCGATGCCCGGAAACCATGGCCATCGGCGGACACCTTCACCTGAGTCACCTTGAAACGTGCCGGGTTCATCTGTGAGGCCACGAATCGTTTCCATATCAGCTGGTAGAGGCGAAACTGATCTTTGTCGAGATACGGCTTGAGATCCTCTGGAAGATGATGGACCGAGGTGGGACGAATGGCCTCGTGAGCCTCCTGTGCGCCCCGTTTGGATTTATACTTCCGAGCCGTCTTGGGCAGGTAGGGCTGACCGAATCGTTCCGAGATGAAATCCCGGACCTGATCGACAGCCTCCTGAGAAACCCTGGGGGCGTCGGTTCGCATATAGGTGATCAAACCCTCGGGACTGTCGCCTCCGATATCAAGACCTTCATAGAGCTGCTGAGCGATGATCATCGTTTTCTGGACCCGGAATCTTAAGGCCCTGGCCGCCTGCTGCTGCAGGGTGCTGGTGATGAAGGGCGGCAGCGGATTCCGCTTTTGATCCTTCTGGGTCACCTCGCTGACCACAAAGGGTTTACTCTCCAGCGATGCGGTGATCCGTCGAGCCGATGTCTCGTCTTCGATGACGGCCTTCTGACCATCGATCGTGGCCAGCTGCGCGACGAAGGGCTGCCCCTGGTGAGCCTGCAGAAGGGCCTCGACGCTCCAGTATTCCTTCGGGACAAAGGCCTCGATGAGGCCTTCCCGCTCGCAGATCAGTCGCAGGGCGACCGATTGAACCCGGCCGGCACTCAGCCCCCTGTAAAGCGTGCGCCACAGAAAGGGGCTGACCTGGTAGCCCACCAGACGATCCATGATCCGGCGCGCCTGTTGAGCGTTAACCCGGCTCATATCGATCTGGCGGGGCTGCTTCATGGCGGCTTCGATCGACTTCTGAGTGATCTCGTTGAAGAGTATGCGATAGATCTTTCGGC
>Ga0272444_10003020_pt1 | contig 15370 bp, 11 predicted proteins | sample SSMForm13_FD_201033 | JGI IMG/M metagenome (GOLD analysis project Ga0272444, IMG submission 201033) | Marine sediment archaeal communities from Little Sippewissett salt marsh, Falmouth, MA, United States - SSM-Form-13 | ecosystem: Environmental > Aquatic > Marine > Wetlands > Sediment ...
CCGGCACCTTGATCCAAGGTGCCGGGGCCGATTTTTATACGTGGCCGTAATAATCGCGGTGCACCACCACCGAATAGGCGTAGTCCAGCAGCGTGCCCCAGCTGAAAACCGGTCGGTCCACCGCCTGCTGGACCGCTCGGGCAAAGGGCTGCATGCCGGTGCATTCCAGCATCAAGGCGCCGATGTCGGCGTGGCGGCGGCAAAATTCACTGCAGGTGCGGATCATGTCTTTTTCAGAGCGGTCGTAGCGGCTTTCGGGCCTTGCCGGCCGTTTTTCCGGATCCCACAGTTTGTCGAACTCAGGACAGCCGTACTCGTCCATGGCACCGGCGATTTCAAATCGGCTGTTCAAATCGATGCCCACGTTTTCAAGGTGGGTGTCGGTCAAAAATCGTTTCTGTGCACATACGATGCCCACGCTCTTGTCGGGTCCGATCACCTGCTGGATGAACGGCACCTGCAGCAGGCTGGACATGAAGACGGGAATGTCCACGTATCCGGCGATGTCTTTTTGAAAATAAGCGAAATAGCCGCATTCGGCGGCAATCGCGCGGCAGCCCATTTTTTCCAGTTTGCGGGCTGCGGCCTGGATCGGTGCCAGGCAGGGGCTTTTGTCTGCTTGGAACACCAGTGTGTCGTTGTCGACGCCCCGGGCGATTTCATACTGCACGGGATAGGGAAAGGCGCTGGCGTTGCGCACATCGCCGGGAAAGCCGGGATAGGGGTCGTCCAGAATGATGATCCCCAATCCCATGCCGTAGCAGCAGTGGTCTTTGCGGGTCTTGATGTGGTTGATATTGATGTCCCGGTGTTGGTGATACATGCGGTGCCCTTTCTTCGAAACGGCGGGTTCTATTTGACGGTGAGAACCGGACAGGGGGCTTCCAGGATGACGTACTGCGCCGTGGAGCCGAATACCAGTTTGCCCACTTTGGATCGGCGGCGTATGCCGATAATGATCTGCTCAATATCATTTTCTTTGGCAAAGGCAACCAGGTCTTCTCCCGGCGTATGGTAGCTGACAATGACCTGGGCCTGGCATTCAATACCATCCTTCTGGAACGAGCGCTGCAGGGATTCCAGACGGTCCTCAGCGGATTCAATGTCATCTTTATCCAGGGCGGGGCCCTGGGCCAGCGAGCGGACGATAAACACGGCGCCGCCGAAGGCTTTGGCGTATTGTCCGGCCAGCGCCAGACAGTCCTGCGCTACTTTGGAACCGTCGTAGCCTATCAGAATGTTCATCACGACCTCCCATGGCGGATCACATTGCAAAAAATCATGGTTGAACAGGCCGGCCAAAACATGGATCAGGCGGCCGGCGCCCGGACAACCGGTTCAATTTTCGCCAGTTCCTCAAGCGGAATGTGGCACAGGATGCGGTGGCCCTTGTCGGATTGCCGCCAGGGCGGAATTTCCTTTTCACAGATGGCGCCCTTGTCCGGCAGCATGTCGCGCCGTGGGCAGCGGGTGTGAAAACGGCAGCCGGACGGTGGATTCAAGGCGCTGGGCACATTGCCGCTGAGGCGAAGTTCTTTTTGTTCCACATCCGGATCCGGTATAGGCACCGCCGATAACAGCGCTTCGGTGTAAGGATGGTACGGCGGCGCGTAGATGGCATCCGCCGGCCCGATTTCCACAATCTGGCCTAAGTACATGACCGCGATGTCATCGGAAAAATAGCGCACGACGCTGAGGTCGTGGGCGATGAAAATCATGGAGGAGCCGAATATCTGCTGAATTTCGAGCAACAGATTGATGACCGCCGCCTGCACAGACACGTCCAGCGCCGAAACCGGTTCGTCGCAGATGATCAGATCCGGACGGCTGGCAAGGGCCCGGGCGATGCCGACGCGCTGCTTCTCACCGCCGCTGAGTTGCCGTGGGAGCCGGTCGTAGTAGATGGACGACAGCCGCACCGCTTTCAACAAGCGAACGACCTCCTTTTTGATCTCGCTGCGGGGGGCGGTTTTAAAGCGCTTGATGGGCCGGGCGATCTGTTTGCCGACGGTGTAGGACGGATTCAAGGTCGAATCGGGGTTCTGAAAGACCATCTGCATTTCCTTGATCAGCCGGGTGTCGCGGGCGGTCACCATTTTGGTGGTGTCGATGCCCATGAACTCCACCTTGCCGTCGGTGATCGGCTCCAGACCGATCAGGCCCTTGACCAGGGATGACTTGCCGCAGCCGGATTCACCCACCACGCCAAGGGTGCGGCCCTTGGCTAATCGGACGCTGACGTCATCCACCGCCTTGACCTGTTTTTTTTCGCCCATGCCGAACAGGCTGAATACGGAATTGGATTCCTGTTCGTAGTAGACCTTGAGATGCTTGAATTCCAGCAGGTCTTCCTTTTTCCCGGTATCATTTGATATCAGATCTTCGGCCTTTTTGCGTTTGCGGGTCCGTTTACGGTTTTCGATTTCGAGCGCGTAGATGCAGCGTGCGCTGTGTCCGTTGGAAATGGGCGTAAACCCGGGGCGGGCCTTACGGCATTCGTCGGTCACGTAATCGCAGCGCGGCGCGAAAATGCACTCGGTTTTGGCCCGCTCCGCCGGCGGCGGCACCCGTCCGCGGATGGGATACAGCAGGGAATCCAGCTTGCTTTCACCCAGGCGCGGGATGCTGGCCAGAAGACCGATGGTGTAAGGGTGGCGCGGGTTGCGGAACACTTCGGCCAGCGGCCCGCTTTCCACCATCTGCCCGGCGTACATCACGCACAGATAATCGCTGACCCGGGCGACGACACCCAGGTTGTGGGTGATAAAAATGTTGGCGGCGTTGTAGTCATGCTTCAACTCTTCAATAAGATCCAGGACGGCCGCTTCCACGGTCACGTCCAGCGCTGTGGTGGGTTCGTCCATAATAAGGAGCGCCGGGTTGTTGAGCATGGCCATGGCGATCACGACCCGCTGCTGCTGGCCGCCGGATATCTGGTGTGGAAAGCGGTGCATGACGCTTTCCACATCCGGCATGTTGACCCGTTTGAGCATCTGAATCGATTTTTCGCGGGCGGCCGCTTCCGAAATATCGCTGTGGCAGGTGAGGACTTCGGTCAGCTGATCTCCCAGCCGCACCGAGGGGTTAAGGGCCTGCATGGGATCCTGAAACACCATGGCGATGCGGTCTCCGCGCAGTTTTTTCAACTCCTCCTGCGACCGGCCGACCAGCTCGTTGCCCTGGAAGCGGATGTGGCCGTCGACGATTTTGCCGTTGGGACCCAGAAAGTTGACGACCCCGAAGGCGATGGTGCTTTTGCCGCAGCCGGATTCCCCCACCAGGCCGACGGTTTCGCCTTCGTGAACCGTAAAAGAAACGCCTTCAATGGCTTCCACGTCGCCTTTGCGGGTTTCGTAATTAATCTTGAGATTCTCGATTTCGAGCACCACGGCAGGATCGGTGTTCGCGTCTTTGTTCATAGATTGCCTCGCTTTGAAGAATGCGTTGCCGGATGAATGCAACCGGTTTGCGCCGTGTTGGGGTCGGCTGACGGTGCTTACTGATAGCGCATCGACTCTTCGCGCAGCCCGTCGGCCAGAAGGTTCAGTCCCACCACCAGCGACGCAATGGCCAGAGAAGGCCACAGGCAGGCCCAGGGGCTTCCGGTCAAAATGAACTCACGCCCCTTGGCCACCATACTGCCCCAGTCCGGCGAGGGGGGCGGGATTCCCAGTCCCAGAAATCCCAGAGTTCCCATGGCGAAAATGGCATAGCCCACCCGCAGCATGGCATCGATGATGATGGGGCCGCGGGCGTTGGGCAGAATCTCGATGAACATGATGTGCCACGGGCTTTCACCCCGGGTTTCGGCGGCGCGGATGTACTCGCGGGTGCGGATGTCCAGCGTCAAACTGCGCACCAGTCGGGCGATGCCGGGCGTGCCCACAATGGTGATGGCGATGACCACGTTGACGGCGGATGCGCCCAGCGCCGCCATGATGATGAGATACAAAAGGATAATGGGCACCGCCATCATGGCGTCCAGTAGGCGCATGATAATTTCATCGATCCAGCCGCCGTAGTAGCCGCCGATCAACCCCAGCGTCGATCCGATGATCAACGCCACCAGGACGCCCCATATCGCCGTGCCGCCGGGTATCCAGTAGTTGTCCGATACCGGCATGAGAACCAGGACCACCCGTGCCCCGTAAATCAGCCGCGACCAGAGATCACGCCCCAGCTCGTCCGTGCCCAGAAAGTGCGCTTTGGAAGGCCCCTCGTTGGGGGCTTTCCAATCCTGCTCCAGCGGGCCGTAAGGGGTGAACAGGGGGGCGAAAATGGCCACCGTCATCCAGAACATGACAATCACCAGGCCGGCCACGGCGATTTTAGACGAGAATATAAACGCCCCGCCGGCCTTGATACGCCCCAGAATGCCGGGTTTTGTCTGGGTTTTGGCGGATGCTTTATTTGGTTTGCTTTCCGACATGGATTTTCCTCATACGTGACTTGTGTTGTTGGGCCAGGCGACGGTTTTCGGCAACAGCCTCCTTATCCGTACCGGATGCGGGGATTTAAAAAGGTGTAAACGATGTCGGCCACCAGCTGGGTCAGCACGGCCACGGTGACCAGAATCATGGCGCCGGCTTCCAGGGCGTTGATGTCCTTGAACATGGCGGAATCCAGCAGGTACTTGCCCAGACCGGGGTAGCCGAACACCACCTCGACGATGACGATACCGCCCATCAGCCAGTTGACGTGCAGCATGATAACGGTGATCGGGGCCATCAGGGCATTGCGGATGGCATGCTTGAAGACAATGCGCCAATAGGGCAGGCCCTTGAGGTAGGCGGTCCGGATATACGGCGACTTCATGACTTCCACCATGCTGGCGCGGGTAATACGCAGGATGTAGCCCAGCTCGATCAGCGTCAGGGTCAACACCGGCAGAATCAGCATATCCGGCCGCTTCCAGGGAGCGCTCTCGCCGATGACCGTGGCGCCCGGCACCAGCTTGAGCCAGACGGCCATGATCAGAATCAGAAAAATACCGGTGGCAAATTCCGGCGTTACGGAGAACATCATGCCGCCGATGGACAGGACCCGGTCCCGGATGCTGCCTTCCTTGAGGCCGGCGATCATGCCGAGGAAAAGCGCCAGCGGCATGACGATGACAAAGGCCGTTCCCGCCAGCACGAGGGAGTTGCGCAGCCGGATCCAGATGCTTTTGGACACCGGACGTCCGGTGCGGAAGGAAACACCCGGGTCTCCTCTTATGAAGCCTTTGTTCAGCGGGATGTATTCCATGGGGCCGCCCGTTGTTTCCATCCAGCCGGTGCCGACGATAAAGGTCCATACTTTCTGATCGGCGCCCTTTTCCCAACGGACGGCGTGATTCTGGTCATCGATGCCCCAGAAAACGCTCTTGCCGTCGGCATCGGTTTCCCATCTTTCATTGTTCTTGTAGCGGGTGGTCGTGCCGGTCGATTCGAGCCTGGCAATGGCGTAGAGATCCTCGCCTTCCAGTTTCCAGCGCACCAGGGCGCCGTCATCCCGAACCGCCCACCACTCCTCGAAGCCGTCTTCGGTTGTAATCCGCTTGATCGGCATGTCGATTTTGCTTTCCGCCGCCCAGTCGCTGCCGAACAGCCAGTAAAAGTAGCGTATGTAGACCGGCTTGTCCAAACCCACCTGGGCCAGAAAAGAAGCTTCCTGCTCCGGTGTCACGAAGGCGCCCAGAACATTGCGGGCCACGTTGCCAGGGGAAGACTCCGTAATCAGAAAGACCGCCATGGAAACCAGCACCATGGTCAGCAGAAGCAGCAGGATGCGCCGGACGATAAACTTAGCCATAATGGACCCCTGTTTCTCGAATAATAGGAATCGGAAGGAACGGAGGCACGAAAAGAAGGGGCGCGCGGGTCAGGCCCGGGCGCCCCGTTTCAATCTATGACTCGAGCCATGCTTCGTTGAAGGTGATGTAAAGCGGCGGAACGCCATGGGCGTTCTTGACTTTCTGCCGCATCACATACCAGGCATTGCGCCAGTAGGGGATGCCGATGGAGCCGCGCTCCTGCTGAATGTCTTCGAGTTTGCAGAACACTTTGCGGCGTTCGTCCACGTTGATCAGCCCGTTGGCTTCCTTCAGCAGCCGGGAAAATTCCGGGTCTGACCAGCGGGTTTCGTTCCAGGGCACCGGTTTGCCCGTGTCATCGTTAATATAGGCCAGATTCAGCACCATGGTGCCGATGGGCCGGTGCATCCAGGGGGTGATGCCCAGATCCACCTCGGTCCACTTTTCCCAATACTGGCTGGTGGGCATGGTTTGAATGTTGATCCGCATGCCGGCGGGGGCCGCATCCTGTTTGAGCACCTCGGCGTAGCGCACCACGTCCGGCCAGGTGCCCACGGCCAGGTTGACGTCGATGCCGTTGGGATAGCCGGCGTCTTTGAGCAGCTGCTTAGCCCGCTGGGGATCATACTTGGGGATGGGTTTCTCACAGTATTCCGGGTGGTGCTGGTAGACATGGAAATCCTGCCCCTGCAGTCCTTCGTCGAAATAAACGAGCTTGAGCAGCTTTTCGTGGTGCTGACAGATTTTAAGTGCGGTGCGCACCCGGTTGTCGTCCCAGGGCTTCAAGTCGACGCGCATGCGCAGCACGCGGGTCGAGGCGCTGGTCACGGGCAGTATCTGGATGTTGGAATCGTTGCGGACCGCCTGAAACACGTCTACGCCGGCGACGTCGCCCAGGTCGATCATGTCGACTTCACCGGCTTTGAGGGCCGCGATCTGCGGTGACATCTCTGTGCCCATGTCAATGAATTCCATGCCGTCCATGTACGGCAGCGGTTTGCCGTCGGCGCCCTTTTGCCAGTAGTCGTTGCGGCGTTTGACCAGGGCGCGTTCGCCCGGCAGATAGCGCTCCAGCGTGTAGGGCCCGGTGCCGACGGGGGCTTTGATAAAATCGCCTTCGAATGCCCGGTGGTTCAGCACGATCGCCGGATAGTGAAACAGGTGTTCGGGAACCGCGATTTCCGGAATCTTGAGATGCAGTTTGACCTGATAGTCGTCGACTTTTTCGACGCCGGTAATGTCCAGGTATTTGCCGACCAGTCCCAGCATGGAAGACCCTACGTCTTTGTTCATCCACTGGTTGAAGGTGAAGACGACGTCGTCGGCGGTGAACTCGTCCCCGTTGTTCCACTTGATACCGCGGCGCAGGTTTAGCGTCCAGGTTTTCAAATCTTCGGACGCGTTCCAGTTTTTCAACAGATACGGATGCGTGATGTTCTTGCCGTCGGTGAACGTCAGATATTCAGCGACCTGACGCGCGATCTGGGTGGGGGCGACCCAGGAAAACTGGGCCGGATGCGTGATTTTGTGAACCTGGCCGGCGATCTTGAGGATGCCGCCGCGTTTCGGCTGCGCCGCCATGGCGTTGCGCGGCCAGACCATTCCCGCCATTTGACTGGCGGAAAAGGCCGATACTCCCAGCAGGGTGGCGAAGCGCATAAATTCCCGCCGGCTGATTTTTCCTTTCCATAAATGGTCTTTGAGTTCGTGAATCGCTGGGTGTAAGCTTTCCTTCTCCTTCATGCTGACCTCCTTTGCTGACATGTTAATGGATGCATTGGCGTTGACATTTCTATGGGTCCAGGTCTTGCACAACCTGATTTAAGCGCGGCGGCAGCCGTGCGTCACACAGGGAAACGGGTGTTGAATTTTAAAACGCGCGCTTATCGTTTTCGATTGGTCCGTGCATGTCATGTCGGTCATCACCATCGGCCGTTGGAGCCGATTTGCGTCGTTGGCCTCGACGCATTTTCAGCGGGAGTTCAAATGATGCAGTCCGTGTTTGTGCGTACTGCAAATCGATTGATCACAGTGCCCCTTTCCCGGGGTGTTGGGAAAAGAACCGGCGCATAAAAAGATGTTCAACCGTTGGTAGTAGGTCTTTAGAAAATAAATTGCATTCTGTCAAGTGTAAATCCAGACGCATCACTGTCAGCGCTTCTGATCCATTGCCGGAATAAGATCGATCAGGCCGCAGCGGCGCAGCGTTTCCGCCGTTGGAATGCCGTTTTCATCCCACCCGCGGGTTTTGTCGTAGGCATCCAGCAAAAACTGTATGTCGGCAAAAGGGATGCAACAGCCTTCATTGGGGCCGTTCAGCTCCGGGTTCGTCTTTCAGCAGCTGTTTAAGACGCGGTTTGGGCAAAAAAGACCGCATCCGCTCTCGGCTGCGCCGCTTGCGACAACACACCCCGGCCCGGCACCGCAGCCGATCCTTAACGCCCTTCCTCCATGGGGGCAAAGCCGCTGCGGAAGGTGTTTTCGACAATCGTGCGGCTGAACATGAACTGCGGCAGATAGTCAGGTCCCATGGCCTTGCTGCCGATGCCCGACATCTTGAAGCCGCCGAAGGGATGGCGTTGAACCAGGGCGCCGGTGATGCCGCGGTTGATGTAGAGATTGCCCACTTCAAAACGGTTGCAGGCGGCTTCGATATTGGCCGGGCTGCGGGAGAACACCCCGCCGGTCAGGGCATAAGGCGTGTCGTTGGCGATAACCAGGGCTTTTTCAAAATCCGTTGCCCGGAAAACGCAGACCACCGGGCCGAAAATTTCCTCCTGGCCCAGGAGATGGCCGGGCAAAAGGTTTTCAAACACGGTGGGGGGAACGAAAAAGCCCGGTGCATTTTCAGGGTTTTGCTCCACCAGCAGGGTGCCGTCCTTCTTGCCTTGCGCGATGTATGCCTTGATTTTCGACCGGGCGGCGGCATCGATGACCGCGCCGATGTCGCTGCGGGGGTCTTCGGCGGGACCGATAAACAGGGTTTGGACCGCTCGTTTCAACTGCCGGACAAACTTGTCGTAAATATCGTTTAAAACAATGAGGCGCGAGCAGGCCGAACACTTTTGACCCATATAGCTGAAAGCGGAGCGCATGATGTGTCCTACGGCCTCATCCAGGTCGGCGTCGGCGTCGACGATGACGGCGTTTTTGCCGCCCATTTCGGCCACTACCTTTTTAACATGGCGGCCGTGGCCGTCAGCTTTGGCGCAGCGTTCGATGATGTCAAGGCCCACCGTGCGGCTGCCGGTGAAGACGGTAAAGGAAATCATGGGATGCGACACCAGTGGGGTGCCGATCTCCGCACCGGCGCCCGGCAGGAAATTGAGGACTCCCCTGGGCAGCCCACCGGCGGCAAACAGGCGGTAGACCGCCTCGCCTACGGCGGTGGTCTGGGAGGCCGGCTTGTAGACGACGGTGTTGCCGGTTACGACGGCGGCGGCGCACATGCCGACGGAAATCGGCAGCGCAAAATTCCAGGGCGCAATCACCGCACCCACGCCGCGCGGCATGCTGACAAGGTTGCTGGTTTCACCGGGGAAGCGGGCCATGGAGCGGGAGGATGCCAGGCGGATCATCTCGCGTCCGTAGTATTCGAGAAAATCGATGGCTTCGTTGATGTCGGCGTGCGCTTCGTTCCAGTTTTTACCGGCTTCGAACACCAAAAGGGCCGCCAAATCGTTGCGCTGCCTGCGAATGTGGGCGGCGGATTTGAACAGGCACGCGCTGCGCGCGGCCGGCGGTGTTTGGCGCCAGGCGGAAAACGCCGCTCCGGCCGCGGCCACCGCCTGATCGACGGTTTGCCGGTCCGCGCAGGACGTGAGCGCCACGACTTCTTCCGGCTGGTTGGGGTTGCAGGAGGTGATTTTGTTTTGGGTTTCGATTTCCCGGCCGTCGATGATGATCGGTATGTGCCGTGGAAAACGGCCGCGTGCCTTTTTCAGAGCCGCTGCGAAGCCGGCGCGGTGTTCGGCCGTCCATTCCAACGGGGGTTCATTGGTAAAAGGCGAGACGGCGCCGGCCGTTTCGGCCGCTGCCGGTTTGAGGGCTGCATCGGCCGCCGGCGGCGCCTGCTGCGCCGGATTGCGCAGCAGGGCCTCCCTGGATTCCCCGTCGGCGAAGCTCAGACGCAGAAAGGATTCATTAGAGGTGTTTTCCAGAAGGCGCCGTACGAGATACGCCATGCCTGGAATGATTTCGCCGACGGGCGCATAAAGCCTGAGGCGCAGCCCCTGCCGGACAAAGGCGGTGCGCAGGTTTTCAGCCATGCCGTGCAGCATCTGGAATTCGAGGCGCTCCGGCGGCACTTTCAGATCCCGGGCGGTTTCCAGGGAAAAGGCCACCGAGCGGATGTTGTGCGAACCGCACTTGAGCATGATTTGCTTGTGATGGTTCAGTATGTGACGGGCGCAGCGCTCGAAGTTGGCATCGGTATGGGCTTTGACCGTATAGACCGGTACGGGATAATTGAACTGGTTGGCCAGTACGACTTCTTCATCCCAGAAAGCACCTTTGATCAGGCGGATGCCGAAATTCTGTTTTTTCTTTTTGGCCCAGGCCAGCAGTTCCTTAAGAAGGGGCTCGCTGTCCCGCAGATAAGACTGGTAGGCGATTCCCTTGTGGGGATAGTCGCGAAATTCCGGTTCCGCGTTGACGCGCTTGAACAGTTCCAGAGTAAAGGCGCGGGCCGGCAGATGCTCCATGTCCAGCATAACGTAGGCATTGAGGGCGATGGCCTTGCGGTAAACCGCCCGCAGCTTTTCCGCGGCCATGTCCACCATGTATTCAAAGGCCGGCGCCTTTTCCAGATACTGGGAATACAGGCACGAGGCCATGAGGGAGATGTTGGTTTTGGGGGTGAATCCCCAGTCAAGGTCGCCTCCCGCGGCGCCCAGCGCCGGCCAGTTCGCCTGCAGGGACTGGTAGTCTTCCATGAGGGCGAGCTGTTTTTCCATAAAATCTTCCTCGTCCCGGCGCGACTTCACCGCTTCCTTTAAAATTTTGACGGTCCAGGCGACACCCGTATCCCGGATTTTTTTCAATACCGGCGCGGCTTCGTCCAGATCGGCGCCGGTAATGAACTGCCGGCCCATGGACTGGATGTTTTTCTGGATGCTTTTGGCAGCCATTTTGGCGGCCATCGAATCCGGTTTGACCATTTTAAGTCCCCACTGCATAGATTTGGGGAAATCCTGATCCGGCCGGCAAAAATACTCCTGAATGTGGCGGGCGATAGACTCGGGATGCTGCAGGCAGGGGAAGACATCCACAAAGCGGAACATTTCCTTTTTGAAGGCTTCATTCTTCATGCTCCAGTCCATTATTTTGCCGGTCCAGTAGTCTTTTTTGAACAGGGACGGCTGGTCGGCGGCCGCCAGTGCATATAGTTTCAAACCGGTTTGGCGAATGCGCTCCTCCAGGTTGGCTGCCATGGGTCACTCTCCTTTCCGAACGGCGGCACCGCAACATTCGGCCCAGCGTTCAGCATCGCGGTGGTGATTAAAACGCCTTGTTTGTGAGGAAGGCGAGAACAGTTCATAACTCTCTAACTCATTTTCCAGTTCGTCATTGACGATGTTCAAATGGCGCTGCATCATCTGTCCGGCGCTGGCCCCATCACCGGCTTCGATATATGCGACGATCTGACGGGCTGTTTCCACCGCTTTTTCGACATTGAAAGACATGGAAATGCTCAGAGAGGTGTGCATGAACGCAATGTGGTTGTGAGCGCGGTCCACCAGCAGTTTGACGATTTCGTAAATCGCACGGTTGTTGGTGGCTTCGGCGACCGCCAAATGAAAGCTGAAGTCGAGTTCATAGAAGGTGGCCGTGTCGGAAAAGGATTTTTCCATGCGGCGGCTGATGTCCTTCAGGCGGGCGATGCCGTCTTCATCCGCTCCTGCCGCCGCCAGGCGGGCGGCCCCGCATTCCACCATTTCCCGGGCTTTCATCAAATCCGACAGCGAAACCGCTTCAAAGGCGCTGTCGACGCGGGAGGTCTGGTGGGCGGGGTTGAGCGCGTTGTCGGCGATGAAGGTGCCCTTGCCCCGGACGACACGGATGTAGCCCATGACGTCGAGAATTTTAATGGCTTCGCGCACCGACCCGAGTCCAACGTGGAACATCCGGGCCAGCTCGCGCTGGGATGGCAGACATACCCCCGGCTTGAGTTCGCCGGACGTGATACGGGCAACAATTTTCCGCACCAAAACTTCAGGGGCTGAATTGACGCGAACGGCTTCAAATTTCATTGATTTTCCTTTGGAAAACGCGGCGTCGAAAACCACGCGCCCCGATCGGTAGACCGGGGCGCCACTGTTCGGAAGACCAGAAGGGCATAACACAACGCAGCCTATGCCGAACCAAAAGGGTTGTCAATTAAAAATGCGGTCAGGCAAACCCCTTGAGGCCGCCGACCGCACTTTCAACCGACTTCAACAGTTTGTCGGAGCGCATGACCGCTATCACCTTTTCGATATCCCGGTGAACCTCGCGGTCCTTTTTCAGACAGGGAACATGGCGCCGAATGACATCATAGGCCGCCTGCGTGCCGTGTCCGTAAGCGAGCGGATGACGTTCGTTCAGCAAATCATAGGCCTGAGCGGCGCAAATCAGCTCGATGGCGATGATGTGCTCGACATTGTGCAGAATTTCCCGGGTTTGACGGATGGCGATGGTGCCCATGCTCACGTGGTCTTCCTTGTTGGCCGATGTGGGAATGGAATCGACACAGGCCGGGTGCGCCAGGACTTTGTTTTCCGATACCAGAGCCGCCGCCGTATATTGGGCGACCATGTAGCCTGAATTCAGACCGCCGTTGTTGACCAGAAAGCCCGGCAGTCCACTCAGCTGGGGATTGACCAGTCGTTCCACCCGGCGTTCGGACACGCTTCCCAGCTCCGCCAATCCCATGGACAGATAGTCCGCCGCCATGGCAATGGGCTGGCCGTGAAAATTGCCCCCCAGCCGGATATCGTCGATGTCCGGGAACACCAGCGGGTTGGTGGTGGTGGCGTTGATTTCAATGTCCAAGACCGATCTGGCGTGCCGCACGGCGTCCTTGCTGGCACCGTGGATCTGCGGCGAACAGCGCAGGGTGTAGGCATCCTGAACCCGGGCGCAGCCTCTGTGGGAAGCGATGATTTCCGAGCCCGCCGTCAGACGCAGGATGTTGTGCGCCGTTACGATCTGACCCGGATGCGGCCGGACATTGTGTATGTGTGGATCAAACTCCGACTGGCTGCCCATCAACACTTCAAGGCTCATGGCGCAGGCGATGTCGGCCAGTTTGGACAATCGCACCGCATCGTGGACCACCAGCGCGCCGATTGCGGTCATCACCTGGGTGCCGTTGATCAGGGCCAGGCCCTCCCCGGCTTTCAGAACGAGCGGCGGCAAATTGACCCGGGCCAAAACTTGTTTTCCCGGGATCCGCTCGCCGCGGTAAAAGGCTTCACCCTTGCCGATCAGAACCAGTCCCAGATGGGCGGTCGGCGCCAGGTCCCCGCTGGCACCCACGGAGCCTTTTTCCGGTACGACAGGAACGATGCCCGCGTTCAGGAGGGTGACAAGATGCTGTACCGTCTGTATCCGGCAGCCGGAATGCCCCATGCAAAGATCATGCACCCGAAGCGCCATAATGGCCCGTACGTCTTCCGCCGGCAGCGGTGGGCCGACACCGGCGGCATGGCTCATCAGAATATTCATCTGCAGCTGTTCGATTTCCGTCTCCGGGATGGTCACGTTGCACATGGCGCCGAATCCGGTGGTGATCCCGTATATGACCCGCTTTTCCTTAATCCAACGCTCGATCAAGGTCCGTGCTTTGGAAATTCTGCCCTCACCGTCGGCGGAAACACCGACGCGGCGGTGGTTGCGGGCCACATCCACCAATTCTTCAATGTGCAGTTTTTCTTTGTCCAACCACAATGTCTGCATGGCCGCCTCCGGTCTGTCACCATCGATCTTTCTGACGATAATCGACGCCGCGGCAGGTGTCAAGCAGGACCGGCGGACAGCTCTTAAAGGGTTTGTTGAGATTGTTGGGAACGTTGAGATCGTTGGAATGATGCTGGCCATTGAAACGCATTTTACACCAAGAAAAGTGAATCGCACCTAAAAATTGACAAGCAACCATAAATTTCCTATGATCGCGTGAATCATGAAAAATTCCGTGTCTGAACAAAACAGCGGCGGCTTTTTTCCGGAGCGGCTTTTAATCACCGATCTGGACGGCACCCTCATGCGCTCCGATGGTACCATTGCGGAAAAAGACCGGGCCGCGCTGCTTCGTTTGAAAGCACGCAACATCGCCACCGCCGTCGCCACCGGCCGTTCCCTGTATTCCTTTTCCCGTTCACAGGGGGCGGATCTGCCGCTGGACTATGTTATTTTTTCCACCGGTGCCGGCATTGTCCGCCATGCCGACGGCTGCATCCTGCGCAAAGTCAACCTGCCGCCGGATACGGTCGCCGAAGCGCTCACGTTTTTTTGCGATTCGCCGTTTGATTTCATGCTGCACGCGCCGGTGCCGGACAATCATCACTTTTTTTTCCGGCGCACGCGTCAATTGAATCCGGACTTTGATGCCCGCATCGCCCTGTATCAGTCCTTTGCACGGCCGCTGGACGGTCGAAAAGGCCAGCCTTCCCGACCGGCGGCCCAGTTTCTGACGGTTGTGGCCCGGGAAGAGGCCCGGGATGCACTGGCTTTCATTCGCAGCAGTCTGCCGAACATGAGCATTGTTCATTCCACTTCGCCGCTGGATCGCAAATCCGTCTGGATTGAGCTTTTTCATCCCACCGTTTCCAAAAGCCAGGCCGCGGCGTGGCTGGCCGCCGAGCTGTCGGTTCTGGTCGGCAACACCGCAGCCATCGGCAACGACTTCAACGATCTGGATTTGCTGCAGTGGACGTCCTGCGCCTATGTCGTACACAATGCGCATCCTGATCTCAAACGCCAGTTCAAAATCGTGGCCGCCAACGACCACGGAGGCTTTGCCGAAGCGGTGGACCACTGGCTGGATGGGCAGTGACGGGCCCGGTCCCCGGGCGGCGGTTATCCATTAGCGATTAGTGCCGCGTTTCAAAAGTTGTGTTCTAAAAAATGGCAATATGGTATTTATACGAAAATACCTCTTATTTGACCCATCACAACCAAAAAACGCGGAAATTCCAAATCTCAAGCACCAAACAACAAATAAATTTCAAATCTCAAGCACCAAATAACGAGGCGATTTAACTGGCCTGCTTGATCTTGCAAGGGCGCACATATGACGAAGCATCAAAAGACCGTATCTTTCAGAAATGGCTGGTTACCAGATAGAATGCGCCTTGCATGGGGAGGTATTGATAATAGTGGGCGTTAAGGAAAAATAGGAGGCCATTTTCATCGCTTTTCAAGAGTTGCGATGAAATATAGTGCAGTTCGAACAAATGATAAGCTATTCGCGCTGGACGAGATTAAGTATGAAGTTCGGCACTTTTGGACCAGGGATGAAGTGATATCGGCAAGGCTCTTCGGAGCAGTCTATTTTCTTTTTCAGCGTTAGCGTGATGTTGATGATGAAGCCCGCAA
>Ga0272444_10003021_pt1 | contig 15369 bp, 14 predicted proteins | sample SSMForm13_FD_201033 | JGI IMG/M metagenome (GOLD analysis project Ga0272444, IMG submission 201033) | Marine sediment archaeal communities from Little Sippewissett salt marsh, Falmouth, MA, United States - SSM-Form-13 | ecosystem: Environmental > Aquatic > Marine > Wetlands > Sediment ...
ATGCTTAATTTACTTGAAAATGAAAGCATTTTTGAGTTTAATGGATTTTAACATTAGTTCGAATAAGAGGAATCAAAGGAATCATGCGGTTTTTCTGGCAGCAGTTTGAAAGGATATTCTATAGATGCCCTTAACAGGAGAACTTGAACATCTTCCCATTGTCGATGTCATCCAACTGATTCATTCGACCCGCAAGTCTGGAACTCTTAATGTCTACAGTCGTAAAGGCGAAGGCCAGTTGGTTTTTAATAACGGCTATATCGTCAGTGCGACACACTCCAGCGAAAGACTCAAGATCGGTAAAATCTTACTTGAAAGCCATATCATCACCCAGGAAGAGCTGGATAAGGCACTCGGGATTCAAGAACTTTCTGAGGCTGAAGACCGCAAACCGCTCATAGCCACCCTGCTCGATCATTGTGGGTTATCTAAAGACGCTGCTTTTAAAGCGCTGGAAACATTGATCGAGATGACTGTCGTTGAAATGATCAGTTGGGCACGTGGTATCTTTACTTTGGATGTGGATGAAATCAACGTCTCTGACGATTATCGTTATCTTCCGAAGCAATTGCAGACCGTCAGTCTCGACACGCAAATGGTGCTCATGGACGCACTGAGAATTTTTGATGAAAAAGTTCATTCAGGGGAGATTGAAATCTCTGAAGAACCTTTTGATGAAAGTTCCCTGGAAAACTATGAAAAACCTGAAGAATCGGAATCCACACAAGATCAGTCTGCAGATATTGCTGAGGAGGCGAGTGAAATCATCGTCTCGGAAGACATCCTCGGGCTTGCGGATGTTGACAAGATAGAGCGTAAAAAACCTCATGTATTCAAAGGGCTCGAAGCCTTTGATCCGGCACAGATTCACCGCCAGGTCATAGAAAGAACACTTAGTGACCTGCCTGTCGACGATTGCGAAAAACTGGTCAGTTATCTGAGCAACATTTCGACACCGTTCCTAGGTGAGGACGGCATGCAAAGCGCCACGGCAAAATCACAGGCAGTCATTATCTATACCTGTGATGAGTTCCTTCAGCATGCCGTTATGACCGTCTGCAAAAAGGAAGGAATACTGGTTTTTGTCACCGCTAACCGCAATGAACTGGACAACCTGATTGACAGAGCTCTATATAAATATCTTGAACCCATTCTGGTTTTCGGTTCACCGACTCCAGAGGTTGATGATTTCAGCAAAGAGGCAATTGTCGATGTCCGTTCGCTAAAAATGGCTCAATATCCACAAATTTCCATTCTTCAACTGGCGTCACCGCTCGACTTCACCTTTTCACTGCAATCATTAAACGATGGCACTAGAGCCGTATTCCCGATGCCATATTTTTCTGAACGCGCAGAAACTTTTGCTGAGGATATGATTAATTTCCTCAACACCTTTCAGGCATATATCCGTGGTTGTTTCAACGAAGAACGCCGTCAACAGTTTGCCAGGATGAGAAACAGTCTCTCAGGTCTGAGACTGCTCAGAAAAGCCCCGGATATATCTTTACTGGTGTTGCAATTTGTCAGTGAGATTTTTGAACGTACCGTCACCTTTATCGTTGACAAAAATGACCTCATTGCTGAACGCAGTGTTGGAATCATTGATGATAAAGCATCAGGCCCGGGAGCCCCGATGAAATTTCGCATCCCTATTCGCAGGGATTCAAAATTCAAGGAAGTGATTCAATCGGGAGATGCCTTTTTTGGTCATTCAGATGATGGGATGCTGAATGACCTGCTTTATCCTGAGATCGGAACACCGAAAGACTCAGCGTTTCTTTTATTGCCATTAAAGAGCAATGATCGAATCATTACTCTGACTTATGCCGATTTCGGTCAACAGCAAGCGAAACAGGTTTCGCTTGATTTTCTGGAATTTTTTGCCGGACAAGCAGGAATTGCCATGGAAAACGCTCTATTCCGCAAACAGTTGAACCACTCCAGCCAGACAGTCGTGACACATTAGGGGGTCTTCTCTATGGACAATAAAACGCTCAATCAAATCCTTGAAATTGCCTTTGCCAAACGCGTATCAGATGTCCACTTCGAGGTCGACAACCCTCCATTCTTCAGAGCGCATGGGCAACTGTTGCGCTCCAAACTGGCAAGTTTGAAGCCTCAGGACACAGAATTCATAGCCAAAACCATTATGGCCAACAATCAGCGTGACCTTCCTCCGGATTTCAGTGAATTCGATGCCTCTTATTCGCTAGCCAACAGTGGCCGATTCCGCGTCAGTATTTTCAAACAACGCGGCAATATCGGCATTGTCATGCGTGTCATTCCACCTGAAATCGGAAGTTTCAACGACTTGAAACTTCCTGCTGTTCTTTCGGAGATTGTCAAGGCACCCAACGGTCTCGTTCTGGTCACAGGCCCGACTGGAAATGGCAAATCAACAACCCTTGCATCTATGCTCAACTACATCAACGAGAAATATGCGTACAACATCATCACCATTGAAGATCCGATCGAATTTCTCTTCACTTCACAGAAAAGCTGCATTATTCAAAGAGAAGTCGGTATTGATACCCAGGGTTTCAGTTCTGCATTAAAAGCCTCCCTGCGCATGGACCCGGATGTTATCATGGTCGGCGAATTACGTGATCTTGAAACGATTGATGCCTGCATCAAGGCTTCAGAAACCGGTCATCTGGTCTTCTCCACTCTTCATACGCAAAATGCTTCATCCACGATCAATCGCATCATCGGCCATTTCCCTCCAGATACTCAGGAAATTATCCGTCAACGCTTAGCGGATATCCTCGTTGCGACGGTTTCGTTACGCCTGGTCGAAGATAAAGCCGGAGAAAACATCATTCCGGTCGTCGAAGTCATGCGAACGACAACGACGATTCAAGCCTGTATCCGTGATGGCAACCTGGATGAAATTGAAGGACATATAGAGAAAGGCAGCGCTCAATATCAGATGCAGTCAATGGATCAACACCTGATACAACTGTGCAAAAAAGGTATTATCTCCATGAAAGAAGCCAAACGTGTATCCAATTCCATGGATCTAGAAAGAAAGCTCACGTTTACCTAATGTCCAGTTTGGTTAGTTGATGGTATTAACTCTGAGTCATTTTTGCTCCTGTCGAGGCGTGCCGACGTAGGCCGAGCCTTAGGCAAAGCGAGATGGCAGAACGTAGACAGTGACAAAAAAGACCAGAATGGGGCTATAAAACTAACCGCACGGGACACTCGATAATCGGGCTGCAATAATAATTGTCGAACTTTTAATCCATGATCATTATGACGAGAGGTCCTGTTCCGCTTTAATCAGTGCACCAACGCCGTCAACCAGATCCTGAACACATTGGACTTCTGTGACCCCGAGTCGGCGTCTGTTACTGATATCAAAAACCCCGCCTTCGCTCTGAGAATGCTCGCCATGAAGCCCTCGAATTTGAAGGGAGTATCGATCTGTCAACTGCTTCAGCCGGTCCATATTCTGAGCCAGTTCAGGCAAGCGGATATGGACGCTGGCCCTCATGGCGGTCCCTAAATTCGTCGGGCAACTGCTCAAATAACCAAGGCGTTCATCAAATAAAAATGGGAGCGTCTTGCCAAGATGCTTGACTCCATTGATCAAACGCTGAAACACAGAAGCTATATCCCCTCCTTCCTGCATGGATATAATCCTCAATTGATCCTCTTCGTTCACCCAGACAAGAAAGGTTTTATCGTGGTTATGAAAGATACCTCGACCTTCAGGCCAGTCACGATTGAGACCTGCGGCTTCCAGAAAACGATCGCCGGCCTTGAATAGAAAGTGATCATCAATCAGTCTCTGCTTATCGGTCTGTTTCATCCCACAAAGGGGGTAATATTTGCCCTCTAGTTCATCGTTCAGTGAATTCAGGGCACTAACCACCTGCTGTTCGATGTCATTTCTTTGAGTTCGTGTCACTGCCGGTCCCAGTGGCATTCCGGCGAGGTTGCGACCAACCCTGATTCTGGTTGAGAGAATATACTGGTCGGCGGGATCAGGGTTCGAGCCCTGAAGATCGGCGGGATCTAAATTAGCGGGATGATTTTCATCCAGGTTGACATCATGATAATCGACAATAATCGGCTCAAACAACTCTGAGAAAAGCTCGTATGACTCTGCGTCACCCGCATACACCCCAATTTGACTATCCTGATTAACGACACCTGAACAAATCACCTGGCCCAAAGTAAACCCGTAGCTTGTTTTACGATCTTTCAAGCGTTTGAAGAGATCTTTTGTCAGATATTTTCTCAGCAGCGACGAACAGTTCAAATTGAACTTTGGAAAATCAGCAACGCTCATAGGATCTCCTTAAACATGCAACGATTGATTTACGTCTTGGGAAAAGTTTACCCTGGCGAACCCATAACACCATGAACCTCTTTCCTTTTTCTTCTTTAAATGGAAAAGGCCATCCAACTGTGCTTGTTGAATGGCCCTTAAAAAAATGCAGACACCAGGACGTGATTATTCAATCCAGGACGTATCACCACTACCCTGACGAATGACTTCAATATGATCATTCACTAAGCTGATAACAGTCGAGGCCTCGTCCATTGATATTCCACCGTCAATGACGAAATCAACCAGACGACCCATCTGATCATCAATATCTCGCGGATCTTGCGGAGTCACCTGACCGCTAACATTTGCGCTGGTTGTCACCAGCGGGTGGCCCAGCTCTCTGACGATAGCCTGACAAATGGCATTAGCAGGAATACGCACTCCAACTGTTTTCTGTTTCGTACTCAGCGAATCAGGGACAATTTTTGTCGCGTCAAGGACAAATGTATAGGCGCCGGGCAAGTGCCTCTTCATGATTTTAAAAGCAAAATTACTTACTTGAGCATAATTGGAAATTTCAGCCAGATCACTGCAAATGAAGGAAAAGGGCTTTCTACTGTCTCTTTTCTTGATCTGAAAAATCTTTTTCACGCCCTTGCGGTTGAATATATCGCAACCGATACCATAGGTCGTATCGGTTGGATAAATAATGACCCCGCCCTGCTGAAGACAGTCAACGACTTGTCGAATCAGCCGTGGTTGCGGATTGTCGGGATTAATCGAGATATACATTGACTCTCTCCAAGCACACGAAAAACATCACCATATTACCCGCGCAGCTCGCTTAAAGCAACATTTTCAGGTCGGGGGCCAAACGCATTTCAGCATAAATATCAGTCAGTTGTCGATAATTATATAATGTCACCAGGATCGATACAGACTGATAGTTTCCTTTGCCGCTTGGCCGAGACAAAACAGCGTCTTGAGATACGACAGCATACTTTGATACCGCATTGATGACGGCTTGACGAAAACGATCACCAGCCAAACCCACGGCTTTAAATTGATATTGGCAAGGAAATTCAAGCAGATTTTCAGGTTCTGTTTTCTTCATGCTCAAGTTATTGTCCGGTATGACCGAAACCACCCGAACCCCGATCCGTTACACTTAAAGACTCAACTTCCAGAAGTTCAGCCTGACAAACGGGTGCAACAATAAGCTGGGCAATACGGTCTCCATCATTAATGTTGAAACACTCCTGCCCATGATTAATCAAAATAATACAAACCTCTCCACGATAATCTGCATCAATTGTTCCCGGCGCATTAACCAGGGCTATCCCGCTTTTGATAGCCAAGCCCGAACGAGGACGGACTTGTACTTCATAACCCTCGGGAATAGCAAAAGCAAGCCCGGTCGGAACCAGGCAACGCTCTCCAGGATCGAGCCTGATCGCCGTGTCCAAACAAGCACAAACATCCATGCCTGCAGCCATTCCCGTCATGTAGCGTGGGACCTTAGCATGCGGATGAAGCTTTAAGATTTCTATTCTTGGTTTCACGATTCAATATCCTGTGAAAAAGGCCGGCGAATAGTGAAATTCAACCGGCCTCAACTCAATCGACCTGCGAACAGGTCGTGCTGATTTAATCCTCTTCAGGCAGATCCATGCCCAACGCGGCTTTACGGGACAGTTTAATCTTGCCCTGACGATCTACGCCGATACATTTGACCAGGACTTGATCTCCCTCTTTCAATACATCAGTGACATTGCGAACGCGCTCTTTTGCCAGTTCAGACACATGGACCAGACCGTCGGTACCAGGATAAATTTCAACGAAAGCGCCGAATTCCATGATTTTTTTCACGGTCCCCATGTAGAGCTTATCGACCTCAGGCTCTTGAGTGAGATCCCGGATCATTTTGATCGCCTGTTTTGCAGCCAGGCCATCCGAAGAAGCGATTTTTATCGTTCCATCATCCTCAATATCGATGGCACAACCGGTCGCGTCGATAATACCGCGAACATTCTTTCCTCCAGAGCCGATAACCGTTCTGACCTGATCCGGTTTCACCTTGATGCTGGTGATTTGAGGCGCATACTCTGACAGCTCGGAGCGTGGAGAGTCGATGGCTTTCGCCATTTCACCCAGGATATGAATTCGCCCTTCACGTGCCTGCTCAAGTGCTTGCTCCATGATCTCTTTGGTCACACCGGTGATTTTAATGTCCATCTGCAAAGCAGTGATCCCTTTTGCAGAGCCTGTGACTTTAAAGTCCATATCACCGAGATGATCTTCATCGCCAAGGATATCTGAAAGGATTGCGACATCATCGCCTTCCTTGATCAACCCCATGGCAATTCCGGCGATGGCTTCGGACACGGGAACACCGGCATCCATCAATGACAAAGATGCGCCACAAACAGAGGCCATCGATGAGGAACCATTCGACTCCAGGATGTCAGATACGATACGAATCGTATAAGGAAAATCTTCGTGCTTGGGAAGTATCTGTGCAGCGCTACGTTCAGCAAGAAAGCCGTGACCGATTTCACGGCGACCGGGGAAGAGGCGCATGCTGGTTTCACCGACGCAGAATGGAGGGAAGTTATAATGAAGCATGAATTTTTTGAACTCCATGCCCTGAACATTGTCCATCCGCTGCTCATCGACACCGGTTCCCAGAGTTGCCGTCACCAGTGCCTGCGTTTCACCCCGTGTAAACAGAGCACTTCCGTGAGCGCGTGGCAGGACACCAACCTCACAGCTGATTGGCCTGATTGTTTGCATATCACGCCCATCAATACGGACACGGTCTTGAGTGACCATCCGCCGGACAACCTTTTTTTCCACAGAACCGAGTGCCGTAGAAATCTCATCCTCACGGTCCTCGAAAATTTCCGCCAGTTGCTCTTTGACATCCGTACGGATATCACCGAGGGCCGCATAACGCTCTTGTTTGCTCTGGATTTTGACCGCTTCAATAACTTTAGGTTCTGCAAGCTCAACGACCTTGGAGACCAACAGATCGTCAACCTGAGGGGCTTCGAAAACCCGCTTTTCCTTACCGACCAGTTTTGCCAACTCTTCCTGAACAGCAATCAACGGTTGCAAAGCCTCATGGCCGAAGAATATCGCGTCAAGCATGTCCTGTTCACTGAGAAAATGTGATTCACCTTCAACCATCATCACCGCATCTTTCGACCCGGAGATGACAATTTCAACATCACTCTCTTGAATCTGCTCATTTGTCGGATTTGCTACAAACTGACCCGCGACTCGACCAACCCGAACGGCGGCAATAGGACCCTCAAACGGGATATCAGAGACGACAACAGATGCCGAAGCAGCGACCATGGCCAGGGTATCCGGATCATTGATCATGTCGGCGGAAATAACCGAGGGCATGATCTGGGTCTCAAACATATAGCCTTTGGGAAAGAGTGGCCGCATCGGCCGGTCAATTAAACGGCAGATCAGGGTCTCACGTTCGGTGGACCCACGCTCGCGGCGAAAAAAGGAACCTGGAATTTTCCCTGCAGCATAGAATTTTTCAGCGTAATTAACAGTCAGTGGGAAAAAATCCTGACCTTCACGCATGGACCTGGCGGAGACAACGGTACAAAGAACCTTTGTTTCTCCGTAGGTGACAATAACGGCGCCGTCAGCCTGACGGGCCACTTTTCCTGTTTCAATGGTCAACGGTTGACCATTGAAATCGACTTCTACCTTTTGATAGGCCATAATTTTCTCCTTAAAATATGGGTGCAGCCCTCTGCAACCCAAACTGTGAATACCAGCTATAGGAGGATGGCCTGAGACAATTTCCGACGTTCATGTTCGGACATTCTCTCCGGACAGCCTCCCCAGCTTTTCCGACTCCATGATAAAAACAGCATGTTCTGTTCAGAACATGCTGTTTTTTTTTAACGACGAAGACCGAGTGATTTAATAATCGCCCTGTAGCGCTCAACATCCTGTTTTATCAGGTAATCAAGCAGACGACGACGCTGCCCGACCATTTTTAATAACCCACGGCGGGAATGATGGTCTTTCTTGTGGGTTTTAAAATGATCTGTCAGATAGGTGATCCGTTCCGATAGAAGTGCAATCTGTACTTCCGGAGAACCGGTATCCCCTTCATGGCGCTTAAACTCATTAATAATTTCCTGTTTGCGTTCTGTGCCGAGCACTGTATTCTCCTTTTTAGTTCATAAAGCCAGTGGCGTGGCTGTTTTAAAGATTTCCCATAGGCTGCGATTTCTACCACAATTGAAACGCTTCTGTAAAGATTAAACTGTCTTTTTTTAATGACTTACAAGTACACGCACGAGCTCAAAATCACCCCTGACTTCATGAGTCCGTTCCGGAGCGAATCGGGCAACGGCAACCAGCTGCTCAGTATACGTCAGGCGAACAAGATCGCCTGGTTGCAATGAGGAAGCTACCGTAACATGAGACAAATCAGGAGGAATTCCGAATTTTAATGCCTCGGCAGCTGGCTCTGAAAGGTTAACCAGCGGGAAACAAGGTAATGCCTTAATTAATGGAATCAAAGAGCCTGAAATATCGTCACTTTTCTCTAGCTGGTCAAGAGAAAAGCAGTCTTCCAGCAAGAAATCACCACTCCGGAGGCGGCACAATGCAGTCAGATGTGCTCCACAACCTAAAGCTTCACCGATGTCATGGCCCAAAGTTCTTATATAGGTTCCCTTGCTGCAATCAACTTCCAGGGTGAAAGACTCACCATCCACGTCGAGGATATCCAGGCGATCTATACGGATTTGCCGTGGTTGACGTTCAACGGTCTCCCCTTTGCGCGCGAGTTTGTATAGCGGCACACCATTGTGCTTAAGCGCTGAATACATGGGTGGCAGCTGCTCTATCCGGCCGCGAAAAGCTTCACAAACGGAATCCAATTCTGAAAACGAAATCTTTGGGACTGGACGGACAACAGCCACAGCGCCTTCACAGTCGAGGGTATCCGTTGTCTCACCAAGCTTGAATGTTGCCCGATAGCTTTTATTTTCGGCGAGCAGAAACTGGAGGAGCTTCGTCCCCTGACCAACGGCAACAGGTAAAACACCGGTAGCGAGAGGATCCAGAGTGCCGGCATGACCGACTTTTCGCGTATGGCAAAGACGTCTGATCCGGCGGACGACATCATGAGATGTCATTCCCGCAGGTTTATCGATAAGAAAAAATCCGTGCACGAAGTCAGCTTAAGAGTCGATCAAGGTGTTGTGAAACAGTCGCTTTGATATCAACGAGAGGGCCTGCCAATTTGACTCCGGAGGCATTGTGATGCCCCCCTCCACCCAGTTTGAACGCCAATTGACCGACATCGATCGATCCTCGTGAGCGAAAACTGATTTTATACTGATCATTATCCTGTTGAGTATAGAACAGAGCAACCTCAACTCCGCGGATAGCACGAGGATAATTGACAAATCCGTCAGCATGTTCTTCAAGAGCCCCGACTTGCTGTAAATCGGAGCGTGACATTTCCATTGAAGCGTAGCGCCCGCAGGCAGAGATTTCGAGGGTTGGCAAAACTAATCCCAACAAAAGCATTCTTTCCGGAGCATAGCTTTCATACAGGTTGCTGGCCATTTCCCAGGGATCGATACCCTGACCAATCAGTTGAGCTGAAACCTTGAAGGCCTCTTCATTGGTACTGGAATAACGGAATGACCCGGTATCCGAAAGAATCCCTAGATAAAGAGCTTTGGCCACCGGAAGGTTCAGCGTATAGCGGCACTCGGAAAGCAGACGATAAATCAACACAGCAGTAGCGCTGGCGTCTGTGTCCAGATAGCATAGATCACCAAACGTTGAATGAGGATGATGGTCAATGTTGATCACGGTCGCACATAACTCTTCTACCGGCAGGCCCGTTCTCTGGATATCGCCAGCGTCAAGGACAAAGGCAACATCAAATGTTTCCGAGCTGGGCAGGTGACTGCAAAGAAAATCACTTTGCGGCAAAAAACGCATTGTCTCGGGTATCCCGTGGATATTATACGCGACAACATCTTTTCCCATATCACGCAGAGCAAAAGCCAATCCCAGAGTTGACCCGATCGCATCGCCGTCCGGATTCTCGTGGGCTACGACAAGAAAACGTTGATTCTGTTCGATCTGTTCAACAATCTGCTGAACTATCATTCAAATCATCCTGGACCTGACGCAGCAATGAATCAATCTTCTGACCATAACCAACCGACTCATCATATTGAAATCTGATTTCCGGTATAAAACGCAGGCGCATCACCTGCCCCAGTTCCCGACGAATGTATGCTGCAGCACTCTTTAGGCCACGCTCAGCATCTTTCCGATCATTTGCTTCATCGGCTACAGTAAAATATATCCGGGCACTCCCGATATCCCGTGAAACTTTCACCCCGGTTATTGTCACTTGTGACAAACGCGGATCTTTAATGTTGAACATCAACATCCGCGTCACCTCTTTATGAATCTGTTCACCAACTTTTTCCGGTCTGAAACCACTCACCGAAGATCTTCTCCATAATGCAGATATTCAACATCTATATATACAATTTCAACCAGTCCGGACGCTTCGATATCCGATTCGATCTGTCTGAAAACAGATTGAACCAAGGCTTCACTTCCGGAGCAGAGACATCCTCCTAAAAGTGAGCGCTGATGGACATCCAGCATCCCGACTTCAGCAATCGACAAGGGAAACTTAGAGCGCAGGCGATTTAAAAGGCGGCTGACTTGAGAACGTTTTTGCTTTAAGGAATGGACATCAAAAAGACGGATATCTATGCGAACGACACCGACAACCATAGCTGTCCACTCCCATTAAAGCGAAGTCTTGATCTCTTCCATTTCAAAGGCTTCGATAATATCGCCAACTTTAATATCGTTATAATTCTCCAGGCCGATACCGCACTCATAGCCACTCGTGACTTCTTTTACATCATCCTTGAAGCGCTTCAAGGAACTGAGCTTACCTTCCCAGACAACGACATTATCTCTGACCAGACGGGTTTGTGCATTACGAACAATCTTGCCATCGAGAACATAACATCCGGCAATCGTCCCGACACGTGACACATGGAAGGTTTCCCGCACCTCGACGCGACCAAGCTCTTTTTCTTTCAAGGTTGGTGCTAAAAGACCTTCCATAGCATCCCTGATATCATTGACAGCATCGTAAATGACACTGTAAAGACGAATATCAACCTTTTCAGCTTCAGCCAGAGTTTTAGCCTTAGTCTCAGGGCGAACATTAAATCCAAGAACAATCGCATTTGAAGCAGTTGCCAGAGTGACATCACTCTCTGAAACCCCACCGACACCGGTATGAATAACGTTGAGTTTACAGGAATCTGTCGATAATTTCTCCAGAGCATCCCGCACAGCCTCAACCGAACCCTGCACATCAGCCTTGATGATAACAGCGAGCTCTTCGACGACCCCTTCCTGCATCTTGGCAAACAACTGATCCAGAGAAACCTTACTGCTCTTCGCCAGATCAATTTCACGCTGCTTTGACTGACGGTGTTGTGAGACCTCTTTTGCCGCCTTTTCACTCTCGACAGCGTGAAAAGTTTCGCCGGCATCCGGAACGCCCGCGAGCCCGGTCACCTCGACCGGGAAGGATGGGCCGGCCTCCTTAACCTGCTGACCGGTCGCCGTGGTCATTGAGCGTACGCGACCGAAATGCAGCCCGGCAACGATAGCATCTCCGATTTTTAATGTTCCATCCTGAACAAGCACGGTTGCAACCGGTCCACGGCCTTTATCGAGGCGCGCCTCGACGATAGAACCCTTGGCACGTTTGTTCGGGTTGGCCTGAAGCTCCAGGACTTCTGCCTGAAGCAGAACCATTTCCAGTAAGGTATCAAGGTTAGTGTGTTGTTTTGCAGACACTTCAACAAAAATCGTATCGCCACCCCAGTCTTCGGGGATCAGTTCAAACTCCGTCAGTTCTTGCTTGACACGTTCCGGATTAGAGTCGGGCTTATCAATTTTGTTGACCGCAATAATAATCGGAACACCCGCGGCTTTCGAGTGGCTGATCGCTTCCTTGGTTTGCGGCATAACTCCATCATCAGCGGCAACGACCAAAATAACGATATCCGTTACACCGGCACCGCGAGCACGCATTGCTGTAAATGCTTCGTGACCGGGCGTATCGAGGAAGGTGATTTTTTTACCGTCCAATTCAACGTCGTAAGCGCCGATATGCTGGGTAATACCACCGGCTTCGCCTTCGGTGACATTGGCTTCGCGAATCGCGTCAAGCAAGCTGGTTTTACCGTGATCAACGTGCCCCATGATAGTCACCACAGGTGGACGGGTCTGGAGATCCTCTGCCTTGTCTTCCTGTTCTTTTGCCGGCTCAACTTCTAGAATCGTTTCTTCGTCAAAGGCAACATTTTCAACCTCGTAATTAAACTCTGATGCAAGGATTGCCGCCGAGTCGTAATCGAGGGGATGATTGATCGTCACCATGGTGCCCTGACGCATCAGTTCAGCAATAAGCTCATTGGCCTTGACCCCCATCCTTTTGGCTAATTCACCAACGGTGATCGAATCACTGATACGAATAATCCGTTTAATGGCCTTACTGACTGTAACTTCGGTCTGTTTCGTCTGTTTTGACTGTTTTCCACCACGCTTTTTCTTGCTGCCTAAGCGATTCGGCTCAAAAACTTCAACCCTGCGACCACGTCGCGAAACACGACCATCCTGCTCATCGAAGCCACCATCTCCGCGCCGACCTTTTTTACGTTTTTTATTGCTCCTGCCCTCTTTTTCCGGAAGAGGCTGTTCGATCGGCGCCACAGGCGCGACATCAACCCGTTTTCGCCCTCTGGCAGGTGTCGTTCCCGGCTTATCCTGACGAGGAGGCCGACCATTTCTGTCTGGACGCGCTGCCCGATCTCCGTTGCGTGCAGGTTTTTGAGCCGCAGGTTTAGCCTTAGGCAATTCAACACGACCGAGTATTTTTGCCCGATCTCCTGAGGCTTTTTCAACAACAACTTTTTTGCTTTTTTTAACCGGCTCAGCAGCAGGCAGCTCCTCAGTTTGTACATCCTCTGCACTACCCTCAATTGCTGGTTGAGTCTTTAAAGCTACGTCTTCAGCCGCTGCTACAGGTTCGTCTGGAGCAGTGTCTTCGCTGGTTTCGGTACTTGCTTCGCCAACAACCTGCGTGGTCTCAGCCTCTTCTCGTTGAGAAACATCCTCGAGGGGTTCATCGACGGTAATCTCTTCGGCAACTGTCGGCGCTTCAACATCGGGAACAGCAACCGCTTCTTCGTCCTGTTGTGATACCGCTGGCTCAGGTTCCGGGGCTTCCGCAGCAGGCCTGTGCACAACTGTCCGGCGCCGCCTGATCAACCCGGGCTTAATCCTGGCCTCTTCAATTTTTTCTTCGGGAGGATTTGTAAAGGCTTCAAATTTTTGCAAATCTTCTTCGCTCAAGGAACTTGAGTGAGAGGACGCTTCAACACCAGCTTCAGCAAGTTTTGCCAGCAAATCTTTATTTTCAAGACCCATTTTTTTAGCGAGTTCGTATACTCTTACCTTGCCCATCAATTCTCCCTTACCAGCAGTTCAAATCTTTGCAGTTCAAACTTTAAAGTGTCGGCCAAAGCACCATTATCGAAAGCTATGGCACTGCGTTCCTCTTTACCTACTATGTGTCCAATCAACTGCTTGCTGAACATCTGAACACAATAAACATGTTTCAGGCCCGCAAGCCGAAAGATTTTCTCTCCAATTGAAGTGGAGATATCTTCCGTAATAAAAACCAACGCTGGTCCCGGATCTTTTTTAAGCTGTTCCAGCACGGCATTGGTTCCTGAGCTAACGACTCCGGCTTTGCGCCCCATCCCAATAAGATTTAATATTTTTTTCTCAACAGCCGCTCTCAATTGTGCTTTTAATTCAAGGAAATCAACTGCGCTGATCTCCTTGCGAAAACCTCTTCTGAATGCCTGCTTTTTCACTGCAGTTTTCAGACATTGTTCCTGACTGCAGGTATACACGCCACGGCCCGGCAAACGCTGTTGATAATCGAGTAATACATCATTATCAGGTGAAAGAACAAACCGTAGCAGCTGTTTTTTATTATTTACAGCCCGGCACGCAATACAGGTACGCTGAGGCCCTTTATTGTCCGAGCTCATATAGCGACCTTAGAAATTAATCCTCAGCTTTTTCATCAGTGGTTTCCGACACGACAGGCGCATCAGCTTCAACAGCCGAGGGCTCCGGACTGTCGCTGGATTCTTCTTGTATTACATTTGAATCAACATCCTCGGTCTTTTCTTCCTGCTCTTCTTCCTGAGCCCGTGTTTCACTCTTGATATCAACTTTCCAGCCAATCAGTTTGGCAGCGAGACGAACGTTCTGTCCTTTTTTACCGATAGCCAGCGAGAGCTGGTCATCAGGAACGATGATCTCCATCGCCTGACTCTCGTCGTCGATATAAACACGTGAGACCTCAGCCGGCGCAAGAGCGGCACAGGCGAAGCGCGCGGGATCCGGGGTCCAGGGAATAATATCGATTCTTTCTCCGCGCAATTCTGTGACTACGTTCTGTACCCGTGAGCCACGCATACCAACACAGGCACCAACGGGATCAACGTCAATATCATGAGAGATAACCGCGATCTTTGCGCGGCTACCAGGCTCTCTGACAGCGCCCTTGATCTCAACAATCCCTTCCGCAATCTCAGGAACCTCAGAGCTGAACAATGATATCAGCAACCCCGGATGGGTGCGTGAAAGAATGATCTGAGGACCTTTTGCTGACATTTTGACTTCAGAGATATAGGCCCTGACGCGGTCGGATTGACGATAGTTCTCACGTGGGACCTGCTCACGGTTGGGCAAGAGCGCTTCAGCACGTCCAAGGTCAACAATCAGATCGCCACGCTCATAACGCCGTACAATGCCGTTGACAACCTCTCCGACGCGATCCTTGAACTCAGAGTAAACCCCTTCTCTCTCAGCCTCACGAACTTTCTGGATAATGACCTGCTTGGCGGTCTGGGCCGCAATCCGGCTGAAGCTTCCAGCTTCAAGCATCATTCCGAGAGAGT
>Ga0272444_10003024_pt1 | contig 15361 bp, 10 predicted proteins | sample SSMForm13_FD_201033 | JGI IMG/M metagenome (GOLD analysis project Ga0272444, IMG submission 201033) | Marine sediment archaeal communities from Little Sippewissett salt marsh, Falmouth, MA, United States - SSM-Form-13 | ecosystem: Environmental > Aquatic > Marine > Wetlands > Sediment ...
CGAGGAGGCCGCCCGGCGAGTAGAGCTGGAGATTGAACCGGAAATAAGTGTGACCCTCACCGTCATCGGTGAGGGTCCCTACAAAGAAGACGGATCCTTCGAAGCCTACATAAATGCCGCCGCTATGCGCGGTGGCATTTCTGTATTCATTGTCCTCTATGATCGCATCGTAGAACATCCCGAACTTGCTCGGAGAGACGATCACGGCGATTCCGGCTTCATAGTAAGTCCGGGCCTGCTTCGTCTCCCGCAGGTCTCTCCCCACGAACCCCAGGGAAACTCTGTTCTTGATTCTCATGACCGCCCCGACGTCGAAATTGAAAGCTCCCCGCCACTTGCCCGTCCATCCTACGGCGAATACCTGCGAGAATCTGGGGGCGACCGTCAGGAGCATTCGGGTCCTGGTCCCATCGCCTATGGTGTCTCTTGTGAACCCGAAGCCGAGGCCGCGCGTGTTCGTGAGCGCGAAATGCGTGCCGGACGCCTTGTCGTCTCCTTCGTAAACTGCCGTGTATGCGTAGCCGGCGGAAAAGGCGCTTCCCAGGGCGACGCCGGCCGGGTTCCACAGCATGGCCGTCTCGTTGGTCCTGAGCGCCACCGAGGGGATGCCGCATGGAAGGAAAGTGTCCCGCCAGGCGTAGCTCGCAACGAATGAGCTGTCCACGGCGAGGGCCGTCCCGGGCGCCGCGGCGGCCGGCGCTATGCATATGAGCAGGGCCCCGAGCATGGCTCGCCCGGGCAGGGTTCGACGTATGAGGTTCATGTATCGCCTAGGGTTTATTCGCGAGGCGAGCGAGCAGCGATTGCGCGCGGTCCGATTCCCGGGTCCCGGGAAACTTCTCTGTGACATCGGCGAGTGCTTTCCTTGCTGCGTCACGCCTTCCCTCCTTGGCATAAGCGATGCCGAGATTGAGATAGATCTTGGGCATCATTTCATCAGGGAGGACCGACGGGTCCTCCTGATGCCTTCTAATAAGATATTCGAAATCTCCGGCGGCAACCTTTAGCCTTCTTAAAAATCCGGGCAGCACGAGGGACGTGAAACCCCTTATGGCTCGCGCCGCCGGGTCGCCGGGATCGGCGTCAACCGCGCGGTTTAAGGCCCTTATGGCCTTCAGGGAATAGTAGAGCCGCCTGGGGAAGGAGCGGGTAAGTTTGGCCCTTATGGTAAGCAGGCTTCCGCGGATGGCGAGGGCTTCGGCCTGGTTGCCACCCGATGCCAGGACTTCGTCTACAGCCTCGCCTGCCTTCTCCAATGCGGCCCTGTCTCCCTGCATCGCGAGCCGGTGATACTCGCGAGCCGAATCAAGCGACGACGCGATACGGGTTTCAGGGGCGGGCGGGTTCACTTCCTGGCTCACCGGCTTATGCTCGGCAAGCTGAAGTACTGCTTGGTGGATTCGACTGAAAGGCTCTCGCGTTCAAAGGCGCTGGCCACGAGATCGAGAAAACCGCCGCCCTCGTCTTCGCGGCGGTCCTTGCCGCTCAGCCAAGATTCTATTTCTCTGACGCGTTCGGCGCTCAGCGACCTTATCTCCGAGCGCACCACTACGAAGTAGTTCTTGTCGGGCCTGATCCTGGAAACCGAGCAGGCCCTGAGGCCCGTGTAAACGCAGGTCTTGTGCAGTATCTCGCCCATGCTTCCCGACCTTATGGGCTCTCTTAAGGCCACTCCCTCGCGAGCCTTGGTTACGCAGTAGACGGTGTCCCAGTTGTCATAGCGGAATGTGCAGGATATTGTCGCGGTTGCGATGGTGCGGTCGAACCAGAAACTCTCGCGCCAGACCTCGATCTTAAAGAGGATCTCGAGCGGAACGCCATCGCGCACTTCTTCCATGACCTCGGTGGTGACCGCGTCCCTGAGCTGGAAGTCTAAGCATACCGAGTCCTCGACGGCATAAATCCCCGACACATTGATCGTGGGCTCCGCAGCCGAAGCCGGGACTGTGTAGGTCAGCACCACTACTGCGAGGAGCAGCAGGGCGCCGCAGCTCCTTAACATACAGGGGCTCCTGTCACTAGAACATCCTGTTGAGCCTGAGCGTCAATACGGAACTCCGGTCCCAGTCGTCGAACCGTTGTGAAATATGCACGGTGGCGGAGGTTCCCGGACGCTCAAATCTGATACCGAATCCGCCATCCCACTTTATGTTCATTTCCCTCCAGGCGTCCTTCCAGTTCTCGTCTCTCCCGACCGCGTCACCGGCGTCGGTGAAGAACAGGAAATACCAGCTCTTGCTGACGCCCAGGGCGTACTCGAAGTTGAAAAGAAGCATCTGTGTCCCGCGGAACTCCTTGAAGCAGTAGCCCGGCATGGTGCCGAGGCCGCCGACGTAGAACTCCTTGGGGAAGAAGTACTGGGGCGGCGGCACGCCCGGCGAATGCGAGTCGTCGGGCATCGACATGATGCCGCTCTTGACGCGGAACCCCAGCCGCTGGCTCTTGGAGAGCCTGTCATAGTACCTGAGATCCACAACGTACCTGTTGTAGCCGAGGTCGCTTCCGTAGCTCCTCCTCGCCCATTCACCCGAGAGCCTCGCCCACGCGCCGAAGTACGGGGTCTTCTTGTTGTTCCTGGTGTCGTATTCGTAAGCGAGCTCCAGCGCCCGCACCTTGACGACGTCGCAGCCCGTGCAAGCACAGATATTGGGCGCATAGTGGGGGTTCGGCGCGAACTCCTCATCGCCCCGGAAGAGCGACCAGTTGGTGTTCTTCTCGAGGGGCCTGTAGTCGTCGCCCGTGTAAGAGAGCTTGAGGGAGTGGCTCATCCAGGGATAGAAGCCCAGGAATCCCATCGCGCCCCTGTGGTCGAAGTAGTCCCTGTAGTCCTTCTTGATGTAGAACGCCGCCAGGAAGTTCTCCACGTCGCCTATCAGCTCATTGTCATAGGTGTCCGTCCGGGCGTAAAACGAGCCTCCGATGGAGAGCCGGAACGGGGCGATGAGAGGCTGCTCGAGCTTCATTAAGCCCATCCACTTCCTTCGCGCCCAGGCGTAGCCTCCCTCGATCTCGAAACGTGGCATGGGGAAGACATTGCATTCGTTCTTGATATTGGCCCCGAGATAGAAGCCGTCCACGCGGTTGTAGTCTACAGCCGCGGCGGCATCGATCGACTTGGGGCACCAGTCGACAGTGTAGACCCTGGTTATGGACTTTTTTCTTGATTTCACGGCCAGCGGCGTCGCCCAGCCGCCCATGCCGTCGGACACCTTGTCCTCTATGTCGGGGTCGGGCACGGCTTCGCCGTCGATTACGAACTTGTACCGGTACTCGCCGGAAGGGAGGGCGTAGAGGGTGGACCAGGTGCCGTATTCGTCCCGCACCATTGGGATGCCTTCCTCGTCCCAGTCGATGAAGTCACCGGTCAGGGCCATAGATGTCGCGTCGGGGCTGTAATAGAGGAACTTGTAAGTTATACGCTCCTCGTATCTCTCATCCTCACGGCATGCTCTCTTTGTGCGTGACTGCTCGCAGTATGCCTGGGCTGAGGATTCGATCTCTCCGAGGATCAGGGCCCCCTCCTCGATATTGACGATGCCCAGCGGGGCCGTGACGCTTCCGTCTATTTCGGACGTGGAGGCCAGCGTGATGCTCCCCATGGGGGCCACGACTTCGCCGTCCACCTTGCCCTCGATCGTTATGCTCCCGGTGATGGCGACGATATCGCCCGTCACGTATTCCCCGGGCCCCACGTAGATGTCGCCCGTGAGTTTTACGATGTCCTCTCTCGTGATTTTCTGGATATCCGGTTCTATCTCTATCACGAACCTCTTCTCTTCGGGTTCGATGTTCGATTGCTCGATCACCTCGCCCCAGACCAGCGCGCCGTCCTCCATCTGCAGAATCCCGCCGAAGACAGCCGCGTCTCCCTCTACTACGGAGGTCGATGTCAAATAAGACGATCCGCCGATGACTACGGCGTCACCGTTTATGGTTCCCGCTACGGTCAGGGCTCCGCCTATAACCACGACATTGCCGTCGACTTCCATGTCCTCGGACACGGTGAAACTCTGTCCGATCTTCAAGATATCACCCTCATCCAGATCCAGGTACTCAGACAGATTGACTCCAGCGAGTTCTTCGAGACCCTCCAGGGACTCGAGCTTCTCCTTGATCTCCTCTTCGCTGAGGTCCGTAGCGTCAGTGCCCCGTCCTGCTGCCAGCATAATCGGTGACTCGGCGCGCGCCAGTGACGCGGCCATCACCAGGAAGACGAAAACAACCAACCTCACGGGTACACTCTTATCAGTTAGCATGACCTCCTCCATGTAAGTAATGACCAATATAGCAGACGTTTAGTTTCGTCTGCTAGAGATAAAAGAGCTTCGAGAAGTGATAGAACCCCCAGATCTGAGGAATTACGCAGAGCGCCACCGCAAGTGTCTCCGATAGTACGAGTCTCAGCGTCTCCGACTTCACGACCTTCACCTCCTCGGTGCCTGTAGGGGTGTCCGGTTTACTTAAGTGCAACAGGTGTGCCAGAGACGGGCCGGAATCACAAATATAGTGATGTGGCTAAGCGCTTGCGGAATAAGGGAATAGGAGGCCGCAGCATTCATGGGGCCGGCCTGGGCCAGAATCAGGGGTGTCGATGAGACACATCAGGCTTCATCGCCGGACACACCGGGCTCGTCCTCGCGGCTTATGCCGTAGCGGCGCATTTTCCGGTGAAGGTTGGCCCGGTCGATCCCGAGCCGCGTGGCGGCCTTGGACACGTTCCAGCCGGTTTTCTTGAGCTCGCTCAGTATGAGCGACCGCTCGAACTCCTCGGTAAGCTCGCCGAGGGGCTTGTCGCCGGTGGCGATCCTGGCTTCACTGACGAGGGGCTTGATGTCGTCTTCGTCAATGATGTCGTGCTCGGCCATTATGACGAGGCGCTCGACGAGGTTCTTGAGCTCGCGGACGTTGCCCGGCCAGTCGTAGGACATGAGAACCCTGATGGCGCCGTCGGTGAATTCCCTGGCCGGCCTGTTGTTCTCCTGGCGGAAGAGCTCGAGAAAGTGATCCACGAGAGGACGGATGTCGTCTTTGCGCTCCCTTAGGGGAGGCACCTCTATGGGCATGGCGGCGATACGGTGGTAAAGGTCTTCGCGGAAGTTACCCTTCTTTATTTCCTCCTGGAGGTTTTTATTGGTGGATGAGATGACGCGCACGTCCACCCTGATGGGCCGCCTGCCGCCCAGCTTCTCGAACTCCTCCTCCTCGAGCACCCTCAGGAGCTTGGCCTGCGTGTCGAGGCTCATGTCACCGATCTCATCGAGAAGCAGCGTGCCGCCGTCGGCGAGTTCGAACTTGCCCTGCTTCCCGGTAGTGGCACCGGTGAACGCGCCCTTCTCGTATCCGAATAGCTCGCTTTCGATGAGGTCCTTGGGAAGCGCCGCGCAGTTGAGCTTCACGAATGACTTGTCGCTTCTCGGGCTGTTCTCATGAATCGCAGAGGCCACGATTTCCTTGCCGGTTCCGTTGTCCCCGCTTATGAGAACGCGGATCTTGCTCGGTGCGGCCTTCGCTATCTCGTCTCGAAGCGCGCGCATGACCTCGCTCTCGCCTATCATGACGCGGCTCTGGCTGAGCTCGCCTTTGAGGCGGATGTTCTCGCTTCGCACGCTATGGAGCTCGAGCGTGTTCGCCACCGACACCAGCAGCCTCTCGGGCTGGAAGGGTTTCTCGACGAAGTCGATCGCGCCGAGTTTCATGGCCTCGACCGCGACGTCTATGCTGCCCTGGCCCGATACCATTATTACGGGAACGCTTGAGTCTATTTCCTTGAGCCTCGCAAGTACCGCGAGCCCGTCCATTCCGGGCATATAGACGTCGAGCAGCACCAGGGATATCCCGCCGGCGCCGAATGCCTTGATTCCTTTCTCGCCGCCATTCGCCGTCACGGTGGAATAGCCTTCGTCCTCCATGAGCCCCGACACCTGCCTCAGTATCCCGGGCTCATCGTCGATTATGAGTAGCCTTGCTTGTGCCACGCGCTCTCCTCTTTTCAGCCCATGTGAAGCGGAAGGTCGATGGCGAAGGTCGTGCCGTCGGCGCTGGTCGAGAAACTTATGTTCCCATTATGGTCCTGAATAATCCTGTATGCAAGCGCCAGCCCGAGTCCCGTGCCCTCCGACTTGGTGGTGAAGTAAGGGTTGAAGATCTGGTCACTGACATCTTTGGGTATGCCTCCGCCGCTGTCGGATATCTCTACCCTGACATACCTGCTGGCGCCGGGTTCGCTCCCGGCCTCTACCGACGTTATGATCACGATGACGCCGCCGTCCGGCATCGCCTCGATCGCGTTCTTGATTATGTTGCTGAACACGCTCCTTATCTGGTCCTGGTCGGCGCGTACCGCGGGCAGGCGTTCGCCGTAGGACGTGACCACCTCGATATTCTCGAGCGAAGTCGTATAGAGTTCCAGCACGCTGCGTATGGCCTCATTCACATCGAGCTCTGCGAACCTGGGCTCGGGCAGTTTGGCGAAGGTCGAGAACTCCTCGGCGATGCTCCTTAAGTTGGTGACTTCCTTGAGTATTGAGTCCAGGCACTCCTCTATCACATGCGTGTCCTCGTCATCGCCCTTGAGCCGTTTTTTTATGCGGTGGATGGAGACCTGTATCGGCGTCAGCGGGTTCTTGATCTCATGCGCAAGCCGCCTTGCCACCTCGCGCCACGCTGCGATGCGCTCGGTGCGCGCGAGGTTGCGCTGGGCCTGTTCGAGGTTCCCGGTCATTACGTTGAATGACGAGGCGAGCATGCCTATTTCGCCCCGGGCGTCCTTGTGTCCGAGGTCGACCCGGTGAGTGAGGTCGCCGTCCGCCACCCGCTGGGTAGCGGCCGCAAGCTGCTGGAGTGGTCGCAACGTTCTTCTGGTTACGACCCGCGCGGCGACAAACGACGAGGCTACCAGAATCACCGCCAGCACGATTATGCCTGTACGGAGTCTGTTTCTTGTCTTGCGGAAAAAGATCCCCAGCATGTTGTACCTGCTGAGATCATCACCCGTCTGCCTCATCTGGTCTATCCTGCCGGGGGAGAGCACGAAACCCGTGACGAAGAGCGACCTGTCGTCGCGCCGCATCCCCGAGGCGATGATGTCCTCATCGGCAAAGGCGATGCGGTTGGCTTCCATGAGTTCGTATTCGAGCCCGGCCGGGAAACTCGCGTCGACCCTGGGAGGCCTCTCCGGATGCGAATCGACCCGAACCCAGAGGGTGTCCTCCAGAATATAGAGTGCGGCGAAGTCCACACGGTTCCCCGCCACTATACTCTCGAGAAAACCGCCGAGTTCGGCCTCCTCCAGAGACAGGTTGCTTTCTTCAAAATCTCTCACCATCTTGATCGCCGTCTCTTCGGAGTCGTGTTCCAGTTTGTCGTAGTATTCCCTGGCTATGGCCAGCGAGTTCTTCATGGATTCCTGGACCGTGGTTGTGTCCATCGTCTCGGTGGCCTTGATGAGAAAAGCGGCTATGAAGTAGGCAATGATGAGAGTCGGAATCACCCAGAAGAGGATGAAGAACAGGAGTGTTCTCCTCTCGAGACTTCCGCTCTTGGTCGGGTCTGTGATCCTGAGTTTCAGCTCAGTTCCTCGCGTCGGTAGGTGCCATGATTCCAGATTAAGAAAAACCGCTCGGCCCGCTCATAACCCTCTGAATCTTATCCACAGTTTTCACGGTTTCTTCAAGTGTTTCTTTTTCCGGCGCCCGCCGGCCAGCTGCCCGCAGGCCGCCTGGATGTCGCACCCGAGGCTCTTTCGCACCGTCACCTTCTTGCCGCGGATTTTCAATATGGTTTCGAATTTCTCCACTGCCTCTGGTTCGGGCCTCTCGTACTTGCAGCCGGGAAACGGGTTGAACGCGATGAGGTTTATCTTCGCCGGAATCTCCCGCGTGAGACTCGCGAGCTCATGCGCGTCCTTGACGCTGTCGTTGACGCCTTTCATCAGCACATATTCAAACGTGAGAATCCTGCCCTTTGTTTCATAGTAGTAGCGTGCGGCGCTCAAGAGCTTGACCAGAGGCGTCTGCGCCGCTACGGGCATTAACCTCGCCCGCTTCTCATCGGTGGTCGCGTTCAGGGATACCGCGAGGCCCACCTCATAGGGCTCGCGCGCAAGCCGCATCATCTCCTCCGGGAGTCCGCTGGTAGAGACCGTTATTCTCCTGGCGCCCACGCCGACTTCCTTCATGAGTATGGTCATGGCCTTGAGGGTGTTGACATAGTTGGCAAGCGGTTCGCCCATGCCCATGAAGACGAGATTGGTGAAGGGCCGGGTCTCCCGGCCGCTGCTTCGAGTTTTCCCCCCGCCGATCTCGTCCATGATGAAGAGCACCTGCCCGACTATCTCCTCGGGTTTCAAATCCCGCTTAACGCCCATCCTGGCGGTTGCGCAGAACTTGCAGGCGAAACCGCAGCCGACCTGCGACGAGACACACAGAGTCGCGCCGCGCAAATGGGGGAGAAACACGGTCTCAATCTCGTTTCCGTCGCGCAGGGCGAGGCTGATCTTGAGGGAGCCGTCTTCGGAAGAGACGGCCTTGCGCGCCCGCTTGAGCACGGTTATGTCGAAGCGCTCCCTGAGAGCTTCCCGGAGCTCCAGCGAGAGGTTGGACATGTCGTCGATGGACCTCACGCGCTTGCGGTAGAGCCAGTTACATATCTGGCCGGCGCGATAGGCGGGTTCACCCAGGTCGGTGACGGCCCGCGTAATTTCCTCCCTTGTCATTCCGTTGAGAGATTTCGCCATCTGTGTTCCCGTTCTGTCTAGGGTCTGGGGAGCTTCTTCATGATCTCCCCGGCGCCTGCGCGCTCCATGGCGGCGCCCATTACCGAGTAGAGGTCGTCCAGCCGGTGGGCCGGGATCTCGGGCCTCTCGTAAGACTCAAGGCGCGCTTCCACCTCAGCCATGGCGCGATTCGTGAAGCTCGCAGGGTCGAGCGTCCCCTCGTCCTTGAGAGCCTTGCGGTCGATCACCTTGCCGGGATAACAGCATTCTTTCCGGTATAGCTTCAGCGTCTGGTCGGTGGTCAGGAAGTTGCCCTCCGCGAGTCCCTCCAGTATGGCGCCGGTTCCCAGCGTGTCGCCTTCGCCCGCGAGGCCCCGCTTGAAGCGCCTCACCATGCCGCAGATTTCATTGTCGAGGACGAGCTTCTCCAGCGACTGGCAGTTCTCGAAGTTGAGCATGCCCGGGCCCGACACGAAGTCCACGGAGCCCGCTGAGGCCGCCAGCATGGTCATGGCCGATTCCATTCCGGCCTGCGCGTCAACGAGCTTGGCGTCGCTCATGCCTAGATAAGCCTGCGTCGGCATGCCGAGATGTTTGCCCACCTCGGTGTCACCGAGGTCGATGAGCAGGGTTTCCACGGCGCCCATGGGCGAGGTGGAATGGCGCATGTCGAAGACGGCGGGCGACCCGCCCCAGATTATGGGGGAGCCCGGAGTCCAGGCCTGGTGAATTACTATCCCGCTCAAGGTCTCGACGGTGTGCTGCACGACGGATGCGACCAGGCTCATGGGAGCGAGCGCGCCCGCAAGCGGCATGGATATGAGCTGGGCGGGAATAGCGTTCTGCGCCGCCAGCTTCAGGTCATGGCAGCCGATATCGGACCATCTCAGGGGGGAAGTGGGGCAGACGTCGAATATGGCTACGGGTTTAGCTCTTAAGGAGTCCTCTCCGGTCCTCGCCAGAAGGAGGTCGCGCATCAACTCGAAGCCCGACTTGGAGAAGGTCCCCGTGACGACGGGCTTGTCCGAGAAGAGGCACGAGATAAAGAGCCGCAGGCTGTCGCTCACCTCTTCGGGGACTTCCGAGGGAATGACCCCGGTGCTAGCGGCTTCGATGTTCTCGAGTGTATGCGTGAGCTTGGCGAAGCGGACGACGTCTTCCACGAACGGTTTTCGCATCACGGGGCCGTCCATGTCCAGAATGAAAAGCGCGGCGGAGCCCGGGTTAAAGTGAATCTGCCCGTCACCGAAAGCGAAACGCTTCTCACCCGAGAGGCTGTGAAGCTCGAGCTGCTTGGGCGCCGAAGCGACGGCCCGCTCGACCATGTCGCGCTTGAATTTCGCGACATGCTTTCCGCTGTCTATGTTCGCTCCCATCTCCGCGAGGAGTTCAAGCGTCTCCGGTTCTTCCACCGTAACGCCGGTGTTCTCGAGAAGCCCCATGGCCTCATCGATGATTTCCTTTATCACGGGCTCCGTCAAGAGCGTGAGCTTCGGGCTGTGTCTATCCATTCTCCACCTACCTTCTGGATGATTGCCGGACGGGGTTTACTCTCTTTTTCTAATCGAGCATGGGCTACAAGTCAAGGAGTTGGTTTCTTTTGTGTTGACTCCGCCGGGCGCGGCACGTATAAACGTATGCGGATAGTCGAATAGGAGGGGTAAATGGTTGATGCGAGGACATTTCAGGCGCTCTCGGACCCCACCAGGCTGAAGATATTATCCCTTCTGGGCGGCGGCTCGATGAACGTTTCGGCAATGGTGGAGAAGCTCGACTGCACGCAGCCGGCTGTCTCCAGGCATCTTAAGGTGCTCCGGGAAGCCGGGCTCATTGTTGACTCGAGGCACGGCAAATGGATCGAGTACTCCGGCAACCCTTCCAGGGTCGATGAGGCGGCCGAATATCTCAAGGCTCTTTACAAAGCCGGTGGAGAGGCCGCCGCGGCCGCTCGCGCGAGTGTGAAGAAGGCCCCCGCACAGGGGCTCATGCCACGGGTTAGAAAGCGTGCCCGAGACGCAGGCGCGCGCGCCGCGGTAGAGTCCGGGCCGGAGGCCGTCCGAGCCGGGAAGGCGCCGGATGAGGACAGGGCGCAGGACGAGAACAGGGTGCCGGGCGAAGGGAGAGCGCCGGGTGATGGGAAGTCCGGCTATGTCGTCGAACGGGATGAGGATTTCATTGACGATTTGATGGTCTGAAGTATATTCACTCAACCTCACATGACCTCGTGCGGAAAGGTGCGATGAGACCACTGGGGACCAGGCCCAGTTCATACAGTCTGCTTCGTCCGTATTCGCTGCTTTTCCTATTGGCTGTCTCAGTGTCCGCACTGCTGATCGCGGCATGCACGCCGCCTTGCGCCCGCGCTGCCGGCGTCGACCGGTCTGCCGAGAAATTGGTCATCGACAGGATGACCGTGGAGATCACCGGCAATTACCAGGAGGGCCGCTCCGGAAAGTGGGTGAGCGAGCCCCTCGGGATTACCATCACCGACGCCTCCGGCAACCCGGTGAGCGGGGCAACGGTGGGCTTCTGGGTGGAGAACGGGGGCAAGGCCGAACTCAATGTCGGGACGGTTACGACAGGTGAGACGGGAACGGCTTCGGCCAGGCTCAAGCTGGGCAGGGAGACCCGCGAGTACACGGTGGGAGCTCACATTCACCACAGGGAGCTCGGAAGCGGAGTGGTGGAGTTCACGGCGCAGTCCTACGATGTGACGCGGCTCGGCCTTTTCATCCTGGGCGGGCTCGGGCTCTTCCTCTACGGCCTGTCCATGCTTTCGAGGAGCCTCCAGCAGGTCGCGGGCCGGAGGCTTCGGTCCGCGCTCAAACTTCTTACGAGCAACAGGTTCCTGGGTCTCGCCGTCGGCGCCTTCGTCACGGCGATCCTGCAGTCGAGCAGCGCGACCACGGTCATGATGGTGGGCTTTGTAAACGCCGGGCTGCTGCAGCTTGAGCAGGCCATCGGCGTCATCATCGGCGCCAATGTCGGCACGACCATTACGGGGCAGCTCATAGCCTTCAAGGTCGACAGGTACTCGCTTCCCATCATCGCGATCGGCTTCGCGATGACTATGTTCTCAAGGCGTAACAGGACCAAGCGCTGGGGCGAGGCCGTACTGGGATTCGGCCTCTTGTTCCTCGGGCTCTCGATTATGAAAGACACGCTCTCTCCACTCGGAGGGAGCAGCATGGTGCGCGACTTCTTCGTCCGGTTCAGCGAGCAGCCCATCCTCGGCGTGTTCGCCGGCATGCTCGCGACAATGGTGATCCAGTCGAGCAGCGCGACCGTCGGTCTCACGATGGCGCTGGCGGCCACCGGCCTGATAGACGTCCGAGGCGCCATTTGCCTGGTGCTCGGCGAGAACATTGGCACCACCATCACGGCGCAGATCGCCAGCATCGGGGCCAACAAGTCCGCCAAGCGGGCGGCCTGGGCGCATACCCTCTTCAACTCGGCCGGCGTTGTCGTCATGCTCATTATAATGTACACCACGGACTCTTACGTTAACCTCGTGCGCTCGACTTCCAGCGACGTCATGCGGCAGGTCGCCAACTCGCACACGCTTTTCAATGTTCTCAACGCTGCCGTGTTCATCGGCTTCGTGGGTCCGATAGCAAGGCTCGTAAGGCGTATCGTGCCGGGAGCCACCGAACAGATCCAGGTCGAGCCCAAGTACCTTGAGAAACATCTGCTCGATACGCCCTTCATAGCCATAGAACAGGCCAAGAAGGAAATCGTGAGGATGGCGAATCTGGCCGAGCAGGCGGTACGCGACTCGAGCCTCGCCTTTTTCAGGGGTGACACTTCATACCTCAAAACCGTGCCCGTCCTCGAGGAAGGGCTTGATCACCTTCAGCGCGAGATAACGCAGTACCTGGTCGAGCTGGCGAGGCGCAGCCTGACTAAGGTCCAGTCCGAAGAGCTCCCCGTGCTACTGCACACGATCAACGACATCGAGAGGGTCGGCGATCACGCCGAGAACATCTTAGAGCTCGCGGAGAGGCTCAAGTACGAGAAAGTCAAAATCCCCGCGGATGCCATGAAGCATCTGGAAGCAATGTGCGCAGAGGTCACGGAGATGTCGCACCGGGCAGTGAAAGCTCTTGAGAACAATGACCACGAAGAGGCGAGGATGGCTCTCAAGATCGAGGACAAGATCAACCGCATGCACATTGAAATGCGCCAGAACTACGCCATGCGCCTCGGCAGGGGCGAGGCCGGCGCGCGCAGCGGCCTTATCTTCTTTGATCTTGTTATGAACTATGAGAAAATAGGAGATCACTACACCAATGTAGCACAGGCCGTCCTCGGTGAACTCCAGTGGGACAAGGGAGTGAAAGCAGCATGACGGATCCCGGCAGGCGACATGGCAGGGTGCTCATCGCCGATGACGAGAAGAGCGTAAGAGAAATGCTCCGCAAGGTCCTCGAGTATGAGAACTACGAACCCGTGGAGGCCGCGGACGGGCCGGAGGCGCTTGAGGCCCTGGCCGGCGGCGGATTCGACGCCATGCTGCTCGACATAAGGATGCCGGGCATGGACGGTATGGAGGTCTTGAAGAAAGTCGTCGAGGAGCATCCCGAAGTCCAGGTCATCATGATATCGGGCCACGGCACCATATCGACGGCGGTGGAGGCCACCAAACTGGGCGCCTTCGACTTCTTCGAGAAGCCGCTCGACAGGGACAGGATATTGCTCACCCTGAGGAATGCCGTCTCGGCCGGCAAGCTGGTTGCCGAGAAAGCCTCGCTGGAAAAAGAACTCGGCAAGAGCTTCGAGCTCGTCGGCGAGAGCGAGGCCATCCGGCATCTCAAGAAGGACATCGAGAAGCTCGCGCCCACCCGGGCAAGCATATTGCTTCTGGGCGAAAACGGCGTCGGCAAGGGCGTGGTCGCGAGGTCGATACACAGGCGCTCGGACCGGGCCGGCGAGCGCTTCGTCGAGGTCAGTTGCGCCGCGATCCCCGACGACCTCATAGAGAGCGAGCTCATGGGCCATGAGAAGGGCGCGTTCACGGGGGCGTCGCTGCGGAAGCCGGGCAAGTTCGAGCTGGCCGACGGCGGCACTATATTCATGGACGAAATAGGAGACATGAGCCCGCGCGTGCAGGCCAAGGTTCTGAGGGTGCTCGAGGAGCAGGAGTTCGAGCGCGTCGGGGGAACCGACACGCTGAGGGTGGACGTCCGCGTGGTGGCCGCAACCAACAAGATAATCCCCGACCTCATCGCCAGGGGCGAGTTCCGGGAGGACCTCTACTTCAGGTTGAACACGGTGACCATCAACCTGCCGCCACTCAGAGAACGAAAAGACGACATACCGCTTCTCGCCGAGCACTTCAGCAGGATCTATTGCGACATGTATGGACTCAAGCTCAAGCGCGTGGAACCTGAAGTCCTGAAGACGCTCAGGGGCTACTCCTGGCCCGGCAATGTCCGGGAGCTCCGGAACATAATGGAACGCATGGTGATTACTTCCCCCGGGGATTCGATAGGGCCCTCGGATCTTCCCGCGCTGCGGGAGAATGTCGGCGCCGCCAGGAGCGACTTCCTGGGCGCCCCGACCTATGACGAATTCCGGAAGGTGTCCGAGAAAGCGTTTCTCGAGAAACATCTGGATGCCAACCGCTACAATATCTCCAGGACGGCCGAGCAGCTGGGCATGCAGCGAAGCAGCCTCTATAAGAAGATGAGCAACCTGGGGATCAACCCGCCCGAAAAAGACTGACCATGGCTGCAATCGAAGGACACGTGCGGCTCAAGCCCGCCAAAGACGAACGCATACGAAACGGGCACGTATGGGTGTATGACAACGAGATCGCGAAGGTGGAGGGCGGGCCGCGTAGCGGCGGCCTGGTGTGGATCGAAGACGACAGGGGCAGGAAGCTGGGAACGGGCTTTTATGCCGGCCAGTCGGTGATTGCCGTTAGGCTTCTTACGCGCGGCGCGAAAAGCGGGTTCGGTCCGGATGAGATCTCCGCGCGGCTTGCCGGGGCGCTCGCCAAGAGGAAGCCCCTCGACTTCGATTGCCTGCGGCTCGTAAACGCCGAGGGAGATTACCTGCCGGGCCTCGTGATAGACCGCTACGGCGGCGCCGTCGTCATCCAGCCCAAGATCGTCGCCTGGGAACTTCCCGAGTGGGAGGACCAGATCATCCAATCCGTCACGCGCCATTTGAAGCCCGCGTCCACACTCGTCAAGAGAGCGTCCGGGACGGAGCGCGCAGGGGCGGCCCCGGCGGCAGGGGGCCAGGTGCGGGAGGGCGATCCCGACACCGGCGCCATCGTCCGAGAGGGAGGCCTCGAGATAGAAGTCGATATCGCGGGCGGCCACAAGACGGGCTTTTATATCGACCAGCGCGAGAACAGGAAATCGCTGCTGCCATTTGTCGCCGGGAAGCGCGTGCTCGACTGTTTCTGTTACTCGGGGGCCTGGTCCTGTATGTGCGCGGCCGCCGGCGCCGAAGAGGTGACCGGCGTGGACTCATCCCAGGCGGCGGTCGGCCTTGCGCGGGCCAATGCCGATAGGACCGGCCTCGCCGGCAAGACGAGTTTCGTCGCCGCCGACGTCTTCGACTACCTGCCCGAGGCTGCCAGGTCCCTGGAAAAATACGACGTCATCATCTTAGACCCCCCGTCGCTCGCCCGCACGA
>Ga0272444_10003026_pt1 | contig 15354 bp, 3 predicted proteins | sample SSMForm13_FD_201033 | JGI IMG/M metagenome (GOLD analysis project Ga0272444, IMG submission 201033) | Marine sediment archaeal communities from Little Sippewissett salt marsh, Falmouth, MA, United States - SSM-Form-13 | ecosystem: Environmental > Aquatic > Marine > Wetlands > Sediment ...
TGTTGACGGCTATGTCACGGCGCCCGACGAAGACGGCGGTGCCGTTATTATGTATGACTGTGATGACGGCTGGTTCGAAGATCTTGAAATCATGAACGGCGAGCGCGGCATTCGCCTTAGAACTGCATCTGGTCCCGATTATTCCGATGGAAATACCATCAAGGGCTGTCTCATTTATGACAATGAGCAGTATGGTATCGGAATCGGCTGGGACGGCGGAAGCAATAATACCATTGAAGGCAACACTGTATACGGCAGTGAAGACTTCGGTATTCAGGTTCGCGGCGCGGCCGGCAGCGGTAACGATATCATCGGCAATACCGTCTATGACTGTCTCTGGGAAGGTATTACGGTGAGCGGCTGCACCGGTAGCTTAATACAGGATAACGAGGTTTATGACTGTGCGTACCAGATAACCAATCCTTCGGGAGCGAATGACTGGACCGGTCTGACCTATGCCGGTATTAATGTTGAGGGTGCCGCCACGAGCGCCACGATTGCCGGGAATGTCTGTTATAACAATGGCGACGGCGTCACCGGTTTCGGCCTTTATGTACAGGGCTATTACTGCGATGTCAGCGACAACTGTTTACATGGACATCCGGGCGCCCAGGCCTATGACAACCAGGCCGGACCCAACAACTACTGGCACGGCAACTATTATGGCGCTTATGTGTCTATCCCGCACGCCATTGGTCCCGGTGGAGCCCAGGATTACTCTCCCAAGGTCTATGACAACAGCGCCTATGCCTCAACCACGGACTGGGAGATATTCCAGGATCTGGAAGAGACCTATGTTGTCGATTTCAAATGGACCATCCCCAATTGCGACCCGTGGGATACACTTGGGCTGGCCTCATACAATTTCTCGGTCCACTATGACGACACCAAGCTCGAACTGGTGGACTATGGCTATCACTATGAATTCCTCGGCGCCGATGACGGCTTAAGCGGCGCTGTTTACGGCCCGCCGCTGGTGGATGCTGATTCAATCACCTTCAGCGCGGCCAACTATGTCAATCTCGGCTATGGCGACGGCGACTTTGCCTGGGCCGAGTTCAAGGTATTGGATGTCGGCGCCACCGATATAACCATATCATCACTTTATCAGGATTCCCTGAACAACGCCATTACAACTGGCAACACGCCGCTTTCCCTGACCCTGGTGGACACCCAGGACCCAGAATTGGTCAGTGTTACCGGTCCGTCGGTCGTCTCCGATGCGGCAGCCGCCTGTTTTGACGCCTCTCTTCAGGTGCTGCTCGAAGTCGAAGCGGCCGCCACGGACAATTTTGATCTAAGGCGAATCCGGTATAAATTCGATGACGGTGGCGCCGCTACATTAATCGGCGGATTGGGAGGAACGACCGGCGGAACGACTACCCCGGTGACTCTCAACACCACCGGCCTTACAGAGGATACCCACACCCTTAAGGTATGGGCCGAAGACCAGGCCGGAAATGAATCCGACACCACCGAACATACGTTCGACGTGGATCGGACCGGCCCGGTGCTCGATGCCATCGTTCTGTCCGATCTCGACGATTGTGCCATCGATCCCGAATACACCGATAATTCCGAGGTCCAGGTCGATCTGACCAACACCGACGGAACAGCGGTTAAAATGAAATGGTCGATCGGCAGCGGTTTCGATCTCCCGAACGGCTCCGGACCCCTCGACTATGCCGCCAGCTTCGCATTTGATTTCGGCGGCGACGGTTCCCGGACGCTTCATGTCAAGTTGTATGACGCCTACGGCAACTGCGGCGCGTACATTTCCGACGCCATCACGGTTGATGAGGATGCCCCCCAGATGACCGGGCCGCTCTCGATCAATGATGGTGCGGCCAAGACCAACGACGTTAATGTCGTCGTCAGGCCGGCTGTCTGGAACACCGCCGGAGGTGCCGAAGAATACGATCTATCGGATGATGAAAACGATCTGGTTTGCGGTGACGACGGCTGGGCCAATATTCTGGCCATCGGTTCGCCGTACAAGGCTCCGTATGAGTTGAGTACCGTCGAAGGTGATCAGACAGTTTACTGCGCTGTCCGAGACCTCGCCGGAAACATCAGCGATGTCCTGAGCGCCACGATCGAGTATGACATCACCGCTCCGGAACTGCTCACCTTCGATATCGACGGCGACTGCGTCGGCAACAGAAATGTCACCATTAACTTCACCTGGGACGGCGCGGACGACGCCAATTACATCCTGATAGGCGAAGCCACCGGTGTCTATGATTCGACTATCGATATCAGCGCCATGGATCCCGCCGGGGCCACGGTCGGATTCAAGCTTTCCGACGGCGACGGCCCGTACACGCTGTACGCCATACTCGAAGATGATATCGGCAACCAGTCAACAACCGAGATGTCCGACGCCACCATTCTCGACCGGAGCGATCCGGTGGTAACCTCCGTGGTAGTCAGAGATCTCGATTATCCCGCAACAGATCCTCCGATTCACGCCAATTATTCCAACAGCGCCACGGTGAATCTGGAAATCGGCGGCTTGTCGGCTGATGTTGTCGCTCTCGTTATCAGCGAGACAGGCGCTTTTGCCGGTGAAGAAGTCGAGTACGCGGTTACCGGTCCGTTTGACGATCCTTTTATCTTCCAGTATGACCATACCGCGGCGGTCGATTGCGCCACAGGCATGGTCTATGTCGAGGTGAAGGACTGTGCCGGCAATGTTACCGGTTCTCCGGTCAGCGACGGTATTGTCTTCGACATGACCAACGGTCCGACAGTCAACGATTTCAGCGGTCCGACTCTGACCAACACGCTGGCCGTCACACTGGCCGTTGACGCTTCGGATGACTGCACCAATCCATACCGTATGAAAATATATGAAGACGGTTATGGACCGGGATCATGGGTCAATTACGGCACTTCCTACGCCCTGACCCTGGAAGATGACGGCGACGGTGACAGGACGGTTCATATGTCGGTCTCCGACAGAGCCGGCAATATAACCGACGCGACACCGATAATCATCACGGTCGACCAAACTGTTCCGACCGGAACGATTGGAATCGTTTCCACCAACCCGATATCGGCTCCCGGATATACCAATGTCTGGACCGTCGACCTGAGCTTCACATATGACGGCGATGTCGATTCTATGTGGATCGGAGACGCCGGTGGAAATACCGGCACCATTCCGGTTGCGGCCACCTATGCCTGGACCCTCGGCGGTCCTCCGTCATACGGCCTCAATACGGTCACGGTATATTTCCAGGACGGCGCGGGTAACTGGAGCGCGGCCATTCCGGGCAGCATCTTCCTCGACCAGGTTTCTCCTTCGGCGGCCGGCATGGTTGCCACAGGATTGCCGGGCGGAAGCTGCAAGCTCAGCTGGACCGACCCGACCGAAGGCGCGATGTGGATGTACTACATCAGGTACAACGAAACCGATGATTACCCGCTTTATGCCAGCAGTCCTCCGCCTCACCCCGCTTCGATGATCGACGGCCACGAGGTTGACGACTGGTTCTACGGCAACGAGTATGACTTCGACGGACCGCAGATGGATATCTATGCGTTCTCCATCTGGGTCATGGACAGCGCCGGTAATATGTCGACTGACTTTAACTCCGATGTTGTCTCGACCAACTACATCCTGGGAGATTTCGACGATAACGACACCGTCAGCTTCCTCGATGATATCGGTCAGCTCGCATCCTGTTACGGCGAGCCGCCGTCAGTGACGACATTCGAACACTGCGATGTCGGTCCGACCCATAACGGCCAGCGCACCGGCCTGCCGGTACCCGACGATATGGTCAACTACGAGGATCTGTTCATCGTAGCCATGAACTATGCCATTCACGGCGACTGGATGAGCAAGATGGGCGAAACGGGTGGTTTCGACTTCGATCAGCTCGATCACCCGAAAGTCAATCCTGCCAGCGCCGTTGTCGCGGCCGAAGTTCCCGATCGCCTGTGTGAAGGCGAGGAATATGTAATCTCGATCACCACCGATAATCCCGAGGCTTTCATGGGATTCCATCTGGTCTTTGGATTCAACGATGAACACGTATCCGTGGCCGATGTCAGAAAGGGCAATATGCTCGACACCGATGCGAATACGTTCTTCTTCGACAGGGCCGAAGGTTCGACGGTGATGATCGACGGCGTTATTCTGGGACCCGATCCCAAATTCGAGAACAATGAATTTGCACAGATTGTCTTTGTTGCCAACACCGATTGCAGCAACTTCGAAATCGAGGCTCTTGAGCTGACGCTCAGAGACATGCAAAATCAGGATCTCGACGCCACATTCGAGTTAACGACAAAGTATATGACGGTTCTCCCGACCGAATTTGCCTTGTCACAAAACTACCCGAATCCGTTCAATCCGGTGACAACGATAAATATGTCGCTGCCGATAGCCTGCGACTACACCCTCGAGATCCTCAACATCGTGGGTCAGAGAGTCGAATCGTTCTCCGGTCACAGCGATGCGGGCATAATAACTATTAACTGGGATGCCAAAAATCTTTCTTCCGGAATCTATTTCTACCGGATGAAAGCTGAAAACTTCACGGCAACCCGCAAGATGGTATTGCTCAAGTAACCTCGGGGGGAAGGTTTGCTTGGACAGGGCGCGGGCGACGGCCCGCGCCCCCATTAAAAAGCAACAAATTAGGGGAGTTTTTAGCAAAGGAGCATCTATGAATTTGACCAACAAACCAATACCCCTGAGAGTGATGGCGCTGATTTTGCTGGTTCTTGTCCTCCCGGCAGGATTTGCATCGGCCCAGATGATATATCTGACCGATGGTTCCGCCAGTGACAGTGTCCTGATTACCACCGGTGTCGGGACGGAATTCGAACTGTATTTGATGGCCGACGAGAATCTTCTCGACTGGCGGGGCTATGTCGCGCATTTGAACTACGATAAGTTCATGCTCGATACCGTTCTTGTCAACGATACCGGCTCCATCTTCAATGAACTCGGCGAGGGTTATGTGGTCTTCCACAAATACCTTCGCGAAGATTCGACCATACTCAGAGTGGAGTCATTGCTGTTCGGTTACGGGCTGTCCGCCGACGGCCCCGGCCTGCTGGCCACCATAAAATTGAGGGCGACAGGAACCGGCGCCCACAACATGTTTTTCGATGAACTCGGGGCCATCGATGTCAACGGAGATTCGATACAGGATCTGACCGGCGAAGGTCTCGAGATTTTCATCAACGCGCCGCCCTCCGCCTTCGATCTCGCCCTGCCCGACAGCGCCTCGGAATTTTTCCTGACGCTTGAGGACAGCCTGAAATTCGAGTGGCACCCCGCGCAATCTCCGTACCCCGGCGATTTCGTGGAGTATATTCTTGAATACGGCACGGATCCAGGTTTCGGCGAAATATACACCACCACCATACCCGGTATAACCGACACCTTTACCTATGTCGCGACGCCGGATCTCGATGCCGGACCGTGCTACTGGCGGGTATTCGCCTACAACGCCTATGACTCGATCGTATGCAATCAAACCGGGTGGTTCTACAATCTGGATATAGCCACATACCCGGACGGTTTCAATCTCCTCGATCCGGCCAGCGGCGCTGATATTTTCATTCTGTACAATGACGATCTGACTTTCAGCTGGGAACCTTCAGGTACGAGTAATCCCGATGATTACATTTTATATGATTTTATGTACAGCACATCGCCTGTATATGATGCCGGTGCGACGACAACATTCACCGGCCTCACCGGCACCTCGGTGATAATCCCGGCCGCCGATTTGATGGAGGCCGATACATATTACTGGAAGGTTCGCGCCTATAACAAGTTCGACTACGTCACCTGGGGTTTCGGAACCGACTGGTATTTCACCATAACGGTGGCGGCCAATCCGGCCCTGTTCAGCCTTATCGAACCGGAGGACTCCATTTATATCAATCTGATTCAGGCAACAGGGATGGATTTTATATGGCACAATTCCGAGTCGGTAATACCGGATGATACCATTACCTACACACTCTATTTCGGGCCTGATGACGGTATCCCCGGCACGGCCGCATTCGACACCGCCTCGGTTATCGATACCGCGATGACCATGGAGCCGGAGCGTCTCGATCGGCGAACCTGGCACTACTGGTGCGTCAAGGCGACCAACCGCATCGGGTTTGACACGCTTTCAGCCGAAAAATACAAATTTATGACTTACTATAGGGGTGATTCCGACGGCAGTGACGATCTGAACATCCTGGATGTAACTCATCTTATAAATTATTTGTATAAAGAAGGCGCGGTGCCGTACCCTATTGTGGCAGGAGATGCCAACTGCAGCGAAACCGTAAATTTGCTGGACGTTACATATCTTATAAATTATTTATATAAAGGTGGACCTCCCCCGATTTGTCCGTAGATGTTCAAGCCGGGGCGACCAAAACAGTCGCTCCCGGCTTAAATTTCAATACCGCTTTCGTAACGGAGTACTATTAAAACTAACCGTGTCGGCGGCTTGGAGATAAGCCGGCCTCTCCCCGGCCTGACCCGCATATATTAAAGCAATACTTAATATATATGCGTCATATTACGTTACTGCAACATATTACATGAGCAAGCGATTAGCCCAACTCAACCGATCAACTCTTTGACTTTGGCTATAACCAGTTCGGGATCAATCGGCTTGTCGATAACATATCGGGCTTGACCAATCCCTCTTCTTTCATTTCGCGGATGGTTTTTCGCATCACCTCGCGCAGACTGTCGAACGGCCGCTCATGGGTGTCCTCGCTCTGAGCATCGAGATCCTCGAGTACCTCGGCCACCCCGGTGAGCATAATAACCGGCAGATTCCTGTGTTTTTCGTCACGGCGAAGCTGCTTGAAGAGCACGAACCCGGTTTTTTCGGCATCATGACATCCAGAATGACAAGGTCCGGATTATCGCTTTCGATTTTCTCGAATCCCTCCTTGCCGTTATTGCCGCCGATTGCCTCATAACCATTTTCTTCAAGAGCCGCCGACAGGAATTTCACCGTATTTACATGTCGCAGACGCGTGGCAAGCAGCACCCTGTCTCACGCGGCGAGATGGATCACGTCTTCAAAATAGCTGTCAAATTAAACTGAATAGATTGTGCAAAGAGCCCCTATGTCTTTGCCTGCCCAATTAAAGCTATATATAACGATAATTATTGTCATGTTAAATATAATATTATTTTGTACATTTTTGACAATCGTCGATTAATTAGCCTGTTTTAGCGACAAAAACATACGAATTTCCGTAAAACGGCGGATTTGACGATGTTGAATAAGAATTTTGAACCTCCCCCGCGCTGCTGACGCGGGGGAAGTATGCTGGCTTCTATTATCTGAAACGAACGGTGTTCGATTTCCGTATGACCGGCAGATCGGTGGCGGTTTTCACTTCCACCGAGGCGGCGCCGCCGCCGGTCGGGGTGGCGCCCTGTATGGCGCGGATACGATATCGCAACTGCATTTTCTGCGATGCCTCGACCCGCTCGAGCATTATTGTCAATGTCGTGCCGCTGACTCTGGCGTCGATCGGCTTACCGTCTATCAGGGCGCTGCCCTCGATATACTCGACACCATCCGGCAGAATATCGCTCAGGATGGCATCGTCGGCCGCTATCGCACTGCTGTTTTCGATACTGAGAACGACTTCCCAGGTATCATCGAGACCGATTTCCATCGGCATCTCGGTTTTCTCGAACAGCGTGTCGAAATCGACCGGATCGAGCTCCAGCACCGTCGAGTTCTCCCATTCCTTGTCGGGTGCCACACCCGGAGCAAGGAAACCATCGACAGAAGTATGTATTATCACTTCGGTCCGGCGGTTGGGTTGCAACTCCTCGGAGGTGGTTCCGGTATGGACCACCGGCTTCGTAGCCGCGAAACTCTCGTAGGCCAGGCGGTCGCGGTCGATACCGCGGTTGTCCACCAGCCAGTCCACCACCGATTTGGCCCGCGCCTCACCGAGTTCCCAGTTGGACGGGAACTGTTTGGTGTGGATGCGGCGATAATCGGTGTGACCCTCGACCTTGATATCGGCGTCGGGATACCTGTCTATGGAGTCGGCTACGATGTTCAATTCGGGAATCGCGGGCGCCTGCAGATCCGCTTTCGATGTGATAAACAGCGCCGGCGTCAGTGTAATCTGAACATCCTGCGGCGGAGCCAGCAGGAACGGCCCGACCGCCACTTCGAGCGGCTCGGACACGACCAGCTTCATATCTTCGGCGCCGTCGGAGGCGCCCTCGATATGAATCCTGTTGGTCACGAATTTCCGCGTCCCGGGAGACAAATCCTTCAATGAATAATAAGCCGATTTCTGTATTCGTTCCCGCGCGGCACTGATTTCATAAACCATTTCATTGCCGCTCTGCACCGGTGTCAGTTCTTGTTCTTCGGCAAGAATCAATTTCGTATTGTCCGGGAACGAATCGACCACCCGCACCGTTGTCGGTTCGGTCAGTCCGTTCGACTTGATATCGATTTCATAATCGATCAAAGCGCCCGCACCGTCTATCTCTTTTTCATTATTCAGTCTGGCCGACTTGGTCACCTTGACCGCCGGTACAATCGAGGCCTCTTTCATTATATCGAGCTGCGGGTATTCGGGGCATACCCGGAAAATGACATACGATTCGCCCGTCTCGTGCACATGGACGAATACCGAAGCCTGTGCGCCGTCCGGCACATAGAAACCGTCCATATCTCTCTCATCGAGAGCGACGGCGTGTTCGCCGGCCCTGACGGTGCTGAAATAGAACATCCCGTTTTCATTCACCTTCGACTGTGAACCGTCATCGAGATAAACATCCATACCGGTCGGCCCCATTTCCATATCGGGTACACCGTCGCCGTCACAATCGACGACCACCTTACCGCGAATCGACCCGGTAAGCGTGTAGCTGAGAATATATATCCGGGCCACGGCCCGGTTGGAACTGACCAGCCGGCCGCCCTGATAAGCCTGCGCCCGGGCAATATTATCGTTCAATCCCGGATGAGCCGAAGCTCCGATAAGGCCGGTATATTCGACCGTGAATGTTCCGCTGGCCGGTAAATCGCCCAGCAACCACAGCAACGGGTTATCACCCACCGGATCGGCCAGCGCGGCGCCGTCGACCAGCGAGGTCCCGTCGACATAGAATATTCCGTCGGGCATGGTGTCGAGCAACTGCACATCGGTGAACAACTGATCGGAGAAATTCTCGACAGTGATCGTAAAGCGAACCAGGTCGCCGGTCATTCCGCTCGGTGTGCTGGTCGTTTTAGTCACCACGATCGGTTCGAGACTGATCGAAGTAATCACCTGGTTGCTCTCGTTGTCGCCGAGCGAACTCCGCACCAGGGCGGTATTGGGGATTTTGTGACCATCGGCCACACCCGCATCGACCGTAACCCGGAATGAATCGGATCGCGATTCGAGAGCGCCAAGCGTCCCGATGTCCCAGACAAGGCTGTCGGTCGCCGGATCATACACACCGCCGCCCGTAATCGATCCGGCGACATAAGTCGTCGAATCCGGGATGGCGTCATAAACCATCACATTATTGGCGGCAATCGGGTTACGGTTGATAACCGTGATTACATAGGTGAGCATATCGCCCGGTGAGGCCAGCGTGGCGCTGACATCTTTATCTATTTCCATCAGGCCGGTCGGCATATCGACCAGGGTCTGAACGATATTACTGACAAATGTCCGCGACGAAGCCGCTTTCGCCGGCTCTTCGTAGATCATGGCTATGGCCACATTCGAAACCGTCGCGGGATACTGCGTGAAAGGACCGTCCAGCAACACCTTGAACGATACCTCGACCATCTCGCCCGGAGCGACACCCATAATGTTCCATGTCATCATGTCGTTGAACGAGTTGTGCAAGCCCGCCCCGGTAACACTTCCGGCCACATAAGCGGTCGAATCCGGAATGGTGTCGAGCACGACTATTTCGCCGATGGTGCCGTCGCTGTTGTTGGTGATGGTCAGCGTATAAAGGAGCTCGTCTCCGGCCGCGGCGATCGGCTTATCGACCGCCTTGACAATCGAAATGGCGGGTGATACGTCGATCTCTCCAAAAGCGGTATCGACGCCGCACTCATTCGTTACTATCAGCGAGACGGTGTAAACACCTTCCGCATTATACACATGCCTCGGATTTTGCAGGGTCGAAACGTTTTGGTTGCCGCTTGACGGATCACCGAAATCCCACTCCCATGAATCGACCGGCAAACCGCCTACCGACTGATCGGTGAAACTGACCGTCAGCGGCGCTATACCTGTCGTCGGAGAAGCATCGAAATCGGCCTCGGGCGGCCCGTAAACCGTAATAATATCGGTTTTGGTAACAACCTTGGTACCGCTGATATCCTCGACGGTAAGGCTGACCGTATAGGTCCCCGGATTCTTATACAGATGCTGGGCCAGTTGCCCGGTGGCGACATTATCGTTGCCGCTGGCCGGATCGCCGAAATCCCATGTCCAGGAACTGATCTCGCACGGTCCCGAAGATGCTCCGGAAAATCCTACGAGCAACTCGGCGCAGCCGTCACCCGGCTCAAACGAGAAATCTATGGAGCAGGTATCGATCACATATACATATTCGGTTTTGGTCGTACTGTCCCGCCCGCAACCGTCGGTTACGAGCAACTCCACGGTATAATAACCGGGGGCGGTATAAACATGAGACGGATTCTGCTCATTCGAGCCGTCGCCGTCGCCGAAATCCCACGTCCAGCTATCGATACCGAGATCGCTGGTCGAAAGATCGCTGAACGCCACCGTCAAAGGCGCCTGCCCGGACAACGGCGTCCCTTCGAAATCGGCCGTCGGGCCGTCAAGTACCGTAATATATTCGGTCTTGATTTCCCGGTCGGCGCCGCAAATATTGGTCGCCTTCAAAGAAACATTATAGACACCGGCCGTTGAATAGGAATGAGTCGGGTTGACATCATCCGATGTCGTCCCATCACCGAAATCCCACTCATAAGAATCGGCGTTGGTTGACAGGTTCGTAAACGTAACCTCTCCCCCTTCGCAAATCTCGTTGAGATCCGAAGAGAAATCGGCTGTCGGCGGCGGAATAAATGTCACGATTATTTCATCGGTCGTGCTGTCATAACCGCATTCATTGCTCACCGTCAACATGACGACATAGCTGCCCTCGGAAGTGTAAAGATGCGTCGGATTTTGCTCGACCGACGTATTACCGTCGCCGAAATCCCACGACCACGAATCGGCATCGGTTGAGCGATCCGTGAAAAACACTCTCATACCGTCACACAGTTTTTCAACTTCGTAACCGAAGTCGGCGGTCGGTCCATCGAGCACCGTGATGTATTCGTTTTTGGTTATGATATCCTCGCCGCATTCGTTGGATACCCACAGCGAGACCGTGTAAACTCCGGCGCTGGTATAGACATGCGATGGGTTCCGCTCTTTCGAGTATGTCCTGTCACCGAAATCCCAGCTCCAGTTGAGAGCGTCGGTGGATAGATCGGTGAAATTCACCGTCGCATCGACGCATGTCTCGGTAACATCCGACGTGAAATCGGCAATCGGGCCGACATCGACCGTGATATAGGCCTCGCGAACCTTGACATCTTTGCCGCAAATGTTCGTCACCGTGAGCGTCACCGTATAGACACCCGCCCGATTATAAACATGGTCAGGATTCCGCTTATCCGATGTGCCGCCGTCGCCGAAATCCCACATCCAGTCGTCGGCATTGACCGAAAGATCGGTGAATGCGACTGTCGCGCCGGTGCAGGTCTGGGTCGGATCGGCCGTAAAGTCGGCCGTCGGTCCATCAAGAATGGTAATATATTCGGTTTTGATTTCTTCATCATCGCCGCACTCGTTCGTAACCGTCAGTCTGACCGTGTATTTACCGGCCGCGTTATACGAGTGTAGCGGATTCTGCTCATCCGAGTCGGCGCCGTCACCGAAATCCCAGTGCCATGTCTCGGCGGCAATCGATAAATCGGTGAATGAGATAACCGTATTCACACAGCCTTCTTGAATATCAGAGGTGAAATCGGCCGTCGGACCCGGATAAATCGTAATATATTCTGTTTTGGTCGTATCGTCTTCGCCGCAAATATTGGTAACCACCAACCTGACCGTGTACTTCCCGGCGGCGGTGTATGTATGAGACGGATTCTGCTCATTCGAACTTCCCCCGTCGCCGAAATCCCATGACCAGGTGTCGGCATCGTTCGACAGATCGGTGAAATTCACCGTTGTCTCTTCACAACCTTCACGCACATACGAGGTAAAATCGGCGATCGGATCGACACCGTCGATGATCTCGATCTCTTTTGATATTATATCCCGGCCGCACATATTATATACTTTCAGCGTAACGGTATATATTCCGCCCGTGCTGTAAACATGAGTCGGATTTTGCTCGGTGGAACTGGTTCCGTCGCCGAAATCCCACCACCAGCTCACGGCATAAGATGATTGATCGGTGAACTCGACCGTCCCCCCGACACACGCCTCGAATATTTCATAGGTGAAATCGGCCGTCGGCGAGGTGTAAACGGTAACATACTCGACTTTGGTCATCTCATCCGTACCGCAAATATTACCGACCGTCAGTTTGACCGTGTATTTGCCGGGTGATGTATATGTATGCGTTGGATTCTGTTCGTCGGATGTGTCTCCATCCCCGAAATCCCAGTGCCATGACGACGCATAATAGGATATATCGGTGAACGACACCTCGAGCTCGTCACATCCCTGTCTGGCGCTCGAAGTGAAATCGGCGGTCGGTTCGGGATAAATCGTGATATATTCTTTTTTGACAACAATATCCCGGCCGCATTCATTGGTGACCTTCAACTGCACCGTATATGCGCCCGGGGCGTTATATACATGAGTCGGGTTCTGCTCGACAGAACTGCCGCCATCGCCGAAGCTCCACAGCCAGGTTTCGGCATAAAGCGAAAGGTCGGTGAAATACACCGTCGCCCCGACACAGCTTTCGATAACATCGGATGTGAAATCGGCGGTCGGCGCTTCGTCGCCCTCGACCACTATTTCGCGTTGTATCATGTCGCGGCCGCAACTGTTATATGCCTTCAGCGTCACCAGATAGGTGCCGTTTTGGGCGTATGTGTGCGAGGGATTCTGCTCGGTGGAACTGGTGCCGTCGCCGAAATCCCACCACCATGCCACCGGGCCGCCGGTCGAGCGGTCCTCGAACTTCACCGTGACCGGAATACATCCGGACTGCGAGACCACCGCGAAATCGGCGGTAGGCGCGGTGAGTACCTCGACATAATGATCCTTGGTGATACTGGCGGTTCCGCCCGGCCCGGTTACCGTGAGGGTAATCGAATATAAACCGGAGGCCATATACCAGTGCGAAGGATTTTCCTCATCGGAGTAATTGTCCGAACCGCTGTTCGGATCGCCGAAATCCCACTCCCAGGTGTCGATATAACCGACCGAAAGATCGGTGAAATTCACCAGAAGCGAGTCACAGCCTTCTCTCGGGCAGGCACAGAAATTCGGTACCGGCTCGGGACACATACTCGCTTTCATACCGGGGTCATAGGTATGAACTTCGTTTACCAGCTGGCTGTTGCATTCTTCGGGGCAATCGCTCTGCGCCATTGCCGGAAGACCCCAGAGACCAATAATTCCTAAAATCAGCAGGAGCGTAATGGCGACGCGCCCGCGATAGCTATTATGATAATTCATAGTAATCATATCGGCACGCTCCTACATTTTTCCTGTGAAACGGATAAAAACACCCTGACCGGTATAGTCCAGATCGGGCAGATCATCCACCTCACTTTCTATTCGTTCATAACCAATCGAGATGCGGTACCAGCTGTTGCTGTCATAGCCAACCTCCAGTTTCGCATATGTCTTTTCGTCGTCGAGCGGATCATTCAGAAGTATCCCCTTGACCGCACCCCGGGCAAATATCCGTTGCGAGAGTGAAAGGGCGCCGCTGACGAGCATTATATATGAGGACGAGGTTATTTCATCGTTGGGCGGATAATCCTGCAACTGCCATCTCCGGATCATTCCGGCCGTGAATTCATTCAACCTGTCCCTGTTCCAGTTCACTTTCAATCCAAGGTCCCAGGTTTTGTTCCGGGAATGAAGGCTGTATTTTTTGTCTTCGCGCCGGAATTCGCTCTCGGCGTTGAACGACAGATGATGCGTATGGAAATAAGTCATCTGCCCCATCAGGTAATCATTGGTAACACGCGTGGTCGAATCGTCGAACCAGCGGTTGGTCTGATGACGTCCCACTTTTCCGACCGCCTTGATTTTCTCGAGCGGCAGGTATTCCAGCGCGAATGTCCCGGCTTTCTCCGTTCGCTCGGGATCATCCTGCCACAACTGGACGCTGTTTCGCGGCGCCGTGTAACGCTTGTATTCGTATGTCGTCAGCGTATTGAGGTTCTTGTGTATCCGGTACTGCACCGTCGCGAAGGAGGCATCCTGGCGTTCATCATAAATATCCAGGACGCGGTCATTGCGCAACGAGAACCGCTGAGTCAATTTTATACTGGCGTTTTCCGACGGCTTACTGGTCAGGGTCGCCGCGAACTGATTGGTGTTGGCGTCGTTGTCGCCGAGCGTCAGGTCGTTGCGGAACATGATAAGCTCATAGCTGGCGGCATATCCGAACTGACCGAGAATTCCGACATCCTCGAATTTACCGCCGGCATCGGCGACGGCCCGATTCTGATAGTTGTTCTCGTGATTTATGTTGTTGCGATCCTCGACATCGCGCCGTTCCAGCCTGACGCCGAATCCGAAAGCATCCATAAGATTGTTCCGGTAGCCGAGGTTGAATATATTTTCCTTGCGTAAACCGTCATACGGATTGTATAGGCCGTTTTCCTCGAGACCGCGTATATCGGCAAAAGCGGCGTTGAATGACTGTTTCGAGGTCAACTGGTAATTACCGCCCAGATTGAATTTCTGCTGGTTTTTGTTCGGGTTGAGATCGGAATTGGTGAACGACCGGAACTGATCGTCAATCGTCTGGAAATCCGCATTCAGCTTCAAATCTTCGATAATCTCCGTCGCCACACCCGCTCTCAGGGCCAGATAGTTGTCGTCATCATCCGGATTCTCCGATCCGGCCACCTCGAAATACCCTGTCGTGTGTTCGTCCATCTCGAAAGCGACATCGCCGCCGATCAGGTTCTCCGGTTCGTCCTCGCCCTGCCCGGTCGCCTCGTCATCGAGGAAACGATGCAGGTATGAGCCGCTCACCTTGACACCCTCGATCGGTTCGACCTTGCCCCGGCCACCGGCCAACTCGTCGTTTTCATCACGCTGATAATCATAGGTGATGACGATGTAGATCGGATCGGATGACGGCGATTCGCTCGCCAC
>Ga0272444_10003028_pt1 | contig 15343 bp, 12 predicted proteins | sample SSMForm13_FD_201033 | JGI IMG/M metagenome (GOLD analysis project Ga0272444, IMG submission 201033) | Marine sediment archaeal communities from Little Sippewissett salt marsh, Falmouth, MA, United States - SSM-Form-13 | ecosystem: Environmental > Aquatic > Marine > Wetlands > Sediment ...
TTCCGGTACTTGTGGGGGCTTATTTCGTCCTCGAGCCGCCGGACCGGGCGCGCGTCAAAGCGATTCTGAATAGGTAGGTCGAGTAAGTCACCCTGAGCTTGTCGAAGGGGGACGCCCGTCCCATTGCCGTGGGCGGCAGACGTCCTTTCCTGCCCCGTTGTCAAAACACCTTATGTCGTCCAGGGACACAGCTTGCTTTGGGTTCCGACGTTTCGAGCAGATTCAGCAAGGACGTTGTAAACCCACCATAAATGGCGGGCTACCAAGGCTATTCTGTTACCTATGTCCCCGGTTTATACCCTCAGCACATCCCACCCGGGGACGGGCGGGCCACCGAGAAGTTACCCTTAGTCAAGGTTCGCACAGCAAGCTGTGCACTAACGAGGCTGGATTCCAGCCTGCACTGGAAAGACGCGCTTGAGCCCGTCCAAAACGACACCCTTCGACAAGCTCAGGGTGACTTCCCCCCCCACAGAAAAGCCCGGCAGATGTGGGTGTCTGTCGGGCGATTCAATTGTATGTCGTGCGAGATGTCAGCCGATGTCAGACAATATAACCCGACACCGGCAAATCATCAATAATCAATAATTGTCGCTCAGTTCTTCGGCCGCCGCCACGATTTTGTCGACCGTCGGCAGGCAGGCCGCGTCGCCGTCCATGCCGTAAGCCACCCGGGCGTCGATAGCCGTCACCAGCTTGACCGGGGCCTCGAGCGAGAAAATCCCCTCGCCCCTGGTAATCACCGAGGCGATGGTGGCGCCGGCGCCGCCGGGGAACCGCTCCTCTGTCACAACCATGACTTTCCCGCACTCCTTCGCGGTCTGAATGATGCATTCCTCGTCCATCGGCTTGACGGTACGAAGGTCCACCAGGCGGGCGTGGATGCCTTTCTCCTTGAGGACTTCGACGGCCTTCCGGCACATCTGGAAAGTGGCGCCGTAGGTGATCATAGCCAGATCGGTATGCTCTTCGTAGTAAGTTTTGGCAACGCCGAACGGGATCAATTCGTCGATATCCGGATATTCGGCCTCCATCGGGACGCCTTCCCAGTCGCGCCGATTGTACAGCGCAACCGACTCGCAGAACAGCACCGGGTCATCGCAGGCCCAGGCGGTTTTGAGCAGCCCGGCGGCATCGCGAGCGTTGGACGGCACCGCGATCAGCAGGCTGGGGATGTTCATCCAGGTACCGAGGTTGCCCTCGGAGTGCCAGAACGCCCCTGCCCCCTGCTTGTAGCCGCCGTAGGTGGTGCGGATGACCATCGGCATCTTATACAGGCCGCCGGAACGCTGATAGGTCGTAGCGATGCGGTCTTTCAGCACCTGGTAGGCCGGGGACATATAGTCGAGGAACTGGATTTCCGGAATCGGGCGTCGTCCCTGAAGGGCATGCCCGGCGGCCCGGCCGAGAATCCCGGCCTCATCCAGCGGCGTGTTGAAACTGCGGTGGTTGCCGAATTCCCGTTGGAGATTCTTGGAGACCAGGAATACGCCCCCCTTGCCTTTCAGCTTGGCCTGTTTTTCCAATTCCTCGGCCATGTGACCTGAGAAATCGGCGACGTCTTCACCGAACATCAGGACGTCCTCGGACAGCATGAAGAGATCGAAGAGCGTGTAGTTGATCGCAAAGCGCATGGTCATAGGGCCGATGTTTTCCGGAAGTTCCGGAGTGGTAAAGTATCCCTTTTCGTGGAATTCCTTGAACTTGGCGGCACGGTCTATCGGGCAGGCATCACGAAATTTCTTCCAGGTTTTCTGGCACTCTTCGAAATCATAAGTATAAACGAGGTCTGATATGAATTCGGGAGTTTTGGGCTCGAACTCCTCGACCGCGCGCTTGGACTCGGCGGACACCGCTTCATCCAGCTCATCCCACATCTCCGCGATCTCCTGGGGCGTGACGACACCATCCTCGATGAAGCTGTTCGAGGTTTTCAGGATACAATCGTTGTAGGTATGCCAGTCCTGTTCGACCGGGTCCATGTAGAAAGACTGGTCGTCGGAACCGGAGTGGGAGCCCTCGCGGGTGACCCGGACGTCCATCAGGACGGGGCCTTTGCCGGCGCGGGTGTAAGCTTCGGCCTCGGCAATCTTGGCGATAGAATCCTTGATGTCAGTGCCATCGACATGCATAATCTTTAGCCCAAACCGCTGGAAACCCTCGAACGGGGTGGTCGGGTCGCCTTCCGGGAACTGCTCTTCGACCGAGACCGAGATAGCCCAGCCGCAGTTGTAGATGGCAAAGATCGATCGGGTTTTATAGAAAGAAGCGTAGAAGACGGCTCGGGCGAACTCGGATTCTGAAGTCGAGCCCTCGCCGATGCAGCACAGGGTAACGGCGTCTTCGGGATAGGCGCCGCCGGGATAATGGGATTGCTGCGAAACCGGGCTGGGATGTTTGATCGCCTCCGAGAGGCCGGCCGCTTCGAGAGCGTGGCCGCCGGTCGGCGAGGCTTGCGGCAGGATGTTGAACTCGGGATAGCCCGGATGCGCCGGGATCTGCTGTCCCTTGTTGGGGGCTTTGGGATCGCCGATCGCCTCCAGCATCTTCCAGCGCAGCGTGGAGCCGCGGAACATATCGAAAGCTTTGTTGCGATAATAGCCCACCATCGGGTCGGTCGGACGGATGGCATCGGCCAGCACCACATCGATCAGCTCCTTGCCGCCGCAGCCGATAAAGAACCGATTGTAGCCTTTTCTGAGCAGGAGTTTCTCTTCCCGCTCCACCCGCCGGGCGGCGAGCATGACTTTCATCATCTTCTTGAGTTCCTCGGGAGTTTTTCCCCCGTACGCGTCCAGCGGCTGATCTGCCTTGAGCTTCCTGGGCAGTTTGCCCTCGTAGCTCTTCACCTTATCCATAAGCGCAACGACTTCCAACTTCAATCCTCCTCGGGGTAAGTCATTACTGACTGATTTCCAATCCAGCGATGGCCTTGCGGCTCAATTGCGTATAACGTCGATCCACCTTGAAATGCTCCCGCTAAGAAAGCGATATTCGGCAAAAAAGGCAAAATATTTCTGAGGTTTCGACGGCGTCATCCGAGGACCGTCGAATCTCCCCGGAGGCCGGAGGTTTCGCTTGCCCGGCCTAGGGGGATTTCTTAGTTTCGGTTATCTGACAACCAATTAGCTATGAGGATGGCTCCGCCCATGAAGAAAAAGTCCCGAAAAGGCAAAAGACGGCCCGGGATCGGCGCCGAGGATCTCTATCGGCTGCGGATTCCCACCGGCCTGGCGATCTCGCCCGATGAGCGCCGGGTGGCGTACACGGTTGAGCGCATGGATGAAAAAGCACGCAAGTACTTCACAAACATCTTCATGCTGGATATCGCCTCCGACCAGTCCAAGCAGTTCACGCACGGAGAATGGGTCGACGGTCAGCCGGTATGGTCGCACGGCGGTGAGCAACTGGCTTTTGTTTCGACCCGCGACAAGAAGACCGGTATCTACGTGATGGCGCCCGATGGCGGCGCCGAGAGAAAACTGCTGGAAATAGAGGGGAGCATCAGCCGGCTGCAATGGTCGCCCGACGACAAGCAGCTCGTGTTCGGCCTTCAATATCGGGACTCGCATTTTGTCAAAGATGAAGAGAAGAAGAAGGAGGAGCCGGTATACCGGCACATCACCCGGTTCTTTTTCCGGCTCGACGGCGCCGGGTATCTTCCCACGCGACCGACCCAGGTGTACGCGCTGAACCTGGACGATCTCAAGCTGCGGCAGATTACCAAAGGCAAGCGGGAAAATACCATGCCGCACGTCTCCCCCGACGGCAAGTGGGTGGTATACGCTTCCAATCGGGCCAAGGACCCGGACCTGGATCACCTTCGGATGGACCTGTTCGTGGTCCCGTTCGGAGGCGGCAAGGAGCGCCGCATCCCGACCCCGGCCGGACCCTGCCACGCCCCTACCTTTTCTCCCGACTCCAAACGGGTGGCCTATCTGGGGCATGACAATCCAAACGATAACTGGGGCACGACCAACTTCCACATCTGGTCGGTGGGACTGGGCGGCCGTCCGGCAGCCAAAGACCTCATGCCGAAATTCGACCGTATGACTTTCGACCAGTCTATCACCGATACCTCGGACATGCACGATGCCGGGAGTATTTTCTGGTCGGCCGATGGCAAGCGCATCTTCTTTACTTCTTCCGACACCGGGGCCAACAACCTGTTCACGGTCCCGGCCCGCGGCGGAAGCCCGACGCGCATTTTCAAAGGGCAGTGCCACATCAAAGGCTTCTCCATCAACGGCAAAACCCGCACGGCGGCCCTGATCTGGGCGGATCTCAACAATCCAGGCGATATCATGACCGCTCCGACCAGTTACGGTGCGGAGAAGAAAGCCAGGAAACACACCGACCTGAACAGCTTCCTGCGGACCGACATCAAGCTGGGCCGGACGCGCGAGGTTTGGTTCAAATCGTTCGACGGCACGAAAGTACAGGGTTGGCTGGTAACACCGCCGGATTTCAAGACGACGCGCAAATACCCCGGGATTCTTCAGATCCACGGCGGACCGAAAGCGCAGTACGCTTTCAGCTTTTTCCATGAAATGCAATACCTGGCCGCCAAAGGCTACGCCGTGTTTTATACCAACCCGCGCGGCGGCGCCGGCCGGGGCCTGACGTGGTCTGCGGCCATAAACGACGGCTGGGGCGATCTGGACTACAAAGACTGCATGGCCGCCGCCGACTGGATGGAAAAGCAGAAATTCATCAACGGCAAGAAGCTGGGTGTGACCGGCGGGTCCTACGGGGGTTACATGACGAACTGGATAATCGGCCATACCGACCGTTTCAAGGCCGCCGTGACGCAAAGGTCAATCTCGGACCTGTCCTCGTTCGTGGGGTCCTCGGATATAGGCTTCGACCTCTATCGGGAGTTCGATGGCTGGCCGTGGACCAACCGGGAAAACTATGACAGGTGCTCGCCGATCACCTATTTCGAGAAAGTGAAAACTCCTGTCCTGATCATCCATTCCGAGAAGGATCTTCGCTGCCATATCGAACAGGCCGAACAGATGTTCGTGAAGTTGAAAGTCCTGCGCAAGAAAGTCGAGATGGTTCGCTTTCCAGAGGAGCCTCACGGCCTGTCGCGGCACGGCCGGCCGGATCGACGCATCGCCCGACTCGAATGGCTTTCGAAGTGGTTCGATAAGTATCTGAAGAAGTAGCGAAGAGCTGTTTGACTGGTATTTAAGAGCGGAGCTGCCTTAGCCGGCGGCTCCGTTTTCTTTGGTGATCCAGCGTTTTTCGTTGATCCAGTACTCTCTTAGAAACTGCTCGGCCTGAGACCGGATGCGGAAAGTCCGGGAGATCGCTTCGGTCCCGCCCCCCGAGAACATCTTGCTGAGCTGGCGGTAAGTGCTGGTGTTGTCAATGACGTTGATCGACAGCAGCATGTTGTTTTCACGGCACCAGACCAGGTGGTCGCCGATCAGCTTTACGACCTCAGGATATGAGGTCTTCCAATTCAGCAGATCAACCAGTTTGGCCCAGGGTCTCTTTATCAGCGGCCTGACCGCTTTCACAAATTCCGCGTGGTACTCCTCGGCAGTATCCTTCTTCCATTGTCCGTAGATCTTCTCGTAGATTATGTGATTGGTGCGGTCAATGTTGAAAGTGAAATCGAAATTCCAAGAATCCATGAAGGTTACCGTTCGAAGTTTAATAACGATGTGCGTGAAGTGATCAGCGTTTAATACTACGAGAAGATAGCAATCCGGATTCAACAGGTCAAGAATCAAATACGGCCGGAATCAGGATGCCTCGAGATCATTTCGCCTTCTTGTCCAGCCAGTTCTCTTTGAGGAACTTCTCCGCCTCGGCATAGGTCCGGAAAGTATGGGCGATGTTCCTGACCCCGCCCTTGACGAACATTTCATTCAGCTGCCGAAAAGTGCTGGTATTGTTGATCACATAAATGGACAGGCTGATATCGTTCTGTCGACACCAGGCCATGTGCTTCCCGATAACTTCAGTTACTTCATTCCGCGAAGTCTTCCAGTTGGTAAGATCGACTACGCGAGCCCAGGGTCGGCCCAACAACGGCTCCATCTCTGTCTTGAAATCTTCGTGGTAAGATTCCGCGGTCCTGGCGCTCCAGCGCCCGTGAATCTTGGCGTAGATCACGGAATTTTCTTCATCGACATCGATCGAGTATTCAAGATTCCAACCAGGCATTTCCAGACAATCCCCTGTCTAAGTTATCTCTTGTAAAAAGTACGAAGCTGGGTGGGGGCCAGAAAATATACGTCATACCGCGGGGCATGTAAAGTCATTGCGGGGAAATTTCCTTCGTTTTGCCCCTGCCGCCGACGGCCCTGACATCAGAGGGAACGGCTAAGAGCCTCCAGCGTATCTGCTTACGCCGGAGGCTCAGTTGCTTGCCGGGTCACAGCAGTCGAGCTACCGCTTTCAGATTTATACTGCGACCAACGCTGGGATAGTCAAAATCTCCGGGCGTAAAGCCAAACTGGTCCGGGCGTCGCTCATCGGTCAGATCTGCGCCGCTGAGGACCAGGCGAAGATGACCGTTGACCGTCGCCGTTACCGAAGCACCCAGTTCATAGACGTTCCCGATTCTCTTGAGGGAACCGTCATACATCCGAAGCTGCCTTTCATCGGTGTACAGCAGTGAGAGCGCGGCGCTGAGCCTGTTGCTTATCTCGAGATCGGCACCGGCGCGCCATTTGAGATCGGGGACATAGCCGGCTTTCTCGAAGGCGTCGGCGCCGTCGGACGTCTGCTCGGCGTTTTGATATACCAGCCCGAGCTGCAGGCCCAGTCGATCGTTCGGTTTCGCCTCCACAGTCATGTCGAGACCGGTCGAGCGAAATCTGTCGACATTCTGCGGCACCGATCGATAGATCAAGGGATCATAGATATACTGAATCAGTGAGTCCACCCGCTGATGGAAGACAGATATTCTTGAGGTGAGACGGCGCGAAGGAGTCGCTGTGGCGACGGTGCCGACCAGGGATCGCGAGATCTCCGGGCTCAGGTCGGCGTTGCCGGCCGTAAAGATGTCGTCGGCGAACTGCTCGGCGATTGTCGGCAGTCGGAAGGCGTACCCGTAAGCGAGTTTGATACTGGCGAACGGTAAAGGCTCGATGATGGCGCCAAGATTGTAAGAGGGCTGGGTCTCCCGGCCACGGATAAACTGCATACGGCTGCTGGCGTCCAGACGCACGTTGGAAGTGACATTTAATATCGCGGCAGCCCAAGCGTCAAACTGGTTCTGATCTTCCTCCCAACGGCTGTGGCTGCCGAAGGCGTATTGGAGCGGTGCGAACGGACCGACTATATTGGTCCCGGTCGAACTGTCGGCGTTGGTCACTCGCACCGAGCCGGAAAGCCAGTCAAGGCCGCCCGACAGGACGACTGAAGAAAACTCCCGCATATATCGACCACTGATTCCGGCTGATCTCTTGTCGTAAACAGTGCGCGAACGAACATCGACCGAGTCAATATTGAGCGTGCTGTCAGAGGGACCGTCGGGGGTGTAGTAAAACGACTGGTAATTGTACAGACCGTGATAGTCGAGGTTTTTCTTTTCCCAGAAGAGTTCGGCCTGGAACCGTCCGAACCCGCTATCGTGAAAGCTGTAGCGGGCATCGACCGAGTAATTCTCATCCTCCTGGTGATCGTAGAGGCTGTTTGACTCCGGATCGCCGAAGACAGGAACGAAGTCCGGATCAGGCGTCGGACCCGGCACCCCCAGACTGTCCTTGAAATACCGCGCCGACAGACTGACATAGTGTCGCTCGTCTGTGCTGACATATTCGGATTTTACCCCGGCCAGGGCTCGTTCGGACCCGGCGTTGACCCGGGCGTTGTCGGTGGCGGCGAATTCGCCGAACGCCCCCACGCCGATCCGCCCCAGAAGCCGGGAGATGTCCGCGCGATACTGACGCAAATCGTGACTGCCATAACGGGTGGTAACGTCCAGGCGGTCAACCAGGGCCGTTTTTGAGATGAGGTTGACCACGCCCGCGACGGCATCGGCGCCGTAGAACGCCGACTGGGGCCCCTTGACGATTTCAATCCGCTCGAACTCACCGGGGCTGAACTCGGAGAGGTTGAATCCGCCGAGTGAGTAATCCTTAACCACCCGGCCGTCGTAAAGCAGAAGCATCTGGCGATTAAACACGCCCCAGCTGGACAACGTGGCTACTGACCCGAGACCGTTGTACTCGCGGACATCGGTGCCGGAGACACCGTCGAGCGTTCGCGGCAGGGAGACCTGACGATCGAGGTCCTCGGACCTGACAAGTTCGGCCGGCCAGAGTGTCTTTTCCGGGGTGAGTCCGAAACGGTTGGCGGTTACGACAATGCTGTCGGGGAGTTGAACGGGAAGCGTATCCTGTGGTGATTCATTCTGGGCCCGGGATCCCGGCGCTCCCGAAACCATAAACAGGAGGGACAACAAAAAAGCGCGCCTCATGGCAGCCTCCTTATACGGCCAGCCCGGCGCGGTGATTGACAGCCTGTCAGCCCGCGCTGACGGTCCGGCGTATGATTGCAGTTCCGGCAGGTTTCCTGGCTTGCGGCTTCAGACCCCTCAGCGGCGCCTTCCCCGTCTTGCGACAGGTGGCTCGTTGCCGGGAGAGTAACCGATACAGTAGCGGGGCTGCGACGGATTCCAACCGTCTTCCCTATTACCCGTTCACCGTGAACGGCACCGGAACAATGTAGCTTTTAAGATGAGCGAGAGACGAAACGTTGTCAAGCGTTGAGAGAAAAAGAAAACACCCCCGGCACAGACGATGGTCTATACACGGAGGTTTATCGCAAAGCTGTGAAAGCCCGCCAGACTGGAAACTTCAGACCCCGGCGCTGGCCTCGACGGCCTGGTCGTGAAGTTCACCGTCCTGGTACTCGCCGCCTTCACCCTGATATTTGGAGGGGCACTTGATCAGCATCTGGTCGGCCACAAACGAGCCGTGTCCGTCGTTCTTGCCCTTGACGACCACCGATGTAGCCTGATCGAAATTGCCGGGAACCACGCCGTAATAGACGACATCAAGCCGTCGGGCGGTCGAGGCGTCTTCGGCCTCGGGATCATAAATCACAAACTCCAGGCGGGAGTCATCACGATCGTAGTTTACCAGATCGAAATCTATCTTGCCCATCACCTGAACCGTCTGATCCGAGGCAGCGGCTTCTTCGAGCGAAACATACTGAACCGTGGTCTTGAAGAAGGCGGTCGTACCCCAGACGAGGAAAGCTACGATGATGACACCGCCGATAATATATTTGGCTCTCACTAAACAATATCCTCCGGTTTGACTGACATATTTATCTAATTATACAACAACAAAGGGTTCCGGCGCCAGCCCAAAAACGAGAAAAAAGACCCTGAATTATTACTCGCGCCAGACAAAACGGAAAAGCAGCAGCGAAGCGGTGATCATTACCACGGCGTAGGCTATCAGGCCCTGTACCGGGGCGGCGATGGCGCCGATCGGCTCACCCGAGAGGGCTTTGTCGGTGGCCGTCACCAACATCGTCAGAGGAAGAATCAGGATCGGGAAGCTGAGCACGGCAAAAAGCGTCCCCTTGACGGCAGCTTTGGAAATGATGGCCGCCACCAGAGTAGTGGCCCCGCAGAGTCCCACAACACCGAGAAGGAGCATCAGAATGAAGAGGCCCAGGCTGCCGGTGGGAGCGTCGGTCAGGATGAAGAACAGCGGGGTGATAATAGCCGTCAGCAACGATAACAGAGTCAGGTTGAAAAAGAGCTTACCGAGATAGACGGCGTTGGGATCGGCGGTCAGTTTCAGGGCCAGGGCGGTGCCGGCCTCTTCCTCGCGGATGAACACCTGGGCCAGCGCGGCCGTGGCCGAGAAGAACATGATTATCCAGAACAGCGCGGCGAGGAGTTTGGTCGGCAAGCCGCTCTGCCCCAGCGAGAATGAGACGATCGCCAGCGTCGTCACCCCGAACATCACGATAGTGTTAAAGGCGTATTTGGTCCGGAGTTCCAGCCGGATATCTTTGGCAAAAACCGCGAACGCCTTACTGACCAAGCCGGCAGTGTTGGCGGGCAAAACTCACTTCCCCTTCTTCATTGGTGGCAACTATGACGATCGCCTTCCGGCGATATTCTTCAACAATCGAAGCCACGATGTCCTTCCCCCGATCGTCCAGGTTGGAAGTCGGTTCATCCAGAAACAGAAAGGCCGGATCGTTGAGCAGGGCGGCGGCGTACTTGAGCCGCTGTTTCATCCCCGAGGAATAGGCGCCGACCATATCCACCCCCCGGCCTTCCAGCCCTACCATCCTGAGCAGTTCATCTATCCTTTTTCCCGCGACATGTCCCCCGGCAACGGTTGCGAAGAACGTCAGGTTTTCTTCGCCGGTGAGGTGATCGTACAGGTTGAGATAGGGGGATACGAGCGAGGCGCAGGCCCTGATCCGGCTCTCGGACATCGGCAGGTCCTCTTCCCGAAAATGGACTTCACCCCGGGTGGCGTGATGATACCCCAGCAGCAGCATAAGAAGCGTCGACTTGCCGGAGCCGTTGGGGCCGGTGATAGCCAGGGAATCGCCGGTTGAGAGTTCAAACGAGATGTCGGCAAAGACCTTACGTTCGCCGAAGCGCTTGCCGAGGTTTTCAGCGGTAAGGGTGAACATGCGAGACGATAAGACGCCCCGGGGATGGAAACAATGAAAAAAAGACGGGCGGGGGCGCTTTTGTCGGCCCCCTTCAAGGCTATTTGGACTTGTCGCCGTAATAGCGGCGCTTTATCGGCAGGGTGTATGAACTCTCATCCGGCCCGAACGCCCGGAAAGTCACTGATTCATCGAAATCCGATTCGACGCTGTCTTCGTTGACCGTGATGAGACCTTCAACCGTCTCCCCCGCGGCGACTTTGCCCGGGAGTTTGATTTCGAAGCTCTTGCGGGTCGAATCGGTCACGACCAGTTTCATATCGTGTTCGGTCCGGTTTTCGACGTGGAAGCGGGCGCGCCGCCGAGTCTTCTCGCCGAATTGAGAAACATCAAGCATCTCCGGGCGGATGTCCAGGGGCTGGGGTGGGTCGTCCTTGGTCAGCACGCGGGCGTGGATGTTCAGCTTGACCTTTTCGGCCGAGGCGTTCGTGGCCACCTCAGGGGTCTTGTGTACGGGGCCTACAAACCGGCCTGTATTGAATATAATCTGCAGGGGCAGAGAGTCGCCGGGGGCAATAGTGGAATCCTCGAGCGGCATCTGGGTACAACCACAGCCGGGCCAGAGGCGAAGAATGCGCAGAGTGTCATCGCCGACCGACTTCAGCCAGAAATCGTGCTTGAGAATGCGGTTCTGAGGGACTCGACCGAAATCGAAGGTGGCCTCTTTGACCTGTAACTGAGGGCCGGCCTCTGCAACCGCCGTAAAACCAATCACGCCTGCCAGCAAAATCCACCCAAATCTCATAACGCTAATGCCTCCTGTAAACCTTATCGACCGTCGGCCTGAAATCCCTGACCCGCCCCCATTAATGTATGATGCTGAAAAGCCGTTCCCAACGGGCTTTCTGATGGAAATGTACCAAATTGTAAAGGAACAGGCGCGGCACCGACATGGGGTCGGTGACCGAGACCTCCGGCGAGGGATATTCGTCGTCGTTCCACGACCAGTGAATGACCATCGCTTCTCCGAGTATCATTCCGGACGGAACCGGTCCCCAGAAGCGAGAGTCGTAAGAATTGTCCCGGTTATCGCCCATCATGAAATAAGTCTCTTTGGGGACGACGTAGGGTCCGAAATTGTCCCGACTGTTCTGCCCGCCCGGGCCCCGGGGACGAACGTTCAGCTTGCCGAACCGGGTAGTGTCGTTGTACTTGGCGCAATCCTGATCCGGAAAACGCTCTCCGTTCACGAACAGAATTTTATTCTTCACCTCAATGGTGTCGCCGGGTGTCCCCACACAGCGTTTTATGTACTTGGTGCCGTTCTGGTCGCCGGGGAAAATGAAAATCACGATATCCCCTCGCTCCGGCTCGTGCAGAGCCGGCAGGCGCCAGTTAACCAGGGGGAGCTGGGCACCGTAGACGAATTTATTAGCCAGCAGGAAATCCCCCACCAGCAGGGTGTCTTCCATCGAAGCCGTCGGTATCTTGTAGGCTTCGACAATCGAGGTCTTTATGATCAGGGCCAGAATCACGGCCAGACCGATCTGCTTAACGTTATCCCAGAGCGTGCCGACGCCGGATTGGCTCATTTCGAACTCCTGACCTTCTCTACCCTATCAAAGACGTAATCTATTGCTATCATTGTACTTTGTACGCTTCAGGAGATAACAGGTTTCGTGCTTCGTGTCAATTACAACTCAGCTCTTTCTGCCGGTTCGAGTCAATTGATCCCTATGAATCGAAGAATATCGTTGTAGGTCACAAAGACTATCAGGGCGAGCAGAACGACCATCCCTACTTGCTGGGCCATCAGACGGGCTTTCATTGAAAGCGGCGAGCGCTTGACCGCCTCGATAATGAGGAAAACCAGGTGACCGCCGTCGAGCACGGGTATCGGCAGTACATTTAGAACGGCCAGGTTGACCGACAGCAGAGCCATGAAGAGCAACAGGTAGAGAAATCCCCGGGCGGCTACTTTGCCTGACTGCTGAGCGATGAACAGCGGTCCGCCGAGCATCTTGGTGGAGACTTCGCCGAACACCAGCTGCTTGATAAACTTCGCCGTCAGGAAGACGGTCTGGTGAGTATCGTGGAAGCCCTGGCTGATTGCCGCCCCCAAACCGTACTTCTTATAACCGATAGGCCGCTCTTCGATTCCTATGATCCCCACCGAGTCAATTCCGCCGTCGAGGTTCGGCACCTGTCCGACAGCCGTGACAACTTCGGCCGTCAGGGTGTCGCCTTCGTGGAGCCAGGTAATCTGGATGGGACCGGCCACCACGCTGTTGATTCGATCTCTCATTGATCCAAAGCCGCCGACCGCCTCGCCATCGATAGCAATAATCTGGTCGCCCTCGAGAATCCCGGCGCCCTCGGCCGGGCCCTCTTCGGTGACATTACCAACCAGAGCGCGCTCGGGATCGGTCTGAGCTTCACCCACCACCAGGTAAATGCCGATCATGATGGCCACCGCCAGGACGTAGTTCATGAAAGGCCCGGCCAGGATGACGGCGACGCGCTGGAGGATCGATTTTGACATGAATTCGTCTTTGGCCCCGGTGCTTTCTTCATCAGGATTTTCGCCGGCCATCTTGACATAACCGCCCAGCGGAATCATGCCGATGCAGTACTCGGTTTCACCATACTGTCGTTTGAAAATGTTGGGCGGAAAGCCAAGCGAGAAACGTTCCACCCGGATACCTACCTTCTTGGCTACCAGGAAATGCCCCAGTTCGTGAATGAAAATCAGAACGCCGAGGACGAATATAAACGACACAACTGTCAGCATGCAATCTTCTCCAGAGTATGTCGGGCGTGTTCACGGGCCCGACGATCCGCTTCTATGATATCTTCGAGCTGCGGTCGGGCGACCGATGCCACTCCCTCGACCGTCTCTCGAATAGTATCGGCTATTTCAGTAAACTTGATTTCTTCGTTCAAAAACGCTTCAACCGCTGTTTCGTTGGCGGCGTTGAACACCGCCGGGGCGGTGCCGCCGGTACGGGCGACCTCATAGGCCAGTTTGAGGATCGGGAAGCGCTTATAGTCGGGCTTTTCGAAAGTGATTTGCTGTAACTCAGACCAGTCGATCTGCCCGAAGCTGGACTCCGGACGGTCCGGCCAGAACAGAGCGTAGGCTATGGGCAGGCGCATATCCGGATTGGAAAGCTGGGCTATAATCGAAGAATCCTGAAACTCGACCATGGAGTGAATGATCGACTGTGGATGCACGACTACCTCGATACGCTCGGGCGGCATCGAAAACAACACTACCGCCTCAAGGACTTCGAGACCTTTATTGGCCAGGGTGGCGGAGTCGATCGTGATCTTCCGGCCCATATTCCAGGTGGGATGATTAAGGGCCTGCTCGACCGTGATGTCGGCAAACGACTCCGGGGGCAGAGTGCGGAAGGGACCGCCCGAGGCGGTCAGGATGAGCTTCTTGACTTCTTCCTGCTTGCCCGAGGCCAGGGCCTGCCAGATGGCAGAATGTTCGGAATCCACCGGCAGAATACGGGCGTCGGTGCGCTTGCACAGTTCGGGGAAAAGCGGCCCGCCCGCCACCAGCGATTCCTTGTTGGCGAGGGCCAGGTACTTGCCGCTCTTGACGGCTTCCAGTGAAACCCTCAGGCCGGCCGCTCCGACTACGGCGTTCAGGACAATGTCTACCCCGGCCAGGCCGGCCAGGCCGATCATCTCCTCCTCACCAACGAGGATCTCGACCGGCTCGTCCTTGAGGTTTGCCTTCAATCTGGAGGCTGCCTCGGGATCGATCAGGCAGATGTACCTGGGATGAAACTGTCGGTATTGCTCGGCCAGAAGCTCGGCGTTGGAATGAGCCCCCAGGGCGACCACCTGGAACTTGCCCGGATGCTGGATCAGGACATCGACCGTCGACCTGCCGATCGAGCCGGTGGAACCGAGTATAACTATCTTCCGAGGGTCCATAATGCTCTTAAACGATGCTTCCGCCGACATGTTCCGCCGACCGGCAAAAGCAAGCGGCGGAACGCCTTTCCGCCCCGCCGGCTTTAAAATCAAGTCGAGCTCCCCGAATCACGATACGAGGGGATTGCCCTCGGCGTCGGACAGGTAGGCTCGTATGAGGTTAATCTGCTCGACCGGCGCCGATTTCTCGCCGCCCATCGCCTGGCTGGGTTCGACCGGCACCTCGGCGATCCGGTGGAGGACATCGTACCCCTTTATGAGATGTCCGAAAATCGTGTAACGACCGTCGAGCGAAGCCGTGCTCGAATTCCGGCTCAGACAGATGAAGAACTGGATCTGCGAAGAATTCGGGGCCCCGGGACTGGCCATCGAAAGCGTGCCTTCACGGTGCTGCATGGTGCTGAATTCATCCGGGAGGTAATACTCCACACCCTCCCGCCCCATCAGCTGTACGAATCCCCCCTGGATCATGAAGTTCTTGATAACCCGGTGGAAGATGGTCTGATTGTAAAAGCCTTCGGAGGCCCTGACGGCAAAGCTGTCGGCGTGGTGCGGGGCGACATCGTGGTACAGCTCCAGTGTCATTTTCCCCATGCTCGTTTCCAGCGTCACGAACTGGTTATCGGAGTTCCTGACCTTGTACCGAAGGGCGGCCAGGCTGTCAAGCCGCTGGTCACCGTAGATAACCTCGGGCCCTTTCTTTTCGGCCTTGTCCTGCCGGCTGCATGCAGCCAGGACCATCAATAAAAAAAGAACGGCTGTAATGAAGTACTTGGTC
>Ga0272444_10003033_pt1 | contig 15333 bp, 15 predicted proteins | sample SSMForm13_FD_201033 | JGI IMG/M metagenome (GOLD analysis project Ga0272444, IMG submission 201033) | Marine sediment archaeal communities from Little Sippewissett salt marsh, Falmouth, MA, United States - SSM-Form-13 | ecosystem: Environmental > Aquatic > Marine > Wetlands > Sediment ...
AGATCGTCGCCGGCGACGTGCAGTTTCTCGGCGACCGCAACCAGCAGGATGCCGGCCGCCCGATGGCCGGCGGGGGCGGCAGTGGAAGCGGCGGCGCCACCGGGGGCGGCGGCGGTGACTACCCCGGGCCGCCCTACCCCGACACCACCGAGGACGACATCCCTTTCTGAGACCAGGCCGGTGGACAAACAAGCGGCCGGTTTTAACTCCTCGGGCCTTCAACCCCAAGCATGGTTGAGGGCCCGAGCTGTTTCGAGGCATGAGCGCCGTCGGGCGGCGGTGAATGCCGATCGGGGCCGCCCGTCAGGGGGCCCCGGCGCCGAGGTGGCCCAGCAGGGCCCAGGGCAAAAACTGGGCGTAAACCTCCCAGGCGTGGGGGCCGTAGCCGCCGGCCATGAGGTGCGCCTGGGGGATTCGGCGGGACTTGAGAAAATCGTAGACCAGGCGGTCGCGGGCGCCGAGCTCTGCCAGGGTGAGGTTCAGGCCGGCGGTGGAGGGCAGCCCGTCCTTCTCGTAGGGGTCGGCGCCGCCGACCACCACGGCGATCTCCGGCGCCGGCAGCCGTGCGGCCATCTCTTCCAACCCCGCGGCCAGGCGCGCCACGTAGCGGTCCTCCTCGCCGGATTCGATGGGGATGTCGATGTCGCTGGGGATAAACGACGGGTTGGGCGTGCCATTGGGGTTTTGGGGGGACCCGTCCAGGGGCCAGCCGCGGGCCATGTGGACGCTGAGGGTCAGGATGCTCGGGTCGCCGCTGGTCAGTGCGGCGGTGCCATCGCCCTTGTGGGCGTCCACGTCCACCACCCAGGCGGTCCGCACCAGGCCCTCGGCCTGCAGTTTGCGGATGGCGACGACGATGTCGTTCAGCAGGCAGAAGCCGTTGCCGAAATCCCATTGGGCGTGGTGCATGCCGCCGCCGAAGTAAAAGCAAAAACCTTCGGCCAGAGCCAGCCGGCAGCACTGCCAGGTGCCGCTCACGATCCCGAGGGTCCGCTCCAGGATCCCGCGCAGCGGCTGCCGAGCGAGTTCGGGATGGTAGCGGTGGCGGCGCCCCCGGGCATCCATCAGCTCGTAGGTGCGCACGATCTCCCCCTCCAGGCCGTCGCCGAAGAGCCGCTCCACATACGCCGGGCTGTGCGCCCGGCACAGGTCCGCGCGGGTGATCCGCTCGGCCGCCGGGGTGCGGTACCAGCGCACGGCCCGCGGCCCCAACCAGGGGTGGGCCCTGAGGAGCGCCAGGGTTTTTTCGGCGCGATCGTCGGCGATGGGAATCGTGATGCCGAAGTCCCTCAGGCTCAGTCGGCGATTGGGGTCGTGAAGAATCACCTTTTGAGCTCGCAGAGGGCCGCCTGAACCTCGCTGGCGTGGTTTTTGACCTTGACCTTCTCCCAGCTCTTCTCGACCACACCCTGCGGGTTGATCAGAAAGGTCGACCGCACCACTCCCTTGTACTCCTTGCCGTACATCTTCTTGAGCTGCCAGACGCCGTAGCGCTCCATGACGGTGTGCTCCGGGTCGCTCAAGAGCTCCACCTTAAGACCATGCTTTTCGGCGAAGCGGGCGTGGGATTTCTCCGAATCCGGGCTTACCCCAAAAACGACGGCGCCCTCCTTCTCGAACTCCGGCAGAAGCGCGCTGAAGTCGAGGGCCTCCTGGGTGCAGCCCGAGGTGTTGTCCTTGGGGTAGAAGTAGACCACCCGCCATTTGCCGTCATAATCCGACAGGCTGACGGACTTGCCGTCTTTATTGTTGAGCGTGAACTGGGGCGCCCGGGCGCCGGCCTGCAGTGGGTTTGACATGGTGACCTCCCGGTTGGGGGTTGATTTTGGGGTTGCCATGGTTTTCAAACAAGAAATTGTTAAGCACCCCCGCCGGCGCTGTCAAACCGTCTCAAACCAATTTTTTACATTTGTTTTCAGGCTGTTGGTAGAGGGTGCTTGCCGGCCGGGGAAGGGGTGGCCGCTAGCCGGCCAGGGCGTTTTTGACCGCCAGGCCGATGGTTTCGAAGGTGTAGGGTTTGCGAATGTACTGCCCGGCCCCCAGCGCTTGGGCCGCCCGGACGCGCTCGGTTTCCGAAAAACCGCTGGCGATCAGGGCCTTCTGGCCGGGGGCGATTTTTTGAATCTGGCGGTAGGTTTCCAGCCCATCCATGCGGGGGCCCATGATCATGTCCAGCACCAGTAGGTCGACAGGACGCTCGCGAATGTAAGCCAGGGCCTCCTCCCCGCCGCCGACGCTGGCCGCACGGTAGCCCAGTTTGGTCAGCATCCGGGTGGCGATGATGCGCTGGTCCTCCAGGTCGTCCACCACCAGCACCCTCTGTCCCGCGCCCCGCAACGCCTCCAGGGCGACGGACCCGGCCACCGCGCAGAGGACCCGGCGGGTGGTCGGGAAGTAGAGCGAAATCGAGGTGCCCCGCCCTTCGCTGCTGCGAATGTCCACATAGCCATGGTGGTCCTTGACGGTCCCCCAGACCACCGCCATCCCCAGCCCCGTGCCGCTGCGCCCCATGACCTTTTTGGAGTAGAAGGGCTCGAAGATGCGCTCCTGGTCCTCGCTGGAGATGCCGATGCCGTCATCGGCGACCGTCAAAACGACGTAATCGCCGGCGGTGATTTCATCGTAGCCCTGGACCGGCCGGTCCAGACGGCGGTTTTCGGTCGCCACCCGGATCCCGCCGCCGTGGGGCATGGCCTCGGCGGCGTTGGAGACGAGATTCATGACCGTCTGTGAGAGGTGAACCGGGGACCCCTGAATGTTCGGCAGGTCCTGGGACAGGTTTTTTTCCAGCCGCACCCGGGGGTGATAGGCCAGCAGCTTCTGGAACTCGGGGCTGATCAGGTAGGCCTCAATTACCTGGTTCAAATCGACCACCTCGGTGACCACAACGCCCCGCCTGGCCAGCGTCAAAAGGTCCTGGACGATGCGCACGGCCTTCTCGCCGGAGGTTTTGATGGTCCGCAGCGGCGCCTGCAGCGGATCATTCTCGGGCAGGTCCAGCAGCAGCAGCTCCGGGTAGCTGACGATCCCGGAGAGAATGTTGTTGAGGTCGTGGGCCACCCCGCCGGCGAGGGTCCCGATGGCCTCCATTTTCTGCGCCAGCTGAAGCTTCTGGGCCAGGGCCTCCCGCTCTTCCTCAACCCGGCGGCGCTGCTGGATCTCCGAAGACAGACGCCGGTTGTTCTCCACCAGCTCCCGGGTGCGCGCCTGAAGCTGGCGTCTGAAAATCCAAAGAATCGCAGCGGCCAGCAGCACCAGGGCCGCCAGGGCCGGCAGCACCCAGCGGGCCCAGGCTGGCACGACGGGCTTGGTCCCGATGCCGAACCATTTCCCGAGGCTCCGGAAATAGACCGATTTTTCGTCGGCCTTGAGCCGCTTGAGGTGGTGGTCCAGGCGGAAAAGCAGCTCTTTTTGCTGGTTTTTGGGGGCGGCCCAGAAGAGCTTCTGGGGGCTGAGGATAATGGGGGTTTTGACGATCCTGTAGCGGCTCTCGTGGTGAAAACCGTAGGACTGGTTCACCAGGCCGACATCGCATTTGCCGATTTCCACCAGTTTCAGGACGTCTTCGTTTTCGAAGGCCTCGATAAAGCGGCTTTTGAGCTCGAACTGGTCGAGGATTTTCCTGAGGTTGAGGAAATAGATGTCATCCATCAGGACCGCTATTTTTTTGCCGCTCAAATCCAGCAGGGATTCGACCCTGACCCGCTTGTTGGCGTAAACCTGCCCCCAATCGGTGAACACGCTCTCGTAGTTGTAGTCGAAAGCCCGGGCGCGCTCCGCGGAGTGGGCGATCACCCCCAGCAGATCGATGCGGCCGCTGCGCAGGTTGTCGAGGCACTCCGGCCATGTTCCCGGAACATAGACGATCTGCCACCCCTCCTGGCGGGCGATGTGGGCCAGCAAATCGACATAGAACCCCCCGGCAACCCCGTTTTGATCGGTGTAGGCCAAGGGAACGCTGTCGTAGACGCCGACCCGGATGAGCCTGTCGCCGCCCTGCGCGGTCACAGCCGCCAGAAATAGCAGCACCAAGACGAGCGGCAGGTGAAAGCGCATGGCACCCCTCCTCCATGATACAGGGAGACGGCCGCCGGAGGGATGGCATGAGGCCATCGCTGCAAAGGGGCCGCAGGCCGCCAAAAATCCGGTGGCATTCAGGCGGGGCCGGAAGGCCACGGGGACCAGGGGCAACCGGTCCAGTACTTCCCTATCGGATTTTACGGCAGACGGCTTGAAAAACCGGCCCGCCGGGTCCCGCCATCCGCTGCAAAGGCATAACGATAGAAATTTTCTATTGATTTAATTCTTAATATTGATATTTTCAAATTGACTCTAATTTCAAATCCTTCTAAATACTGGCGTCATGATCATCGCCTCGTTTTCTCTCTCTTCCAGGGGTTTTCGAATGAAACGGTTTTCCGGTTTTACCTGAGCAAGCACCATGAGTGCCGCCCGGGATGGCAGGCACAGGGTAAAACCGGCTGGCCGGCGGATGCCCCCCCGTCTTGAATGACCCACTTCGGCTTCAGCCCGCCCGATCGGTTTGCCCGTTCATTTTCGTGCCCCACCATGAGGCTATTCCTGCGGCTTTGCCTGGTCGGGGCTGACGGCAACGGCCGCCCCTGCGGCCACCGAAAGGAGCAGCGATGACGGAAGCGATACAACTGGGCAAAAAGAAGCACGGGATTCAAACCAATCTCGAGATCGCGCCCATGGTCCGCTACTACGCGCGCTGGCTGCGGGGAGGGAAGCTCAAGGTGAGCGCCGACTGGAACAAGGACCTGAAAATCAAGTTCACCGTTCAGGACCCCTGCCAGCAGGTGCGCAAGAGCTTCGGCGATCCGCTGGCCGAGGATCTGCGGGAGGTCGTCAAGGCCTGCATCGGCGCGGAAAATTTCGTTGACATGATCCCCAACCGCTCCAACAATTTCTGCTGCGGCGGCGGTGGCGGCTACCTCCAGTCCGGCTATACCGAGGCCCGCCGGCAATACGGCCGCATCAAGTTCGACCAGGTCATGGCGACCAAGGCCAGCTACGTCGTCACCCCCTGCCACAACTGCCACGCCCAGATCCACGACCTGGGGGAACACTTCAACGGCGGCTACCACGTCATTCATCTCTGGACCCTGATCGGCCTGGCCCTGGGGATTCTGGCTGAAAACGAACGCGAGTACCTGGGAGCGGACCTCAAGGAGGTGAATCTCCCTCGAGACTGACCCTCGCCGCCTTGGGGCCTCGGCCCGCCGCTGGTTAGCGGCGAAAGTCAGGGAATTCGAAAATGATGGAACGCAACCCGAAACGACGCCGCCGGCCTGGCGGATCTTGCGGGAGGTAAGGGACGTGATCCAATTCGTGCATCGGGATCCGAAATTCGACAAACGCCTGGAAAGTTTGCCCAAAGAAGGCAAAAAAGCCGCCAACGCGGCCCGCAAGGCCCGGGAGATCATCGCGCGCATCGTGCACCGGCGGGGCCTGAGCCCCGAGCAGTTCGGGGGGTTGACCCATTACGGCGAGGCGCGCATCGCCAACTGCCTGAAGTATGATCTCGGGGCCGGGTACCGCATGGTGTGCATCAGCAGCGAGCCCCATCTGTTCCTGATGGCCATCGGGACCCATGACGAGTGCCACCGCTGGATTGAAAACAACCGTGGGCTGGAACCCGCCCCGGATTTGTTCCGGGTCGAGTCCCTGGCCGTCAAAAATCGGCCGGTGAAGCGGCCGGCCGCGGCCTCAAAGCGGACCCCGGGGCCGCCTGAAGGCGATTTTATCCTCGGCGAAAGCATCGCCCAGCGGGACTTGCGGCGGATTTTCTGCGGGCTGACCGGCGAAGGGCAATAGCCCACTAACACGTCTTGCCCGCCGCAGGCAGTTCCGGCGGATGCCATTCGAGGCTAATCCACCCCGCTTTGCCAGCACCAAGGGGGTGGGGCGGCTTCCGGCACGCGCCCGGTTCAGCGGGCGGGTTTTTTCATCCAATCACCATTTCGAGGAGGAGTTCATGAGCGAAGACTACCGCAGTATGTGGCAGCTGCTGGGGCTTGACCTGGAGGCCCACGACGCCCTGTTGAACGTCTTGGGGAATGCCTACCAGGAGATCTTCCTGGCCCAGAAAGAGCGCCCCCGGGGGATGGGATATTTCGACTTCGTCATGAGCGAGGTCCACGGCCTGCGAATCCGGGAGCTTCTGGACGAAAAGGCGGCCGGCAGGAAGATCATCGGGTCCTACTGCGTCTTCGTGCCCGAGGAGATCGTCCTGGCCGCAAACGCCACCCTGGTGGGACTTTGCTCCGGGGCCGATTTCGCCATGGAGGAGGTTGAAAAGTGCCTGCCGCGCAACACCTGCGCCCTGATCAAATCCTCGTTCGGGTTCAAGCTCGGCAAGGTCTGCCCCTACCTGGAAAGCGCGGACATGATCGTCGGCGAAAACACCTGCGACGGCAAGAAAAAGGCCTACGAATCGCTGAAGGATCTGGTGCAGAATCTCTATGTCATGGATCTGCCACAGGTCAAATCCGACCAGGGCCGGGCGCTGTTGAAAGCTGAATACCAACGCTTCCAGGCGGCGCTTGAGGACCTGACCGGCGTTGCGGTGACCGCCGCATCGCTGAAAGCGGCGATTCGGACCGTAAACGCCAAGCGCGCCGCCATCCATCGGCTCTCATCCCTGCGCAAAGCCGATCCCGCCCCGATATCCGGCCTGGACGCCCTCCTGGCCAACCAGGTCTTCTTCTACGACGCGCCGCTGCGCTTTACCAAGTCGGTGAACGCCATCTGTGACGAGCTTGAGAAGCGAATCGCGGAGAAAGCGGGGGTTTTTCCGGAAAAGACGCCCCGCATCCTGGTGTCGGGCTGCCCCCAGGCGGTGCCCAACTGGAAGCTGCCCTTTATCGTCGAGACCTCGGGGGCGGTCATCGTGGGTGAGGAGTCCTGCGTCGGGGAACGCGGCACCCGCAACCTCACGGATGAATCCGGTGAAACGGTCGAAGAGATGCTGGAGGCCATCGTGGATCGCTACTACCAGGTGGATTGCGCCATTTTCACGCCCAACCCCCAGCGCCTGGAGCACATCCAGGAGATGGTCGCCGCCTACCAGGCGGACGGGGTGATCCACTACGGGCTGCAATTCTGCCAGCCCTACCTGATGGAATCCATGCCGGTTGAAAAGGCCCTGGAGCAAGGGGGCATCCCCTGCCTGCGTCTGGAGACCGACTACAGCATGGAGGATGTCGGCCAGCTGAAAACCCGCATCGAGGCGTTTATCGAACAACTTCATTGAGGTAGAGGGGATAGGGTAGGAACATGCGTTTTGCGGGAATCGACATCGGCTCGCGCACCATCGAGCTGGTGGTGGTGGATGATGCCGGCGAAATCGTCTGCAGCCTGCAGACCGACACCGGCTTCGACCCCATCACGGCGGCCCGAAAGCTGATCGCCGAGGTGCGCTATGACCGCATTCTGGCCACCGGCTACGGCCGGAACCTGTTCGAGATCTCCTTCGAAGCGCCGACGGTGACCGAGATCAAGGCGCACGCCAGAGGAGCACGGGCCTTTTTTCCGGATGCGCTGACCGTGCTGGATATCGGCGGCCAGGACAGCAAGGCGATCGCCCTGTTCGCCAACGGCAAGGTCAAGAAATTCGAGATGAACGACCGCTGCGCTGCCGGCACCGGTAAGTTTCTGGAGATCATGGCCCGAACGCTGGGATTCGAGATCGATGATTTCGGCCGGGAAGCGTTGCTGGCGGAAAAGGACCTCAATATCTCCAGCATGTGCACGGTCTTCGCCGAATCCGAGGTCACCTCCCTGATCGCCAAGGGGCAAAGCCGCCGGGAAATCGCCCGCGGGCTGCACACCAGCGTCATCCGTCGGGCCGCCGGAATGATCAACCGGGTCTCTTCGGCAGGCGCCATCGTCTTCACCGGCGGAGTGGCCAAAAACCCCTGCATGGCGACGCTGCTGGCGCAAAAACTGGGCCGCGAGATCCTGGTTCCCGACGATCCGCAACTCGTGGGCGCCCTGGGGGCGGCCCTGCTGGCCGGCCAAGACCTGTCCACGGCGCAGACCCGCCTAATAAAAAAAATGCCGCCAGCGGCCAAGGAAGCTGATGAAAACGACCCTGGCCAAGCAGCTCCAGCAGAGCGGACATCGGACAGGCCAGGGATATGAAATTTATTTTTGTCTGTCCAAACCAGCACAAGCCGTTTGAAAGCGCTGATTTCAAGATCGGGGAAAACCGGGGCGTCATAACCGACGCGGCCGGCCACAAGACCCTGGATGCCACGGTGGTGTTGACGGCGCCGTGCCCGTTTTGCGGCCGGCAGCATGTTTACCATGCCAGCGAGTTGTCCTGCCCGTTTGGCGGGCAAGACTGAATCTATTGGAAAAGGAGGACGGGAGCGATGCAGGGAAGAAACGTCTTGGCGACGCGATGGGGGATCATCGGGGTGGGGGCCGCTATCGGGATCCTGGCGGCCGGGCTGCAAAAACTCGGCAACCCGGGCAATATGGGCATTTGCGTGGCCTGTTTCGAGCGCGACATCGCCGGCGCGCTCGGCCTTCACCGGGCCGCGGTGGTGCAGTACATGCGCCCCGAGATCATCGGCTTCGTGCTCGGGTCGATGCTGGCGGCCTACATTTTCAAGGAGTTTCGCCCCAGGCTCGGTTCGGCCCCGATCGTGCGCTTCGTTCTGGGGGTGTTTGCCATGATCGGCGCGCTGGTGTTTCTGGGCTGCCCGTGGCGGGCGGTGCTGCGCCTGGCAGGCGGCGACGGCAACGCCATTTTTGGACTGCTGGGGCTGACCGGCGGCATCTGGATCGGGACCCTTTTTCTGAAAAACGGCTACAACCTCGGGCGCACCCAGGCGACCCACACCGCCGCCGCCTGGATCCTGCCGCTCATCATGCTGGGGTTTCTGGCGCTGGCGCTGCTCTTTCCACAGGCCGCCGGGGAGCCCCAAAGCGGGGTGCTCTTTTACAGCCTCAAGGGCCCCGGTGCCTTGCACGCCCCCCTGGTGGTTGCGTTGATCGCCGGGCTGGCGATCGGCTTTCTGGCCCAGCGCAGCCGCTTCTGCACCATGGGCGCCATCCGCGACGCCGTGCTGTTCGGCCAGACGCACCTCTTGAGCGGGTTTATCAGCCTGTTGGTGTTCGCCTTTTTAACCAATCTGCTGCTGGGGCAATTCCGGCCCGGTTTCACCGATCAGCCGGTGGCGCACACGATGCAAATCTGGAACTTCGCCGGCATGGCCCTGGCCGGTCTCGCGTTCGCCTTGGCCGGGGGCTGCCCCGGCCGCCAGCTGTTTCTCTCCGGTGAGGGGGACGGCGATGCCGCCGTGTTCGTGCTGGGAATGATCGTGGGGGCTGGATTCGCCCACAACTTCGGGCTGGCCAGTTCTCCGGCGGGCGTCGGCCCCTACGGCATTCCGGCCGTGGTCATCGGACTTCTGGTGTGTCTGTTCATCGGCTTCAGCATGCGAAAACAAGTTGCATAGGGAGGAATCACATGACAAAAGTTGTTGATGCAAGAGGGCTTTCCTGTCCCCAGCCGGTTATCCTGACCCTGGATGCGATCAAAAACCGCCACGAAAAGGTGCTCGAGATCCTGGTGGACACCGATACCTCCAAGGAAAACGTAATGCGCGCCGCCGCCAGCCAGGGCTGCCGGGTGGATGCGGTCACCCCCGAGGGGGAAGGCTACCGGATCGCGATCGCGATCACGAAGGGTTGAGCCGTGTTCGGGTTTTTCAGAAAGCAAAAGGGGGGGGGCCGCAAAAACAGCGAAAGACCAGCGGCGGACCGCGGCATCCTGGTCTTCGAGAACACCAGCGACGTCATCCAGGCCGAAAACGTCCTCAAAAAATCGGGCTGGCCTGTGCGGGTGATGGGACCCCCGCCGGAGATTCGAACCGGCTGCGATCTGGTGATCGAATTTCCGCTGATCGAAGAGCTTAACGTCCGCCGCACACTGGCGAAAGCCGACATCCCGCCGCTTTCGGTGGTGCCAGTGACGGGTCCGCTGCTGGCGCCGGTGGACCTTTTCCAGACCAAGGACTTCGGCGACTACCTGATGGTGCGTGCGGCCAACATGAAAATCACGGTGGCCAAAGAGGATTTCAAGATCGTGAACATCTCGGGCGGGGGGTGCCCGGACGTGCCTTTTCTGGCGCAGGCGCTGGTGGGCAAATCCATGGCCCAGGCACCCCGGCCCAGGGATTTGGGGCACACCCTGTGCGGCTACGCCCTGGAACTGGCCTACGAGGAGCTGCACCGGATATGTTAGGCGTTGTGGGCACGGTGCCGGACCCGCATTTTCCATTGGTCCATGGGCCGGTGCGACTGATCGGCGCAGAGCTGGACATCGCGGGTCGGCGCGTTGCGGTCAACCGGGGCACGCCGGCGCTGCTGGCGGCCGCCCTCAAGACGGCCGAATCCCGCGGCGGCCCCGAAATCTACGCTTTTCTGGCGGGGGACATCGGCAAGGGGGACGGCAGCCGCCGCCTGTACCAGTTCCTGGCGCGCCGGCTGCCCGAATTCCCGCTGCGGGTGCTGACGTTTCATTACCTCCAGCCGGACGTCGACTGGCACAACCGGGTGCTCTTCGCCGTGGAGGCCATGACGCCGAGGCCCACCCTGATCGCCGATGCCGGCTTCATGTACGCCGCCAAAATGAGCGGGCAGTCGGCTGATTATGACTTTTTCACCCCGGATGTGGGCGAGTTGGCCTTTTTGGCGGATGAAATGGCCCCCCACCCGTTCTACACGCGGGGCTTCATCCTGCACCAGGAGGCCGATGTGCCCGGTTTGATTCGCCGCGCCTATCAGCATGGCAATGCCGCCCGCTGTCTCGTGGTGAAAGGCCGCCGGGACTATATCGCAGACCGGGAGCAGGTCCTGGCAAGCGTGGCGGCCCCGGCGTTCGATGCCATGGAGGCCATCGGCGGAACCGGCGACACCCTCACCGGAATGCTGACGGTGTTGTGCGACGGTGATCTGAAACCGGCCGCGGCCGCTCTTCTGGCGGCCTCGGCCAACCGCTGGACAGGCTTTTACGCCCGCCCGACGCCGGCGACCCAGGTGTCCCAACTGATCGACACGATTCCCCAGGCCCTGCAAAAGGCGCTGGAAGAGGATTTAACGGAGGATGCGCGTGACGGAACTTCATAAGATTCGCCTGACCGAGACGGTCGCGGGGGCCGGCTGAGCGTCCAAACTGGCGCCAGGGGACCTGGACAAAGCGCTCTGCGGCATGGTGATCCCCACCGACGAGAATGTCCTGGTGGGGCTGGAGCGGGCCGACGATGCCGGGGTTTACCGGGTGTCCGACGAGCTGGCCCTGATCCAGACGGTGGACTTCTTCACCCCCATCGTGGACGACCCCTACTGGTTCGGCCAGATCGCCGCGGCCAACGCCTTGAGCGACGTCTACGCCATGGGCGGAACGCCCAAGACCGCCATGAACCTGGTGGCCTTCCCGGTCAAAGAGATGGACCTCTCGATTCTGCGCCGGATCATCCAGGGCGGGCTGGACAAACTGGCCGAGGCCGGCGTGGTCCTGATCGGCGGCCACAGCATCGAAGACAAGGAATTGAAGTACGGCCTGTCGGTCACCGGCTTCATCCATCCCGCGCGGGTGCTGACCAAGAAGAACCTGCGGCCGGGGAATCGGCTGGTGTTGACCAAGCCGATCGGCACGGGCATCGTCAACACCGCCATCAAAGCCGGAATGGCACCGGCCGAACTCACCGAGCGCGTCACCCGTCTGATGGCGGCCCTCAACCGCGAGGCCGCCGCCATCATGGCGCGTTTCGATGTCGGCGCCTGCACCGACGTCACCGGCTTTGGCCTGCTGGGCCACCTGGCCGAGATGGTCAGCGGCTCCGGCACCGGTGTGAGGGTCTTCGCCGACCAGGTGCCGGTAATTCCAGAGGCGCTGGAATTCGCCGCCATGGGCCTGATTCCCGCCGGCGCATACAAAAACAGGGAATTCCGCGAGGCGATGGTCACCTTCGCCGACGCGGTGGACCGCTCCCGGCAGGATGTCCTGTTCGACCCCCAGACCTCCGGCGGGTTGCTGATCTGCGTAAGCGCTGCGGATGCCCCCGGAATTGTCGCCGCTCTGAAGGATGGCGGCATCATCGAGGCCGCCGTCATCGGCGAAGTCCTGGGGGGCCCCCGAGAAAAGATATGGGTCGCGTGAGCGGCCCGATCCCGAAACAGGCTAGGCTTCGAAACAAACCAAACGCCCTATTTCGAGAGGTTTTTATGAAAGAAATCGATGCCAGAGGGTTGGCCTGCCCGGCGCCCGTACTGCAAACCAAGGCCGTCTTGCAGGAGGAGCAGCCCGACGCCCTGCGGGTTGTCCTGGACAACGCGGCCTCCCAGCAGAACGTGCAACGCTTCCTGGAGTCCCAGGGCTACCGGACGGTGCTCGAACAGCAGGGGGAAGATTACTGGGTCAGCGCCAGCGGCAGTCCCGAGCAGGCCCCGCAGGCCCGGCCTGCCCCTGAGAAGGAAGCCGACGCCCGGAAAATCCTGGTGATGTGCGCCACCGACCGGATGGGTTTCGGCGACGACGCCCTGGGCCTGAAACTGATGGTCAATTTCGTGCGCACCCTGAAGGAAATGGGCCCCGACCTGTGGCGCCTGATCTTCGTCAACAACGGCGTCAAGCTGACCATCGGGGGCTCGCCGGTCTTGGAGGACCTGCGGCAGTACGAAAACGGCGGCCTCAAGATCCTGGTCTGCGGCACCTGCCTGGAGCATTTCGATCTTTTGGCCCAAAAGCAGGTGGGCGAGACCACCAACATGCTGGACATCATCACCGCGATGCAGCTGGCCGACAAGGTCATCAGCCTCTGACGGCAGATCACCGCCCAGGGGCTTCAACCCTGCAAAGCCATGCAGCCGTCAGATGGATTCAGACACCCTGGTGATCTTATCGTGTGCAGCCGGCCCCATTGTGGGAGACGTTTGGGCGGGCCGCCGGGTTTCGACATTTTTCAGCCCTCGGCGAGGATTACCAGGGCGTCGGCCACCTTGACGCCGCCGCCCTGGGGCAGAACCACCAGCGGGTTGATGTCCAGCTGCTCCAGGCGCGGCCCCAGCGCCACGGCCATCCGCGACACCTTGACCAGGGTTTCCGCCAGGGCTGGGATGTCCGCCTTGGGGCGGCCGCGGGCACCGGCCAGCAGCGGGTAGCCGCGCACGCCTTGGATCATCCGGACGGCCTCCTCCCTCTCGATGGGCGCGATCCTGAGCGCCACATCCTTGAGGATTTCCACGAAGATCCCCCCCAGGCCGAACATCAAAACCGGCCCGAACTGCGGGTCGCGGTTCATTCCAACGATCACCTCCACCCCCGGTGGCACCATCTCCTGGACCAACACCCCGTTGATGCGCGCCGCAGGGTGATGGGCGCGGGCATTTTTCAGGATCTCCTCGAAGGCCGCCACCAGCCGATCCGGGTCATCGACCCCCAGGCGGATGGCATCGGCTTCCGTTTTGTGCAGGATATCCGGCGAATCCACCTTCATGGCCACCGGAAAGCCGATCTTCTCAGCGGCGGCGAGCGCCTCCTGGCGGCTGCGCGCCAGCAGCTCGCGGCTGGTGGCGACACCGAAGGCGCCGAGAAGCCGCTTGGACTGACGCTCGCTCAGGGTCCGCTGGGGAACCGAGAGCAACTCGCGGATTTCCTCCGGCAGCGGCGGCGCATCTGCCGGCTGCGGCGCAGTTGCGGCCGCCGGCTTGGTGCGGCATCCGGCCCCGTAGTGCATCAGCTGCGCCAGAGCTTTGACGGCACGCACCGGGGACTGGTAAAGGGGTACGCCGGCGGCGTTTAGAACCGCGAACGGGGCCTCCATCAGGCGCGGGCCGGCGGTCCAGGCCGCCACGATGGGCTTGGCGGCCGTCCGGCTGAGCCGCACCAGGTCGCGGGCCATGCGCAGCCCGGGCTCGCCGACGATCATCGTGACCACCACCACCAGGCCGTCCACACCGGGGTCGGCCAACATCGCCTGGATCACGTTGGCGAAACCCTCGGCGGTATTGATGGCCTGGGCGGTGACATCCACGGGGTTGACCGGAGAGCCGAAGGGCGGGATATTGCGGGCGATCTCGGCGCTGGTTTGGGGCTGGAGGACCGCCACGTGCAGGCCGCACTCCTCGGCGGTGTCGGCGCAGAGTACCCCGCCGCCGCCGGAAATGCTGACGATCCCCAGCCCCCGCCCCCGGGGGATGCGGGCCGCACCCTTGACGGCCTTGGCCAGATCGATGAAGCCCTGGATGTCATCCACCCGGATGATGTTCTTCTGGCGGAAAAAGGCATCCACCACCTCGTCGGAGCCGGTCAGTGCGGCGGTATGGGATGCGGCCGCGCGGCTGCCGGTTTCCGAGCGGCCGACCTTGAGGATCGCCAGCGGTTTGCCCGCCGCGAGCGCCTTGTCGGCCAGCCGCATGAATTTGGCCCCGTCGCGGATGCCCTCCAGGTAAGCGAAGACCATCCGGGTGTTCCCGTCATCCAGCATGAAGTCCATGAAGTCGGCGGCGTCCAGGTCCATTTCGTTGCCGGTGCTGACCACGTAGGAAAACCCGATGCCGCTTTCCTGGGCCATGTTGAAAATGGAGTAGCCCAGGGCCCCGCTCTGGGTCACAAAGCCCACGGGCCCGGGCTGGAACGGCGCCGGGTCCAGCGCGGCCGAAAATGCGGCGGCCGTCGGGTGAAAGAGGTCCACCGCTCCCTGGCAGTTGGGCCCGCAGATCCGGATGCCGCTGCGGGCGGCCAGCTCGGCCACCTCCTGCTGCACGCGCCGCCCCTCATCACCGGCCTCGGCAAAGCCGGAGCTGAAAATCGTGACAAACGGCACCCGCTTGGCGGCGCACTGGGCCAGCATCGCCGGCACGCGCTTGAAGTTGACCACGATCAGCGCCAGATCGATATCGGCCGGGATGGACTGGATGTCGGGGTAGCAGGCAAGCCCGGTGATCTCGGGGTATTTGGGATTGACCGGGAAAAGGTGGCCCTGGAAGCCGTGCCGCTGCAGATAGTGCAGGGGCTTGCCGTTGATGGTCCGGATGTCCGTGGACGCGCCGATGATCGCGATCGCCCGGGGGTTGAAAAACCGTTTGAGGTCCGTTGTGGTCATGGGGAAAACCTCCGCCATTTTGGGGCCAGCCGGGAATTGGCCGGCGCCATGAATGCCTGCCCGCACATCCTCGGGGCGCCCGCGCCCCGGATCGTGCCACAGCCGGCGGCAACAGCCGGGTTAAAACGACACTTTCCGGGCGATCTCCAACACCTGCCGGATCAGGACATCCTCGAGGCTGTTGTCCTGGGCG